>Ga0228699_1000077_pt1 | contig 97557 bp, 91 predicted proteins | sample McNCre217_Aug_MG_FD_178016 | JGI IMG/M metagenome (GOLD analysis project Ga0228699, IMG submission 178016) | Freshwater microbial communities from McNutts Creek, Athens, Georgia, United States - 2-17_Aug_MG | ecosystem: Environmental > Aquatic > Freshwater > Creek | place: USA: Georgia... | reverse complement strand
CGCCGCGCCGGCCACGCCCGCCGCGCCGGCCAGCCGCTGCAGCAGCCCCGGCCACTGCGCCGCCGCCGACGCCGCCAGCCAGCCTTCGTTCAGCGCCACCAGCCACGCCATCTGCACCGCCACCGGCCGCGGCTGCAGGCACCCCTGGCTGAACAGCGCCTGCAGCAGGTGCCCGTGCGCCACGCGGGCGGCCATGTCGGCATCCAGCCGGGTGCCGAAGCGCGTGAACAGCTCCAGCTCCAGGAACTGCAGGTAGTCGAGCCGCAGCCGCCGGCATTCGCGGGCCACCGCCGGGTGCTGCGCCTTGCCGCCGATGCGCGAGACCGAGGTGCCGATGTCGATCGCCGGGCGCATCCCGGCCGCGAAGAGCTTGCTGCTGAGGTAGACCTGCCCGTCGGTGATCGAGATCAGGTTGGTCGGGATGTAGCTGGCGACCTCGCCGAGCTGGGTCGGCACGATCGGCAGTGCCGTCATGCTGCCGCCGCCCAGCGCCGCGCTCAGCTGCGTCGAACGCTCCAGCAGCCGGGAATGCAGATAGAAGATGTCGCCGGGATAGGCCTCGCGCCCCGGCGGGCGGCGCAGCAGCAGCGACAGCTCGCGGTAGGCCTGCGCGTGCTTGCCGAGGTCGTCGTAGACGATCAGCGTGTCGTGGCCGGCGTGCATCCAGCCCTCGGCCAGCGCGCAGCCGGCGAAGGGCGCCAGGTACTGCAACCCCGCCAGGCTGCCCGCTTCGGACACCACCACCGTCGTGTGCGCCAGCGCACCGCGTGCCTGCAGCACCGCCACCGTCTCGGCCACCTGCGTGCGCCGCTGGCCGATCAGCACCAGCACGCAGCGCACGCCCTGGTCGTGCTGGTGCAGCACCGCGTCCAGCGCCAGCGCGCTCTTGCCGGTGCCGTCGTCGCCGATCAGCAGCTCGCGCTGGCCGCGGCCGATCGGCAGCAGCGTGTCGATGATGGTGTTGCCGGTGTAGAGCGGGCGGCTCACGAAATCGCGCTCGACGATGGCCGGCGAGCGGGCCTCCATCGGCCAGGGCGTGCCGGTTGGAATGGCTGGGCCGCCGTCGAGCGGGCGGCCCAGCGGATCGACCACCCGGCCGAGCAGCGCGTCGCTGCCGTCGAGCGCCAGGCGCCGGCCGCTGCGCCGCATGCGCAGGCCGGCCGCCATCTGGCCCGACTGCTCCAGCAGGATGCAGCCGATCAGCCGCTCGTCGAGCTGGAACACCCAGGCGCGGCTGCCGTCGGCGCCGAGCAGCACCTCGCCGACCTCGGCCGTCGGCAGGCCCTGGACCCAGGCGATGCCGTCGGCCAGCCCGATGACGGTGCCGACCTCCTCGACCGCGAGGCCGATCTGTGCGCCGCCGCTCATGCCGCGGCCTGCATGAAGGCATCGACGCCGCGCCGCAGGCTGGCCTCCAGCGCGTAGTCGCTGGCGTGGCCGCCCGGCTGGATGCGGATGCCCGCCTGCAAGGCCGGTTCGCGCCGCCAGCGCACGGTCAGCGTGCAGCCGCACAGCGCGGACAGCGCCGCCTGCACCCGCGCCGACAGGTCGGGCGGCACCTCGAACGCGGTCTCGATCTCCACCGTCGCCGCGGCGTCCACCACCGCGCTGTGCAAGGCCGCGCGGGCCGCCTCGCGCTGCGGACCGGCCAGATCGGCCAGCAGCAAGTCGATCACCGCGGCCTCGACCGCCGGGCTCGCCAGCCGCTGCAGGTACTGCGCGACATGCCCGGCCGCCTGTCGGCGCTGGTCAGACTGCGCGGTCTGTGCCTGCTGCGTGCGGCGCCGGGTGTCGCGGGCCTGGGCCTGGGCGCGTTCGGTGTCGAGCGCCTGCCGCAGCGCGTCGAGCCGGCGCTGGCGTTCGGCGGCGATCTCGGCGGTCAGCGCCTGCAGGGCCGCGTTGCGCTGGGTCTGCACGGCCTCGCGCTCGGCCTGCAGCGCGGCGGTGTCGCGGGTGAGCGCGGCCTCGCGGGCGGCCAGCGCGTCGCGGCGCTGGATGGCCGCCGCCTGCCGCGCATCGAGTGCTGCCTGCAGCGGCCGGTACAGGAAGCGCGTCAGCAGCCACAGCAGCACCAGGAAGTTGATGGTCTGCAGCACCAGCGTGGTGAGGTCGAGGTTCATGGCCGGACCTGGTCGGTGGCTCAGCGCAGCACGTATTCGAGCAGCGGATTGCGGAACAGGATGATCAGCGCCACCACCAGGCAGTAGATGGCCAGCGACTCGATCATCGCCAGGCCGATGAACAGCGTGCGGCTGATCGACTTCTCGGCTTCGGGCTGGCGCGCCAGCGCGTCGAGCGCGGCAGCGATCGCGCGGCCCATGGCGAGCGCGGGGAAACACACGCCCAGCGCGATCACCAGCCCGGCGACGATGGTGGACGCCAGGCTGAACAGGTGCAGGTCATTCATGGTCAGGACTCTCCGGAAGGGACTGGATTTCAAGGGCGCTGGCGATGTAGATCAGGGCCAGCATCCCGAAGATGTAGGCCTGCACCAGCGCCTCGACGACGTGCAGCACCAGCAGCGGGATCGGCACCAGCAGCCCGGCCACCAGCAGCACCAGCATCGCGGCCATCTCCAGGCTCATCATGTTGCCGAAGAGCCGGATCGCCAGCGCGAGCGTGCGGGTCAGCTCGCTGATGAGGTGGAAGGGCAGCAGGATGGGACTCGGCTGCAGGTGGTGCGCCAGGTAGCGGCGCAGGCCGGCGGCGCGGATGCCGTAGACATGCACCGATACCATCACCACCAGCGCCAGTGCGGCGGTGACCGACAGGTCGCGGGTCGGCGAGGACAACCCCGGCACCAGCCCGATCAGGTTGGCGATCAGCAGGAACAGCCACAGCGTGCCGACGAAGGGCAGCACCCGGTCGACGTCGCCGGGAGCGACCACCTCGGCCACCGCCTCGCGCATCAGGCTGCAGGCGGCTTCGAGCCAGCCCTGCAGCCGGCTGGACGGCTCGGACGAATCGAGCGGATCGGCCGCCTCGCGTGCCAGCCGGCGCCCGAGCCACAGCGCCAGCCCCACCAGCAGCGCGCTGACCGCGACCGCCAGCAGCAGCGGCTCGCGCAGCGCCAGCGGGCCGAGGTGCAGCCAGACGGCACCGTCCATGTCATTCATCGCCATGCCTCGGGGCATCCCTGAAGAACTGCCAGACGTTCCACGCCCCGACCGCCAGCCCGAGCAGGAGGCCGTTGACGGTCCAGCGCACCGAATAGCCGGCGGACTGCTCGTCCAGCCAGCGCCCGAGGTAGGCGCCCAGCACCAGCGGCACCACCAGCAGCAGCCCCGCCGTGCCGCCGGTGACCAGCAGCCCGAGCAGGCCGGCACGGCGCGCGGCGCGCAGGCGGCGCACCTGGCGTTCGAGCTGGTGGCGCAGGTGCTGGTCGTCGTCGGTCATGGTCCGGGGCGCGCCTGTTCGGCGAGTTGCTGCCGACGCTGGTAGAGCGCGGTCTCGATGCGGCCCTGGCTGGTGCGGGCGCTCTCGCGCCAGGCCTGCTCCTCGTGCAGCACGGCGTCCAGCGCGGTCTGCAGCGCCTCGGGGGCGCTGGTGTCGTCGCCCAGGATGCGGCGGCTGACGATGGCGATGCGCCCGTCCGCACAGCGCAGCGTGCCGCCGACCGTGGCAGCCCAGCGCCAGTCGTCCGGCGCCGCCCCGGCCACGCGGTAGCGCAGCAGGCCCGGCGCGAGCACGGTCACCAGCGGCCGGTGCCCCGGCAGCACGCCGAACTGGCCGCTCGCGTCGGCCGCGATCAGGCTCGCCACGCCGTCGATCTGGCGGATGCGGCGGCCGTCGAGCAGGTCGAGGCGCAGCGTCCGGCTCATGCGGGCAGCGCCGGCATGGCGCCCTGCATGTAGCAGGCGTCCTCGCTCAGCGTGTCGTAGGCGCCGGCCAGGAAGCGCTCGCAGTCGGCCAGCACCGTCTCCAGCGGCACCGACACGCCGCCCAGGCCGGTGTGGTCGGCGACGACCTGGAAAGGCTGGGTCAGGTAGCGCTGCAGCCGCCGCGCCCGCGTGACCACCCGGCGGTCCTCGGGCGAGAGTTCATCGACACCGAGCATGGCGATGATGTCCTCCAGCTCCTTGTAGCGCGCCAGGTGCTGGCGCACCGCGCCGGCGACGCGGTAGTGGCGCTCGCCGATCAGGCGCACGTCGATCATGCGGCTGTTCGAGGCCAGCGGATCGACGGCGGGGTAGATGCCGCGCGCGGCCTGTTCGCGCGAGAGGATGACGACCGCGTCGAGGTGCGCCTGGATCGCCGCGACCGACGGGTCGCTCATGTCGTCGGCCGGCACGTAGACCGCCTGCACCGCGGTGATCGCGCCGTGGCGGGTCGAGAGGATGCGCTCCTCCAGCCCGGCGACCTCCGTCACCAGCGTGGGCTGGTAGCCGACGCTCGACGGCATGCGCCCGAGCAGCCCGGAGATCTCGGTGCCGGCCTGGACGAAGCGGAACAGGTTGTCCATCAGGAACAGCACCTCGCCGCCGTCGGCATCGCGCAGCGCCTCGGCGCAGGTCAGCGCGGTGTAGCCGGTGTAGAAGCGCACGCCCGGCGTCTCGTCCATCTGGCCGAAGACCATCACGGCGCGCGCCATCACCCCGGCGTCGCGCATCTCGTGCCACAGCTCGTGCCCCTCGCGGATGCGCTCGCCGACGCCGGCGAACACCGACACGCCGTGGTGCCCGCTGCTGACGGCGTGCATGAACTCCATCATCAGCACGGTCTTGCCCACGCCAGCGCCGCCGAACAGCCCCGTCTTGCCGCCGCGCACGAAGGGGCACAGCAGGTCGATCACCTTGATGCCGGTTTCCAGGATGCGGTCGCCCGGCAGCGTGTCGGCCAGCGCGGGCGGCGCAGCGAGCACGGGGCGGTGTTGCGGGCTCTCGACCGGCGCGCCGCCATCGAGCGGCTGGCCCATCGCGCCCAGCAGGCGGCCCAGCGTGGCCGGGCCGACCGCCACCGACAGCGGCGCGCCCGTATCCACGACCGGCCGGCCGCGCGCCAGGCCCTCGGTCGGCTGCAGCGCGATGCAGCGCACCAGCGATTCGCTCAGGTGCTGGACCACGACCAGCGACCAGCCAGGCTCGACACGCAGCAGGTGCCCGAGTCCCGGCAGCAGGCGGCAGCGCACCTCGACCACCGGACCGTGCACCGCCTGCACCACGGCGGCGCGGGGCTGGTCCGGCACATCCGGCACATCCGGGAAAGCGTCAATCGACTGGGTCATGCAGGCTCCGCGCGGTGGTCCGCGGAGCCATTATGGAAAACCCTTGACCCATCGATTTGAGCGGCATCAAACCAGGGAACTACAGCGTCAGGATCGTGCAGCCGGTGGTGGCGCGCGCCTCCAGATCGCGGTGGGCCTGTGCGACCTGTTCGAGCGGGTAGCGCTGCGAGACAGGAATCCTCACCTCGCCGGAGCTGACCATCGCGAACAGCTCCTCGGCCAGCGCCTGCGTGCCTTCGCGGGTGGCGATGTGGGTGAACAGCGTCGGGCGCGTGACGTAGAGCGAGCCCTTGGCGCCCAGCACGCCGAGGTTCGCTGGCGGGACCGGTCCGGACGCGTTGCCGTAGGTGGCCAGCAGGCCGAACGGCGCCAGGCAATCCAGCGAACCTTCGAAGGTGTCCTTGCCGATCGAGTCGTAGACCACCTTCACGCCGCGGCCTTCGGTGATCTCCCGCACACGGGCGACAAAATCCTCGCTGCGGTAGTTGATGGCGTGGGTGGCGCCGTGCTGCAGCGCGAGCAGGCACTTGTCCGGACTGCCGGCGGTGGCAATCAGGTTCAGCCCCATCGCGCGCGCCCACTGGCAGGCGATCAGGCCCACGCCCCCTGCGGCTGCATGAAAGAGGACGGAGTCGCCGGGCTGCAATCCGCCCTGCGGCTGCGTGCGGCGCAGCAGGTAGGCGGCGGTCATGCCCTTGAGCATCATCGCGGCGCCGGTCTCGGCGTCGATGCCGTCCGGCAGCTGCACCACGCACTTCGCCGGCATCACCCGCACCTCGCAGTAGCTGCCCGGGGGCTGGCTGGCATAGGCGACGCGGTCCCCGGCCTGCAGGTGCGTGACGCCCTCGCCCACCGACTCGACCACGCCGGCGGCCTCCATGCCCAGCGTCAGCGGCAGCGCGTTGGGATAGAGGCCGGTGCGCTGGTAGACGTCGATGAAGTTCAGGCCGATGGCGTGGTGGCGGAGGCGCACCTCGCCCGGGCCGGGTTCGCCGACGGGCAGGTCGACGAGCTGCAACACGTCGGGGCCGCCGAAGGCGGAGATCTGGATGGCGCGGGGCATGGGGTTCTCCTGTCGGTCCGGAAAGGGAATGCGCAGCTTACGGGATCGGCCCATCCGGCGCAGAGGACAAACCCCGCCCGCCATGCGCGACACTGTGCACCCGCCGTCCTCCGCCCGTCCTCGACCCGAGGCCGCACAGACCCATGACCCTCACACCCCGCCTGATCGCGATGCTCACCCTTCCCCCGCTGATGTGGGCGGGCAATGCGGTGGTTGGCCGCATGACGGTGCCGCACGTGCCACCGCTGATGCTCAATGCGGTCCGCTGGAGCATCGTGCTGCTGGTGCTGCTGGTGCTGGGCCGGCAGGCGATTGCCACGGCCGCACGACGCGGCGACATCCTCGCCCGCTGGCGGCCGCTGGGGCTGATGGGCCTGCTCGGGGTGGGCGCCTACAACGCGCTGCAATACCTGGCGCTGACCACCTCGACGCCCATCAACGTGACGCTGATCGCCGCCAGCATGCCGCTGTGGATGCTGCTGGTCGGCGCCGTGTTCTATGCCGAGCGCCCGCGCGTGGCGCAGATGGCCGGCGCCGCGCTGTCGCTGGTCGGCGTGGCGACGGTGCTGGGCCGCGGACAGCTGTCGGCGCTGGCGGACGTGCAGTTCGTGCAGGGAGACGTGTACATGCTGGCGGCGGCAGCCAGCTGGGCGGGCTACAGCTGGATGCTGGCCCGGCCACCGGCGTCGATGCGCGGCGAGGCACGTCCGACGGTCACAGGCGCCGACGGCCAGCGCCGTGTCTGGCGCTGGGACGAGGCGCTGCTGGTGCAGGCGCTGTTCGGGGTGGTGTGGGCCGGCGGCGCGGCGGGTCTGGAAGCCGTGGTCGCGCCCCGCACGCCGGAGTGGTCGCTGGCGGTCGGGGCCGCGGTGCTCTACATCGTCACCGGGCCGTCGCTCATCGCCTATGCGCTGTGGGGCCGGGCGGTGGCGGCCGTGGGCCCGACCACCGCCGGCATCTTCGCCAACCTCACGCCATTGTTCGCCGCCCTGCTGTCCACCGCGCTGCTCGGCGAGGCGCCGCACGGCTACCACGCGGTGGCGTTCGCGCTGATCGTGGCCGGGATTCTGGTGTCCTCGCGGCGCTGAGCCGCACGCGGAGGCCTCCGCTGCGGAACGTCAGCGCCAGCGCGCCAGCAAGGTCACGCCGGCCAGCACCAGCAAGGTTCCCGCCACGGTCCAGGGCGTCATCGGCTCGCCCAGGATCAGCACACTCATCAGGATCGTGCTCATCGGCCCGACCAGCCCGGCCTGCGCGGCCAGGCCGGCACCGAGCCGCTCGATGCACAGCATCACCAGGAGCACCGGAGCGAAGGTGCAGGCCGTGGCGTTGAGCAGCGACAGCCACAGCACCGGCGCCGGCACCGCGAAGACGGACGCCACCGGCCGCAGCACCACGAACTGCCCGATGCACAGCAGGCAGGCCACGGTGGTCGCCAGGCCGGTCAGGCGCAACGCGCCGAGGCGGGTGACCTCCTGGCCGCTCTGTACCAGATAGATGGCATAGCTCAGCGCACTGCCGAACACCAGCGCCGCGCCCAGCACGACATCGGGGCCGAGATCGGTCAGCTCGCGGCCGAAGACCACCAGCACCCCCGAGTAGCTCACGCCCAGCGCCAGGAGTTGCCGGTGCGTGACCCGACGGCCGTGCAGCACCACGCCGAGGAAGAGCACCAGCGTCGGGTTGAGGTAGAGGATCAGCCGCTCCAGGCTGGCGCTGATGTAGGCCAGTCCGGCGAAATCGAGGAAGCTTGCGAGGTAGTAGCCGGAAAAGCCCAGACCGACCACCGCCGCGACATCACGCCGCGTCAGGGCCGGCCTGTCGCGGCTGGCCCACCACGCCAGCGCCACGAACAGCGGCAGCGCGAACAGCATGCGCAGCATCAGCACCGTCACCGCATCGACGCTGTGGCGGTAGGCCAGCTTGACGATGATCGCCTTGCCGGAAAAGGCGATCGACCCGATCAGCGCGAAGGCCAGACCGGGCCACAACGCGGGTCGATCCGGGGCCGCGGCGGCCCCGGCAGTCCGATAGGAAGGATTCATCGCCGCGGATTCTAGAACCCGCGACGCAGGCACATCAGAACTGCAGGTCGCGGTCGATGTCGATCACCTTGCGGCGGGCCAGCGCCAGGTTCGAGCGGGCCTTGTCCAGCACGAAGTACAGGAACATGCCTTCCTGGCGGCCGCACGGGCGCAGGATGTGGTACTGCTTGCCCAGCGTGATCAGGATGTCGTCGATGCGGTCATCCAGGCCGAGCTGCTTCATGGTGCGCAGCTTGGAGCGCATCACCTCGGTGTTGCCGGCGGCGGCGATCTCTAGATCGACCCCCGTGCCGATCGAGCCGAGCATCATGCCGCTGTCGGAGTCGACCAGTGCAGCGCACAGCGCGCCGTCGACGGTCATCAGTTGTTCCAGGCTTTGCTTGATATTGGCCATGTTGAAGGTCCTTCCTTGGTCAGTGTGGAATCGTTGGGGAAAAGGGAAAAACGCGGAGACGGAAGCAGACTGTGCTGCCACAGCCATGCTCCGCGGACGGGAGCGGCGCTGACGCGGGCTGGAGCGGCTCATGCGCCGCGCCTGACCGGCCGGCGCAGGCCCGGCATGCTCAGCCCCGCCCGGTTGCGGGCCTCGACCTGCGCCAGCATGCAATCGAGCAGCATCAGCACCTGATCGCGCTCGCGCACATCCACCGGCAGCACAGGAAACACCCGGCCGCGCCGCGCCAGTTCGTCGGCGAAGACCTGCAGGCCCGGCTCCGGATGGGTCTCGGTGCGTCCGATGCCGATGACGCAGGCGGTGTGCTCGAGCTGCTCGGCAAAGGCATCGAGATAAATGCACAGATCCGCCAGCGGATCCGGCCGGGAGTTGTCGACCAGAATCATCAGCCCCATCGCCTTGTGGGCGAGGATCGGCCAGAGAAAATCGAAACGGGTCTGGCCAGGCGTGCCGAACAGGCGCACCCGCACCAGATCGGCAATGACCACCTCGCCGTAGTCCATGCCGACGGTGGTGCGCGCCTTGGCCAGCGAGGGGTCGCGGTTGGGCACGTCGGTGACCACCGGTGGCGTGTCGCTGATCACGCCAATCGCGGTGGTTTTGCCAGCGCCAGGTGTGCCAGTGAAGACGATCTTGCAGTCGCGCATCGGAGGGCTGGGCAGCGAACGGAATGAAGCGATGAGGCAGCTGGATCGGCTCAGTTGCCGATGCCCAGACGACGCCGAATCAGGCCGAACAGGCTGCCAGGCACCGGCTCGGCCGCACCAGGATCAGCCGCAGACGGCTCGGCTGCCGCGGCCGCAGATTCGGGCGGCAGCACCTCGAGCAGGTCGGCGCGGTGCATGGCCTGCAGGAAGGCATCGACCTCGACCTCCGGCAGGCCGGACAGCGCCAGCAGGTCATCGCGCTCGAGTGCGCTCGCCGAGATCTGGCTGGCCAGGCGGTGGTGGCCACGCCGGCCCTGCAGCTGGACTGCATCAGGCCAGCGGCGCAGCTTGAACCGGGCGCCGGGCGAGAGCTCCAGCGCTGGTCGGGCCGCCAGCGCAGGCAGCTCGGCAGCCGGTGCGGGATCGGCCATCCTCGTTGCGGCAGGAGCCAGCGCGGCAGTCTTCTCGGCCTTCTCGGCCTTTTTCGGCTTGTCGGGCTTCCTGGATGCGGATGCACTCGGCGGCACGACCACAGGCTTCGGAGAGGGGGCCGCGACTGGTGCTGGTGCTGGTGCTGGTGCTGGTGCTGGTGCTGGTGCTGGTGCTGGTGCTGGTGCTGCGACCGGTGCTGGCGCAACACGGCGACCAGCCATCGTCGCGATCAGATCGGGCTCGATGCGCAGCAGCAGTGCGGCGAAATCTTCGAACTGCAGCGGACGCACCAGCACCGGCGCTGGTACCGAACCGGCCTGATCGACATCGGCGGCGATGTCTAGCCGCACCAGACCCGGCAGGTGCGCGGCATCGACACCATCCGGATCGGAGACGCCGACCGGCACGACCAGCAGGTCGACCGGACCGTCCTCGACCAGAATCCACTCGGCCATCAGCCGGTTCCGGAGCAGAGTCATGAAGAGCTTCAGTGCGCCCGCGTCGGCATCACGCAGATGCCATGCACGCACAAGAAGACGAGGACGAGAAGATGGCTGCGAGGAATCCGTCATGGGATCAGAACCGGGAACGAGCGTCCATGTTGTCAGACATGCATGGGTATTGTTTGAAGGCGCTACGCTGAATTGTGATGATGTGTTCCCAGTTTTTATGCAAGAACTGGTTTGCACCAGTCTATTGAGATTAATGCTCGTTTACCCGATAACAGGACGTGATTTTCTCACGATCACCCCGATAAAAAGAATAAATGAAAAAACCGCCATGGTTAGAGAACCGTGGCGGTCGGGTTGCGCCCGCCGTACTGGCAGGCCCTGATCAGGTCGCGGGCAAGATCAGAGCTTCTGGACCTGCATGAAGTCGTCGAAACCGGCTTCGGCGAAGCGGAACCACAGGTTCTGGTCGGCGCGGAACTTGGCGTAGTCGGCGTAGACCTTCTTCCAGTGCGGATTCTTGTCGCTGAGTTCAGCGTAGAGCGCCATCGACTCCTTGAACGCCAGATCCAGCACATCCTTCGGGAAGCGGAACAGCTTCGTGCCACTGGAGACCAGCGCCTTCAGCGCGCCCGGGTTGCGGCCGTCGTACTTGGCCTGCATGTCCACATGGGCGTAGGCGGCAGCCGCTTCGATGATGGCCTTGTACTCGGGGGTCAGGGCGTCGAAGGCCTTCTGGTTGATGAAGAAGTCCAGCTGCGGGCCGCCCTCCCACCAGCCCGGGTAGGCGTAGTGCGGAGCCACCTTGTTGAAGCCGAGCTTCTGGTCGTCGTAGGGGCCGATCCATTCGGCGGCGTCGATGGTCCCCTTCTCCAGGGCCTGGTAGATCTCGCCGCCGGGGATGTTCTGCGGCACGCCGCCCATGCGCTCGATCACCTTGCCCGCGAAGCCGCCGACACGGAACTTCAGGCCCTTCATGTCCGCCGCCGAGGTGATCGGCTTGCGGTACCAGCCGCCCATCTGCGCGCCGGTGTTGCCACCGGGGAAGTTGACGATGTTGTAGGTCTTGTAGAACTCGCGCATCAGCTTGAGACCGTTGCCCTCGTACATCCACGCCGTCATCTGGCGGCTGTTCAGCCCGAACGGGATGGAGCAGCCCAGCGCGAAGGTCTCGTCCTTGCCGAAGAAGTAGTAGGGCGCGGTGTGGGCCATCTCGATGGTGCCGTTCTGCACGCCGTCGACCACGCCGAAGGCCGGCATCAGCTCGCCGCCCGGATGGATCGAGATCTGGAACTTGCCGCCCGTCATCGCACTGACCTGCTTGGAGAACTCTTCCGCAGCGCCGAAGATCGTGTCGAGCGACTTCGGGAAGCTCGACGCCAGGCGCCACCGGATGTTGACCTGGGCGTGGACGATGGCAGGAGCAGCGCCGGCAGCGAGCACACCGGCCAAGCCGGTCTGGCGGATGAAGTTGCGACGTTCCATGCAGAGACTCCTGAAAACCTGGATGAGTAGAGGGAAAAGCGTTGCCCGATTCTAGGAAGGCCCTCACGGCAGGGCCACAAGGGTTACCCCTGCGCAATAGTACGTAGGGGCGACGGCACGCCCAGCCGCGCGCTCCAGTCGTGGATCTGCCGCGCGAGCTGTGGCTCGACGGGAATGCCGGTGCGCTGGCGCTCGGCCTCGCAGTCGTGCTCCGGATCCCCGGGCATGCGCGGCGCGCCGGGCTCGGCCGCCAGCGTGTGCGCCATCTGCTCGACGACCGCCGCCAGCATCGGCCCACCCGCAAAACGCATCGGATCGATGACGAGGAAGAAGGCGCCGATGCGCCGCGGCGCCTCCAGGTCGCCGAACATCGGCGGGATGTGCGGCCCGAAGGGATTGCCGTGCAGCGGGCCGCTCAGCAGATCGACCATCAGCGCCAGCGCATAGCCCTTGTGGCCGTAGTCGTGGCCACCGAGCGGGGTGACGGCGATGGCCGCGTTCGGGTCGGTGGTCGGCTGGCCGTGGGCGTCGATGGCGATGTCGGGCGGCAGCGTGTGGCCCTCGCGGCGGGCGTTCATGACGCGGTTCCACGGGATCGAGGTGGTCGCCATGTCCAGGCACACCGGCGGGCCGTCCGCCCGCGGGAAGGCGATCGCGATCGGGTTCGTGCCGAAGAACGGGCGCTGGCCGCCGTGCGGCGCGGCGATGCTGTCGGCATGGGTGAACGCCAGTCCGATCAGGCCGGCGCGCGCCGCCTCGCGGGCGTAGAGACCGACCGCGCCGCAGTGCGACGAGTCACGCACCCCCACCGCGGCCAGCCCGGTCTCGCGGGCGATGTCCATCGCGAGCCGGTTGGCGAAGTGCGCCACGAGGATGCCCTGCCCCTGGTCGCCGTCGACCTGTGCGGTGGACGGGCCCGTGCGCTCGGTGCGCAGCACCGGCCGTGCCCGGATCGAGCCGCGCGAGATCCGCTCGAAGTAATGCGGCAGGCGGGCGATGCCGTGGGTGTCGACGCCCCACAGGCTGGTCTGCACCAGGCTGTCGGCGAGCTGCCGCGCATCCGGCGGACGCAGGTCGAGCGCCTGCAGGCACTGCACCGCCCACGCGGCGATGTCTTCGGCGGGCAGGCACACGCTGCCTTCGGCGAGGGGCTGCACCATGGTCAGGCCTCGATCAGCGCCGGATCCCAGGCGTGCACCGTCTGCTGCTGCTCGCCGAGCTTGTCGATGCCCAGGCGCATCACGTCGCCCGGCTTCAGGAACACCGGGCTCGGCTTCTGGCCCATGCCGACGCCGGGCGGCGTGCCGGTGGTGATCACGTCGCCGGGGTTGAGCGTCATGAAGCGGCTCAGGTAGCTGACGATCTGCGCGACGCTGAAGATCATGGTGGCGGTGTTGCCGGTCTGCATGCGCTGGCCGTTCACGTCGAGCCACATGCCCAGCTTCTGCACGTCGCCCACCTCGTCGGCCGTCACCAGCCACGGCCCGATCGGCCCGAAGGTGTCGCAGCCCTTGCCCTTGTCCCAGGTGCCGCCGCGCTCCAGCTGGTACTCGCGCTCGGAGACATCGTTGATGAGGCAGTAGCCGGCCACAAACGACAGCGCGTCGGCCTCGGCCACATAGCGCGCCTTCGAGCCGATGACCACGCCGAGTTCGACCTCCCAGTCGGATTTCACCGAACCCTGCGGCAGCACCACGTCATGGTTGCAGCCGACCGCGCACTCGGTCGTCTTCTGGAACACCACCGGCTCCTTCGGGATCGCCATGCCGGACTCGGCGGCGTGGTCGGCGTAGTTCAGGCCGATGGCGATGAACTTGGTCATGCCCGTCCAGGGCACCTGCAACTCGCCCTGCGCGACGACGGGCAGCGTGGCCACGTCGACGCTGGCCAGCGCGGCGAGCGACGCGGGCGAGAGCGTGGCCGGCGTGATGTCGCCGATCAGCGCGGAGAGGTCGCGGACCTGGCCGTCAGCGTCGAGCAGGCCGGGTTTCGGGTTGGCGCGGGGGCCGTGGCGCAGCAGTTTCATGCGGAGTCCTTTCGGGTGCTGTGTTCGTGGGGTGCGTGGGTGGTGGGCGGGCTCAGTTCGACCAGCCGCCGTCGATCACCTGCGTGGTCCCGGTGGTGAACGACGACTCGTCGCTCGCCAGGTACACGGCCAGCGCGGCGATCTCGTCCACGCGGCCCAGGCGGCCCATCGGCTGGCGGGCGATGAAGGCGGCCTCGACCTGCGCCTGCGTCAGACCAGACGCCGAGGCCTGCGCGTCGATGCGGTCGCGCAGCGAGGGCGACTCGACCGTGCCCGGGCAGATCGCGTTGCAGCGCACGCCCCTGGTGATGAAGTCCGCCGCCACCGCCTTGGTCAGGCCGATCACCGCCGCCTTGGTCGTGCCGTAGACGAAGCGGTTCGGCGCGCCCTTCAGGCTGCCCGCCACCGACGCCACGTTGATGATCGAGCCACCGCCCTTGGCCAGCATGCCGGGGGCGAAGGCGCGGATCGTGCGGAACATCGAGCGCACGTTGAGGTTCATCGCGAAATCCCACTCGGCCTCGGTGCAGTCGAGCACGGTGCCGGCGTGGACGAAGCCGGCACCGTTGAACAGCACGTCGACCGGGCCGTGCCGCGCCGCCGCCGCGTCGATGGCGGCCGGGTCGGTCACGTCGAGCACCTGCGTCGTGCAGCCGCACTCGGCCGCCAGCGCGTCGAGCGCGGCGGCGTTCACGTCGGTGGCGATGACGCGGGCCCCCTCGCGGACGAAGGCGAGTGCGGTGGCGCGGCCGATGCCCTGGCCGGCGGCGGTGATGAAGGCGGTCTTGCCGCGGAGTCGGTCGGTCATGGGGAGTCTCCGGGAGTTCAGTGGTTGTCCTTGGGCACCGCGCTGCCGCGTTTGCCGCGCAGGAAATCGAGGTCCGCGCCCTCGTCCGCCTGCAGCACGTGGTCGATGTAGAGCTTCCAGTAGCCGCTGTCCATCGGCGGCACCGGCGGCGTCCACGCGGCGCGGCGGCGGGCGAGTTCGTCGTCGTCCACATGCAGGTGCAGGCTGCGCGCCGGCACGTCGAGCGTGATCAGGTCGCCGTTCTGCACCAGGGCCAGCGTGCCGCCCGCCGCCGCTTCGGGCGCGGTGTGCAGCACGACGGTGCCGTAGGCGGTGCCGCTCATGCGGGCGTCGCTGATGCGGACCATGTCGGTGATGCCCTTGCGCAGCACCTTCGGCGGCAGCGGCATGTTGCCCACCTCGGCCATGCCGGGATAGCCCTTCGGGCCGCAGTTCTTCAACACCAGGATGCAGGTTTCATCGACATCAAGGTTCTCGTCGTCGATGCGGGCGTGGAAGTCGTTCGAGTCCTCGAACACCACGGCGCGGCCGGTGTGCTGCATCAGCGCCGGGGTGGCCGCGCTCGGCTTGATGACGGCCCCGCGCGGCGCGAGGTTGCCGCGCAGCACGGCGATGCCAGCGTTCGCCTTGAACGGCGCATCGAACGACTTGATCACGCGCGGGTCGAAGTTCTCGGCGGAGGCGATGTTCTCGGCCACCGTCTGGCCGCTGGCGGTGACGATCTCCGTGTGCAGCAGGTGCGCGATTTCCTTCATCACCACCGGCAGCCCGCCCGCGTAGCAGAAGTCCTCCATCAGGTGCTGCCCGGACGGTTGCAGGTTGAGCAGGCACGGCAGCTCGCTGGCCAGCCGGTCGAAGTCGTCGATCGACAGCGGCACGCCCAGCCGCCCGGCGATGGCGACCAGGTGGATCACCGCGTTGGTGCTGCCGCCGATGGCAGCGAGCGTGCGGATCGCGTTCTCGAAGGCTTCGCGGGTCAGGATGCTGGAGAGCTTCTGGTCGTCGTGGACCATCTGCACGATGCGCCGTCCGGCCTGCCGCGCCAGCACGTTGCGCCGTCCGTCGACCGCCGGATACGCTGCATTACCCGGCAGCCCGACGCCGAGCGCCTCGACCATCGACGCCATCGTGCTGGCGGTGCCCATCGTCATGCAGTGGCCGTGGCTGCGGTGCATGCAGCTCTCGGCCTCGAAGAAGTCCTGCAGCTTGAGCGTGCCGGCGCGGACCTGCTCGCTCATGCTCCACACGCCGGTGCCCGAGCCGAGTTCCTGGCCGCGCCACTTGCCGTTGAGCATCGGGCCGCCGGAGACGCCGATGGTCGGCAGGTCGACGCTGCTGGCGCCCATCAGCAGGCTCGGCGTCGTCTTGTCGCAGCCCATCAGCAGCACCACGCCGTCGATCGGGTTGCCGCGGATCGACTCCTCCACGTCCATGCTGGCAAGGTTGCGGTAGAGCATCGCCGTCGGGCGCAGCAGCGTCTCGCCGAGCGACATCACCGGGAACTCCAGCGGGAAGCCGCCCGCCTCGTAGACGCCGATCTTGACCTGCTCGGCCAGCGTGCGGAAATGCGAGTTGCACGGGGTCAGCTCGCTGAAGGTGTTGCAGATGCCGATGACCGGGCGGCCGTCGAACTGGTCGTGCGGCACGCCCTTGCCCTTGACCCAGCTGCGGTACGCGAAGCCATCGCGGTCCTGGCGGCCGAACCATTGCTGGCTGCGGAGTTCCTCGGGGCGTTTCTTTCTGGGAGTGCTCATGGGCGTGCTCGTTAGTCCCGTGTCGGGCTTGGAAAGTGCGCGCCGATACTATGGTATGACGAATGATGACCATCCCCGTGGAATCCCTTGGAGCCTGAATTGAGTACACACGACACCCCGCTGCACCCCGCTTTCGAAGTCCTGGCCGTGATGCGGATGAGCCCGCTGCTGGAGCCGCTGCTGCGCGCGCAGTGCACGGTGCATGACCGGCTGCACGAGGCGGACCCGGCCGCGTTCGAGGCGGTCGCGCCGCGCATCCGCGGCATCGCGGCGAGTGGCGAGTCCAAGGTGACGGCCGCGCTGATGGACCGGCTGCCGGCGCTGGAGATCATCTCGGTGATGGGCGTCGGCTATGACGGCATCGACGTGGCGGCGGCGAAGGCGCGGGGCGTCATCGTGACGCACACGCCGGACGTGCTGAACGACGATGTGGCCGATCTGGCGATGGCGCTGATGCTGGCGGGGTCGCGGCAGATCGTTGCGGCAGACCGCTACATCCGCGACGGCAAGTGGACCGGCGGGCCGATGCCGCTGGCGCGCAAGTTGTCGGGGTCGCGGCTGGGGGTGGTCGGCATGGGCCGGATCGGGCAGGCGATCGCGCGGCGCGCGCAGGCGTTCGACATGCCGGTGGCGTACCACACGCGCCAGCCCAAGCCCGGCCTGCCCTATCCCCACGTTGCCTCGCTGGTCGAGTTGGCCGCGAACAGCGATGTGCTGGTGGTCATCACCCCGGGCGGCGCGGCCACGCGGCATCTCATCAACGCCGAGGTACTTGCCGCGCTTGGTCCGCAGGGTTTGCTGGTGAATGTGGCGCGGGGGTCGGTGGTCGATGAAACAGCGCTGATCGAGGCGCTGGAATCCGGGGCGCTGGGCGGGGCAGCGCTGGATGTGTTCGCGGATGAGCCGAATGTGCCGGAGCGGTTGCGGGCGCTGCCGCAGGTGGTGTTGACGCCGCACATTGGCAGCGCGACGAACTCGACGCGGGAGGCGATGGCGGGGTTGGCGGTGGAGAACCTGAGGGCGAAGGCGGCGGGGAAAGCGGTGGTGACGGCGGTGCCGGAGTGTCGGTGAGCCACACCGCACTGCCCTACAGTACCTTGTGCTGAAGAGCAATCGGCATAGCTCCGATAGATGAAAAGACGAGCAGCCGATATGGTTTTGAATGTCCGTTGTCAATATGCAACATCTTGCCGAATATACTAGGAGCCGGCTGCTGCAACCAAAATACTGGAATCACGACGAAAAGTTCGCATTAATTCATTAACCCACCAAAAGCAACCAAAAGCAACCACCAAAATATTTGCACGAGATCACCATGCCAAAAACCGCAAAAGAATTCGTTGACGACGCCATTAACTCACAAACCGCTGTGATATTCACAGGGCCATTCAATATTTTCGAAAAACAGGCACGCGAAGCTCTGACCAAGGAAGGAATCAAGTCGATCCACCGCATCCTTCTGGAGGATGAAAAGCCCAACCAGGAAGAAATGCCCAACCAAGAAGAAATTGTAGCGTATCTACGGGAGCTTACAAATCAGTACACATTACCAATGATCTTTGTTGCCAAGGTATTTATCGGTGGATCCGATGATACACTCAATGCCATTTCCAGAGGGAAAATTCGGGAACTTCTACTGCCTTTTGGAGAGACAGACTGATGACAGCATCACTGCGCCTGCAAAGAGCGTACGTATTCAGGTACCCCCTCTAACAGCGCAGACAGCAAATCCTTTTCAAATCAATGACTTAGCGCCTTTCCGCGACATTCGACATTCGATAGATCGACTGATGCCAGAACTGTCTGCGCAACATGGTCGTGGAGCATGAATCGCAGCCAAACCGCGGGTTCAAGGCGCCGCTAAGTTGTTGATTTACAAGGAACAGGGGGTACCTGAATACGTACGCAAAGAGCACGCAGAAACGGTGCAAGCGTGAATTGAAGGCCCTGCATTGAAGGGCACGCAAGCTGTTCCCATCAAGTAATTCACCAACAGGAAAACACCAATTCACATGAATTTGGATGTACTGGGGCTTTGTTGCACAACCCACCCTGCCGGCCAGTGGTCGGAGCATGTCAAGGTAGTTGCCGCGTGAGTCATGTCGCGACTGCGCTTATTTCAGCAGCCGCAGCGACCAGCGCGCGTGTCCGCTCGGCGGCGCCGAACAGCTCAGCGCGACCAGGTGCGCCTCCACCTCGCCGTCGATCTTGTGCTCGTACTCGCGCTGCACTGGCCGCCCATTGAGCGCGGCGTCCAGCCCGTCCTCCACAAAACACCGCTTGAGGCGGTCGATCAGTCTTTCTCCTTGGCCCCGCCCCTTGCGGCTGACCCTTACGGGATTCCCCTTTAACCGCCAGTCATCATTCATCATACGATCGCCGCACCCCCACCGGGACATCAACCGTGACGAACGACACGAGGAGACACGCGATGCAGGCGAAAACGTGGATAAGCAGCGCCCTGGCCGCTGCAGCACTGCTGGCGATGGCGCCGGCCCAGGCCGATGAGACCCTCACCGTCTGGTGGGGCAAGGGCTACTACAAGTCCGAGGACGACGCGCTGTACAACGCGATCAAGAAGTTCGAGGCCAAGAACAAGGGCGTCAAGATCGAACTCTCGCTGTACGCGCCGCAGGAAATCATCCCGAAGTCGGTCGCCGCGCTCGACGCCGGCAACCCGCCCGACGTGGCCTACGGCGATGTCTACGACTTCCAGGTCACCGCCAAGTGGGCCTACGACGGCAAGCTCGAAGACATCTCGTCAATCATCGACCCGATGCGCGCCAAGTTCGAGCCGCAGGCGCTGTCCACCACCTTCCTGCTGAACAACGCCGACGGCGGCAAGCGCGCGTACTACGCCTTCCCGATCAAGCAGCAGACCATGCACATCCAGTACTGGAAGGACATGCTGGGCGACGCGGGCTACAAGGAAAGCGACATCCCGACGACGTGGAAGGACTACTGGAGCTTCTGGTGCGACAAGGTCCAGACCGGCTACCGCCAGAAGACCGGCAACCGCGGCTTCGGCACCGGCTTCCCGATGGGCGTGGACGCGAGCGACTCGTTCTTCTCGTTCCTGACCTTCATGGACGCGCACAACGTCAAGCTGGTCAACGATTCCGGCAAGCTGCTGGTCGATGACCCGGCTGTGCGCCAGGGCCTGATCAACGCCGTCACCGACTACACCTCGGTCTACACCAAGGGCTGCACGCCGCCGTCGTCCACCAACTGGAAGGACCCGGACAACAACGTCGCCTTCCACAACAAGACCATCGTGCTGACGCACAACGCGACGATCTCCATCGCCGCCAAGTGGCTCGACGACTCGACCAACGCCACGCTGACCGACGCCCAGCGCGCCCAGGCGAAGAAGAACTACACCGAGCTGATCGCCACCTCCGCCTTCCCGACCAAGCCGGACGGCACCAAGATGCAGTACCGCGCCGCCGTCAAGACCGGCGTGGTCTTCAAGGACGCCAAGAACAAGGCAATGGCCAAGAAGTTCGTGGCCTTCCTGCTGGACGAGTCGAACCTGACGCCGTACGTCGAAGGCTCGCTGGGCCGCTGGTTCCCGGTCACCAAGGCCGCGCAGGAAAGCGCATTCTGGAAGACCGACCCGCACCGCCAGACCGTCTACAACCAGTTCAAGGCCGGCACGGTGCCGTTCGAGTTCACCAAGAACTACAAGTTCACGGTCCTGAACAACGAGAACGTCTGGGCCAAGGCGATGAACCGCGTGCTCAACGAGAAGGTGCCCGTGGACAAGGCCGTGGACGAGATGATCGCCCGCATCAAGGCCGTTGCCGGTAGCTGATCGCCGTGGCCGCCGCCCTCGCCTCCTCCGCTGCCGCCGCTGCATCCGGGTCCGCCCGGGTGCGGCCGGGCCCCAGCACCTGGACCTTGTGGGGCCGCGCCCTGCTGGTGCCCTATGTGCTGGTGTTCCTCGTGTTCGTGCTCTATCCGGTCGGCTACGGGCTCTGGCTCGCCCGCCATCCGTCGAGCTACGAACGCCTGCTCGACGACCCGATCTTCTACCGCACAGCGATCAACACGCTCATCTTCGTGGTGGCCGCGGTCAACGTGAAGATGGTGCTGGCGCTGGGCCTGTCGGGCTTCTTCGTGCAGACGCGCTGGTGGGTGAAGATCGTCTCGATGGTCTTCATCCTGCCGTGGGCGGTGCCGTCGATCCCGACCATCCTGTCGGTGCGCTTCATGCTCAACCCGGAATGGGGCGTCATCAACAGCACCATCTTCCGCCTGACCGGGCTGGACGGGCCGAACTGGCTCAACGATCCGACGCTGGGCCTGGGCTTCGCGATGCTGATGCACATCTGGAAGTCGCTGCCGTTCTGGACGCTGATCCTGGTGGCGGGCCGGCTGGCGATTCCTGGCGAGCAGTACGAGGCGGCGAGCGTGGACGGCGCCACCCGCGGCCAGAAGTTCCGCTTCATCACCTGGCCGGCGATGAAGGACCTGTACCTGACCTGCACCATCCTGTCGATGATCTGGACGCTGGGCGACTTCAACAGCGTCTACCTGCTGACCGGCGGGGGGCCGGCCGACCTGACGCACGTGCTGGCGACGCTGGGCATCCGCTACCTGCGGCTGGACCAGATCGATCTGGCGATGGCGTCCCTCGTGGTGGCACTGCCGCTCGTGCTGCCCCTGGTGTGGGTGATGATGAAGAGGCTGTCCAAATGACCCGCGCACGCATCACGCTGAAATCCATCGGCCGGGAGGCGCAGCTGCTGCTGATCGGCATCCCGGTGCTGCTGTGGACCCTGCTGCCGATCTACCACCTGGTGCTGTTCGCGATCTCGCCGCGCGACAAGGCCACCTCCGGGCGCCTGTGGCCGCAGGAGCCGACGCTGTCCAACTTCGACATCGTCTTCCACCAGAAGCACTTCTACCTGCACCACTTCTGGCAGCAGCTCGGCAACTCGCTGTTCATCGCCGTCTCGGTCGGCGCGATCACGCTGTTCGTGGCGACCTGCGCAGCGTTCTCGATCAGCCGGCTGAAGGTGCGCGGCGGGCGCACGGTGATGAACCTGGCGCTGATGACGTACTTCATCCCGGCCGCCTTCCTGGCCGTGCCGATGTACAAGACCATGTCGACCTACGGCCTGCTGAACAACCGCTGGTCGCTGATCCTGGCGATGGTGACGATCGCCTCGCCCTACTGCATCTGGGTGCTCAAGCAGGCCAGCGACAAGCTGCCGTGGGAGCTGGACGAGGCCGCGCGCATCGATGGCGCGTCCCCGATGCAGCTGTTCCGGCTGGTCTACCTGCCGCTGATGGTGCCGTCGCTGGTCGCGGTCGGAACCTACGCACTGCTGCTGGCGTGGAACGAGTACCTGTACGGCTTCCTGCTGCTGTCCAACGAGGCCGACCTGACGCTGGCGGTCGCACTCGGCAACTTCCTGTCGGCGGACGATTCGCCCTGGGAGCTGCTGATGGCCACCGGCCTGGTCTACGCGCTGCCCCCGGCCGCGATCTATTACGCCTTCAAGCGCTACATGGTGTCCGGCCTCACGGCGGGCGCGGTGAAGAGCTGACCCCAACCGGCCAACCCTGCCAAGCTTGAAAGAATCTCGATGGCCTCCGTCTCGTTTCGCAACGTCCAGAAAACCTACGGCAACAAGGTCAAGGTCATCCACGGCCTGAGCTTCGACATCACCGACGGCGAGTTCGTCGTGCTGGTCGGCCCGTCCGGCTGTGGCAAGTCGACCTTGCTGCGCATGCTCGCCGGCCTGGAGGAAATATCCGGCGGCGAGGTGCTGATCGACAGCACCGTCGTCAACGACCTGGAGTCCAAGGACCGCGACATCGCGATGGTCTTCCAGAGCTACGCGCTCTACCCGCACATGACCGTCGGCGAGAACATGGGGTTCAGCCTGCGTCTGCGCAACGCACCCCAGGCCGAGATCGACCGCCGCGTCGCCGACGCCGCCAAGATCCTCAACCTCGACGCGCTGCTCGACCGCCACCCGCGCGAGCTCTCCGGCGGCCAGCGCCAGCGGGTCGCGATGGGCCGGGCGATCGTGCGCAACCCGAAGGTCTTCCTGTTCGACGAGCCGCTGTCCAACCTCGACGCCAAGCTGCGCGTGGCGATGCGCGCCGAGATCAAGGCCCTGCACCAGCGGCTGAAGACCACCACCGTCTACGTCACCCACGACCAGATCGAGGCGATGACGATGGCCGACCGCATCGTCGTCATGCACGACGGCATCGTCGAGCAGATCGGCACGCCGCTGGAGCTCTTCGACCGGCCGGCCAACCTGTTCGTCGCGCAGTTCATCGGCTCGCCGGCAATGAATGTCTTCAGCGGCACGGCGCGCGGCGACACGGTGGACGCACTGGGCGCACGCTGGCCGTTGCCGCCCGATGCGGCACGCGCGACCGACGGCACCGCGGTGCACTACGGCATCCGCCCGACCGACCTGTCGCTGGCACCGCAAGGCATCGCCGCCCGCGTGGTCGTGGTCGAGCCGACCGGCGCCGAGACCGAGCTGCTGGTGCAGGTGGGCGACGTCCGGCTGGTGGTCGTCATCCACGACCGCACCGAGGTGCAGCCGGACGAGACCGTCTACCTTGCCGTCGATGCGGCCAAGGCCCATGTCTTCGACAGCCGGACGCAGCAGCGCCTGTGAGCGGACGCACATGCCCACGTCCATGACCGAGCCGCCGCGTCCTCCGGTCGTCGTCGTGATGGGGGTGAGCGGCTGCGGCAAGTCCACGCTCGGGCAGGCGCTGGCCCAGGCGCTCGGCGTGCCCTACATCGAGGGCGACGAGTTGCACCCGCCGCGCAACGTGGCGCTGATGGCCGCCGGCACGCCGCTGACCGACGCCGACCGTGCCGGCTGGCTGGATGTCATCGGCGAGCGGCTGGCGCAGGCCCGCACCCACGGCACTGGCGCGGTGGTGACCTGCTCGGCGCTGCGGCGCATCTACCGCGACCGGCTGCGCGCGGCGTCGCCAGGCCTGCGCCTGGTCCACCTGCACGGCGATCCGGCCCTGCTCGCCGAGCGCATCGGCCAGCGCACGGGCCATTACATGCCCACGACCTTGCTGCCCAGCCAGCTCCAGACCCTGGAGCCACCGGACCCGGACGAAGGCGCCGCCACACTCGACATTGCCCAGCCGCCCGACGCGCTTGTCAGGCTCGCGCTCCGGGCGCTGCGCCAGGCTCGCAGCCCATGAGCGCCCACCAGAACATCCTCGGACACACCCTCGACCAGCTGGGCGAAGCCATCGTCGCCGGCCGCTATGCCCCCGGCAGTGCCATCCCGCCCGAGCCGCTGCTCGGCGAGGCCTTCGGCGTCAGCCGCACCGTCGTGCGCGAGGCCATCAAGTCGCTGGTCGCCAAGGGACTGGTCATCACCGGACCCAAGGTCGGCACGCGCGTGCTGCCGGCCGAACAGTGGAACTGGTTCGACCAGTCGGTCGTGCGCTGGCACACCCGGGTCGGGCTGTCGCACGACTTCCTGCGCGACCTGCAGGAGCTGCGCCGCGTGGTCGAACCCGCTGCAGTGCGGCTGGCCGCCGAGCGCGCCACCGCAGAAGACCTCGCCGACATCGAGGCCGCCTTCGCCGGCATGCAACACGCCATCGAACACGGCGGCGACTACGTGACGCACGACCTGCGCTTCCACCAGGGCCTGCTGCGCGCCTGCCACAACCGCATGCTGGTGCAGATGAGCAAGGCGCTCGGCGCGCTGCTGCGCACGAGCTTCGAGCTGTCCACCGCCAAGCCGGACGGCCCGGCGCAGTCGCTGCCGCTGCACCGCGCCGTGCTGGATGCCGTCATCGCCCACGACGCCGACGGCGCCGAGCGGGCCGCGCTGGTGCTGATCGACGGCGCCTACACGGACCTGCAGGACGTGCTGGCCTCCCGGCAGGCCCTGCCCTCGCTCGTCGCCCAGGCCGCGCCGCTCAAGGCGCCTCAACCACCCCCTGCCACGTCTCGTCCATGAAACTGCTCATCACCGGTGCAGCCGGCTTCCTCGGTGCCCGACTGGCACGCACGCTGCTGGCCCGCGGCACGCTGACCGGCCTGCCGATCCGGCAACTCGTGCTCACCGACCTGTTCGAGTCCCCCGCCGATCTGCGCGCCGATCCGCGGGTCGAGGCGCGCACCGGGCCGCTGCTGGAGCAGGTCGCCGCGCTGCGCGACGAAGCCTTCGACGGCGTGTTCCACCTCGCCTCGGCCGTCTCTGGCGAATGCGAGCTGGATTTCGACCTCGGCATGGCGTCCAACCTCGACTCGACGCGGGCGCTGCTCGACGCGCTGCGCCACCGGGTCGTGCAGCACGGGGATGGGCCGGCGCGGCTGGTGTTCGCCAGCTCGGTCGCGGTCTTCGGCCCGGACGACGACCACCCGCTGCCCGCGCTCGTCACCGACGCCACGCTGCCCACGCCGCAGACCAGCTACGGCATCCAGAAACACGTCTGCGAGCACCTGATCGCCGACTACACCCGCAAGGGCTACCTCGACGGCCGCGCCGCCCGGCTGATGACGGTCACCGTGCGCCCCGGCCGGCCCAACGGCGCCGCGTCCTCGTTCTTCAGCGGCATCGTGCGCGAACCGCTGGCGGGGCTGGAGGCGGTCTGTCCGGTGGACCCGGACGTGTCGCACCCGCTGACCTCGCCGCGCGCGACGGTCGAGGGGCTGATCCGCGTCTTCGAGTGCAGCCGCGCCGAGTTCGGCGGGCGCACCGCGCTGAACCTGCCGGCGCTCAACCTCACGGTGGCGCAGATGCTGGACGCGCTCGAAGCGGTGGCGGGGCCGACGGTGCGGGCACGGGTGCGTTTCGAGCGCGACGAGCGCATCGCCGACATCGTGGCGCGGTGGCCGGCCGGCGCCACGGCCGAGCGCGCGGCGCGGCTCGGCCTGCGCCCTGAAACCTCGTTCGAAGACATCATCCGGCAGTACATCGCCGACCACGCTGACCACCCATCCGCACTGCAGGGCATGGAGCTGACATGAACCAGATCGATCTCCGCGGCCGTGTGGCCGTCATCACCGGCGGCGCACAAGGCATCGGCCACGCCACCGCCGAGCGGCTGCTGCGCTCCGGCGCCACCGTGGTGTTGTGGGATGCGGATGCGGCGCGGCTGCCCGCCAGCTGCGCCGCACTGTCTGCGCTCGGACCTTGCCACGGACTCGTGGTCGAGCTGACCGATGAATCCGCCGTGGTCCGTGCGGAGGCGCAGACGATCGCCGAGCATGGCCGGATCGACCTGCTCGTCAACAACGCCGGCATCACCGGGGGCAACGGCCCGACGTGGGAGCTGTCGCCCGCGGTGTGGCGCCGCGTGCTGGAGGTGAATCTGGTCGCGCCCTACCTGACTTGCCGTGCCGTCGTGCCGGGGATGGTGGCGCGGGGCTGGGGCCGCATCGTCAACATCGCCTCGGTCGCCGGCAAGGAGGGCAATCCCAACGCCAGCCACTACAGCGCCTCCAAGGCCGGCCTCATCGCGCTGACCAAGTCGCTGTCCAAGGAACTGGCGCGCACCGGGGTGCTGGTCAATGCGATCACGCCCGCAGTGGCCAGGACAGCGATGTTCGACCAGATGACGCAGGAGCAGATCGACTACATGCTCGCCAAGATCCCGATGGGACGCTTCGTCGAGCCGAAGGAGATCGCGGCGATGGTGGCATGGCTGTGCAGCGAGGACTGCTCGTTCACGACCGGCGGGGTGTTCGACATCACCGGCGGTCGGTCCACCTACTGAGCCGCCGACCGCGGCGGCACGCCGGGATCAGCTCCCGGCCACCATCATCTTGTCGACCAGCACCGAGCCGATGGTCTTGCTGCCCATCGTGTACTCGTCGGCGCCGACGGCAACGATGCCCTTGAACATCTCGCCGAGGTGGCCGGCGATGGTGACTTCCTCGACCGGGTGGACGATGCGGCCGTTCTCGACCCAGAAGCCCGCCGCGCCGCGCGAGTAGTCGCCCGTCACGTAGTTGACGCCCTGCCCCATCAGCTCGACCACGAACAGGCCGCGGTGCAGCTTGCGCAGCATCTCGTCGAGGTTGTCGCCCGCGGCGGTCAGGCGGCTGCGCAGGTGCAGGTTCTGCGAACCGCCGGCGTGGCCGGTGGTCCGCATGCCCAGCTTGCGGGCCGAGTAGCTCGACAGGAAGTAGCCCTGCGTCACGCCCGCCTCGACCACCTTGCGCGCCCGGGTGCGCACGCCTTCGTCGTCGAAGGGCGCGCTGCCCTTGGCCTTGCGGATGTGCGGGTCTTCGTCGATGTCGATGTGGTCCGGGAAGACGGGCTGGCCGAGGCTGTCGAGCAGGAAGGTCGCCTTGCGGTAGAGCGCCCCGCCGCTGGTGGCCTGCACATAGGCGCCGAGCAGCCCGGCTGCCACGGTCGATTCGAACAGCACCGGCATCTCGCCGGTCGGGATCTTGCGGCCCTTCAGGCGCGAGAGCGCGCGCTGCGCGGCGTAGCGGCCGACGGCCTCGGGCGCGGCCAGATCGGCGGCGTCGCGCATCGAGGTGTACCAGGAGTCGCGCTGCATGTCGCGGCCGCGGCCGGCAATCGGCGACACCGACAGCGAGTGGCGCGAGCTGGCGTAGCCGCCGCAGAAGCCGCGGCTGTTGCCGGCGTAGAAATGCGACTGCTGGGCCGACACGCCTGCGCCGTCGGAGTTCGTGATCAGCGGATCGGTGCCCAGGGCCGCGGCCTCGCAGCGCAGCGCCAGTTCGGCCGCCTCTTCGGCGTTCACCGACCACGGGTGGAAGAGGTCCAGGTCGCAGTCGGCCGCCCAGCCCAGCGCCAGATCGGACACATCGGGCAGCCCCGCCGCCGCATCTTCCGCCGTGAAGCGGGCGATGTCGAATGCGGCGCGCACCGTCTGGCGCAGCGCGGCGGGCGAGAAGTCGGAGGTGCTGGCGTTGCCGCGGCGCTGGCCGATGTAGACCGACACGCCGATGGCCTTGTCGCGGTTGCGCTCGACGTTCTCGATCTTGCCCTTGCGCACCGAGACCGACAGGCCGGCGCCTTCGGAGACTTCCACCCCCGCGTCGCTCGCGCCGAGCGACTTGGCCAGCGCCAGCGCGTCTTCCACCAGCGTGCGGAACTGGTCGCGCGAATAGGAAAATCCGGAATCTGGACGCTCGGCGGCGGCGGCAACCGCCCCCTCGGCAACAGCAGCGGGACGGGTCTTGGCAGTCTTTGCAGTCATGTGCGGGTCGGGCCGGTGGTGGTCGCTCGTATCATAGCTGTCGTCTTCACCCCGACCGCCCATGCACCCGAACGACCACTTTGACCACGACGAGGCCGCACCGGCCCGCGACGACGACTTCGCCGACCGCCCGAGCAAGACGCGGCTGAAGCAGGACATGCACGACCTGCAGGCGCTGGGCAAGGAACTCATCGAGATGCCCGATGCGCGCCTGACCGCGCTGGGCATGCCCGAGATCCTGCTCGACGCCCTGCTGCAGCTCAAGCGCACCCGCTCGCACGAGGGCCGGCGCCGCCAGTGGCAGTACGTCGGCAAGCTGATGCGCCGGGTCGATGCGGAGCCGCTGCGCGAGGCCGTCGCCTCGTTCAAGGTGCCCGGCGCGAAGGAAACGCTGGCGCTGCACACCGCCGAGCGCTGGCGCGAGCGCCTGCTGGCCGGGGACGACGCCCTCACCCAGTGGATGGCCGAGCACCCCGACACCGACGCGCAGTCGCTGCGCACGCTGATCCGCAACGCCCGCAAGGACCAGCTCGCCGCCGCGGCCGCACAGCCCTTCGAAGGAGCGGCCGAACGCAAGGGCCGCGCCTACCGCGACCTGTTCCAGCGCATCAAGTCCGCGCTCGAAGCGGCCGCGAAAGCCGACGAACAGGCCGACCAGGACCTCGACGAGGAAGACGACGATGCATGACCCCACCGCGGCCGCCACCCTGCCACCGCCCGAGCCGGTGCGCATCGGGCTGGTGTCGATCAGTGACCGCGCCAGCAGCGGCGTCTACGAGGACCTGGGCATTCCGGCGCTGCAGGACTGGATGGCACGCGCGCTCCACAACCCGGTCACCTGGGTCACCCGGCTGATCCCGGACGAGCAGGCCGGCATCAGCGCCACGCTGCGCGAGCTGGTCGACGTGCACCAGTGCGACCTCGTGCTGACCACTGGCGGCACCGGCCCCGCGCTGCGCGACGTGACGCCCGAAGCCACGCTGGCCGTGGCCGACAAGGTGCTGCCCGGCTTCGGCGAGCAGATGCGCCAGATCAGCCTGCGCTTCGTGCCGACGGCGATCCTGTCGCGGCAGGTGGCGGTGGTCCGCGGCCGGGCGCTGGTCCTGAACCTGCCGGGCCAGCCCAAGTCGATCGCCGAGACGCTGGAAGGGCTGCCGAACGCGGTGCCGCCGTGCCCGGGCATCTTCGCGGCCGTGCCCTACTGCATCGACCTGATCGGCGGGCCCTTCATCGAGACGCGCGACACGGTCTGCAAGGCCTTCCGCCCGAAGACGGCGCAGCGACCGGCGCGCGGCTGAGTCGGCCGCGCCGGGCGGGTCTACTTCACCAGCCGGTTGAGGCGCTCGGCGTCGAACTGCTCGGTGGTGTGGGCGTCCTGCGGCACGCAGACGTCAGCGGGCAGCTCGCGCGAGCGGGCCGAGAGCTTCTCGATCGCCTGCCAGAGCAGCGCGATCTGGTGCTCGTGGCCCGAGGCGTTGTCGATCAGGCCCTTCATCGCCTGCGCGACCGGGTCCTCGCCCTGGGTCACGCCGTAGGCCGAGAAGCCCATGCGGGCCGCCACCGCCTCGCGCTGCGCGTCGAGCTGCGCGGCGATGATGCGGGCCGGGTTGCCGACCGCGGTGGCGCCATCCGGCACCGGCTTGGTGACGACCGCCCCCGAGCCGACCCGCGCGCCATCGCCCACCGTGAAGCCGCCGAGCACGCTGGCGTGGGCACCGACGATCACGCCCTTGCCCAGCGTCGGGTGCCGCTTGGCGCCCTTGACCAGCGACGTGCCGCCCAGCGTGACGCCCTGGTAGATGGTGCAGTCGTCGCCGATCTCGGCCATCTCGCCGATCACCACGCCCATGCCATGGTCGATGAAGACCCGGCGGCCGAAGGTGGCGCCGGGGTGGATCTCGATGCCGGTGAGGAACCGCCCCAGGTGCGACAGGAAGCGCCCGAGCCAGCGCAGCCCGCGCACCCAGCACCAGTGCGCCACCCGCTGGATCCACAGGGCGTGCAATCCGGGGTAGCAGGTCACCACCTCGAAGGTCGACCGGGCGGCCGGATCGCGTTCGAGGATGCAGGCGATGTCTTCTTTCAGGCGACGGAACATGGCGGACTCGGAGGAACGGCAAGGAGCCCCGAGTGTAGGCGCGGCATGGAAACCGCGCCGGCCGTGTCAGCGAAGGACGGATTCGGTGCGCGGCTCCGGCCGGGCGTGGTCCGCCCGCGGTCCAGGTCCACTCGCCGCGGGCTCGATCAGCGCACGCAGACGCCGGGACAGCGGCCGCTCGACCCAGCGGTTCACCAGCCACGCCAGCACCACCACCCCGCCCAGCACCAGCCCCACCCGCAGGTGGAAATCGATCTGCCGCCAGCCCGGCGCCATCAGCACGATGTAGCCGATGTTCTGGTGCAGCAGATAGACCGGGTAGGTCAGCGCCCCGAACCAGTAGACCAGCGGCGAGGCCCGCATCGTCCACCGGCCACTGACGACGAGCAGGAACACCGCGTGGAACAGCACCAGACAGAGCACGACCTGCATCGGCAGCCCCAGCAGCACGGTCTCGTGGCCGAGCTTCGAGGCCTTCGCGCCGGTCCAGCCGTACCAGAGCGTCAGGCTGAAGGCCCACAGCATCAACAGGGCGCGCTGGCCATCCCAACCCTGGCGACTGACGCGGTAGAACAGCATGCCGGCAGCGAACAGCGGCGCCCAGCGCGCATCGAGCCAGAATTCCAGCGGGTACATGGGGTGCACCGCATGGACGCTGGACACGAGCAGCCAGGCCGCGGTCCACCACTCGATCCGCCGCATCTGGCCGAAATGCAGCAGCACGATCACCAGCAGGTAGAACTGCAGCTCCACCGCCAGCGACCAGTACGCGCCGTCCACGAACTCGACATGGGCCCAGTGCGCCACCATGGTCAGGTTGACCAGCACCTGCACCGGCGTCACCGCAAAGGTCTCGCTGCCCGACCACCACGCCACGGCAGCCGTCAGCAGCACGCCGACCCAGAACGCCGGGTAGAGCCGCGACACCCGCGAGGCGATGAAGCTGCGCACGGTCGCGCCTTCGGCCGTCATCAGGATCACGAAGCCGCTGATCATGAAGAACAGGTGCACCCCGAGGTGGCCCAGTTCCGCCATCGACTGCAGCCAGGGTGCCGCCGATTCGACGAGCCAGCCGCCCTGCTGCCCGCGGTGCAGGAAGTGGAAGGCCACCACACTCAGGCACGCGAGGCCACGGAGAAAATCAATCTGATGGAAACGGGGACTTGTCTTCATCCGCCTATCATGTCCGGCTCCTTTCGCTGGAGTCGATAACGAATTTTGCAATTCCGCGCAAGATGTGGATTTCTTCCGCGGTCAATTGCATTCGATTACACAGCTGATTCAACCGTGGCAACAACTTGCGCGGGACCTGCGGATTCAGGAATCCGATGCCGACCAGCGCCTGTTCCCAGTGCGCCAGCGCGCCCTGCACCATGTCCACCGATGCCAGCCGCGCGTCGCGGGTGCGCGGCGTCACCCCGAAACCGCCCAGCGCCTGCCGCCAGTCGTAGGACAGCAGCTGCACCGCCTGCGCCAGGTTGAGCGAGCCGTAGTCCGGATGGGTCGGGATCGACAGGCAGACGTGGCAGCGGTAGACATCCTCGTTGGACAGGCCGTAGCGCTCGCTGCCGAAGACGAAGGCCACGCTGGCCGCGCTGGCCGCGAGCTCCTCGAAGTACGGGCGTGGCGCCACGGTCGGCGGACCGAAGTCGCGCGGGGTCATGGCCGTGGCGCAGGCGATCTGCACGCCGTCGAGCGCCTCCTCCAGCGTGGCGACGATGCGCGCCCGCACGAGGATGTCGGCCGCACCGCTGGCCATCGCCACCGTTTCCTCCTGGCTGAGCACGTTGCCGAAACGCGGCGCGACCAGCACCAGGTCGGTGAAGCCCATCACCTTCATGGCCCGCGCAGTGGCCCCGACGTTGCCCGGGTGGCTGGTGTTCACCAGCACGAATCGGGTGGAATCGGGCGTCGAAACCGGGGATGTGGATGTGGAATCTGGCATGGGAGGGTCGAGGCGTGGTCAAAGCACCGTAAAATGGACGGTTATCTTAGGCCCGCAGGCTTGCACTGCCCGCCGCCGCTCTTTCCCACCGCCAGCCCCTTGCCTCGTCGCCGCGCGCACTGCGCCGCGACCATCCGCCGTTCGAGCCCCCGGAGTTCCATCGCCATGTCGCAAACCACCTTGCATCCCATGCTCAACATCGCCATCAAGGCCGCACGCGCGGCCGGGGCGATCATCAACCGGGCCAGTCTCGACCTCGACCGCCTGACGGTCACCAGCAAGGGGCCCAACGACTTCGTCACCGAAGTCGACCAGGCGGCCGAGCGCGCCATCATCGAGACCCTGCTGAGCGCCTACCCGGACCACGCCATCCTCGCCGAGGAATCGGGCCGCTCCATGGGTTCGCAGACCAGCGACTACGTCTGGATCATCGATCCGCTGGACGGCACCACCAACTTCATCCACGGCTTCCCGCAGTACGCGGTGTCGATCGCGCTGGCGTTCAAGGGCAAGGTCGAGCAGGCCGTCGTGTACGACCCGGCGCGCAACGACCTGTTCTACGCGACCAAGGGCCGCGGCGCCTTCCTGAACGACAAGCGCCTGCGCGTGTCCAAGCGCATCCGGCTGGCCGATTCGCTCATCGGCACCGGCTTCCCCTTCCGCAAGGGCGACAACTTCAAGCGCTACCTGAAGATCATGGAAGAGCTGATGCCGCTGTGCGCCGGCCTGCGCCGCCCGGGGGCCGCCGCCCTCGACCTGTGCTACGTCGCGGCCGGCTGGTACGACGCCTTCTTCGAGACCGGCCTGAGCCCATGGGACGTGGCCGCCGGCTCGCTGATCGTCACCGAAGCGGGCGGTCTGGTCGGCAACTTCACGGGCGAAGCCGACTTCCTGTACCAGCGCGAGGTGCTGGCCGGCTCGCCCAAGGTCTATGCGCAGCTGGTGCCGATCCTGGCGTCCTACACCCGCGTGATCACCGAGGACGAGGCCGCGCCCGCCGCTCCGGCCCCGGCCGCAGCCACGCCCAAGACCCGTACCCCGAAAGTCCGCGCCAAGGCCACCACGACCAGCACCGACACCATCGCCCCGGCCCGCAGCAGCTCCACGACGCTGACCCCGCTGGACGTGTTCATCGCCGAGACGCAGCCGGAACTGGTCGCCGAGCTGGCCGCCGAGGAAGCCGCTGAACAGGCCGCCGAGAAGCCCGTGTTCGACATCCCGCTGTCGCCCGCCGCCGCGCTGGCCGCCGCCTTCGAGCCGCTGCCGGACGCCGAGGCCGCCCCCGCCCCGGTCGTGACGATCCGCAAGCCCACGCGCATCAAGAAGGAAGACATGCCGCCGAAGGAAGAGCCGGCGCCGGAGCGCAAGCGCAGCCGCCGCGACGACGCGCCGTTCTGATCGCTCATTCAGCAGTTTCCCCAGGATGGTGGTCATGCCTCAGGCACTGCTCATGGATCAACCCTCGCTGGAAGGGTTCTGCCCTGTCACCGCAGCTGTCGCGCAGCTCGCTCAGCAGGACAGTACCGATGCACGTGGAGCAATTTATACGCGCCGCGAAGTCGTGGAGTTCATGCTGAATCTGGTCGGGTACACACCGGACCAGCCACTTCACCACAAGAAACTGTTGGAGCCTTCGTTTGGGGGAGGAGAGTTCCTGCTGGGCGCCGCGCGCCGGCTGATGCAGTCCACCCAGCTGGCAGGCTACCAAGGAGATCTGGCCCACTGCATCCGAGCGGTCGAACTGCATCGCAGCACCTTCGACGCGACACAAGGGGCGCTCTGCACACTCCTGTCCGAGTTCGGACTGGCGCCGTCCGAATGTTCGCGTCTCACCTCGGCATGGTTGGTCTGTGACGATTTCCTGCTGTCGCCAATGCACGAGCGTTTCGATGTCGTCGTCGGCAATCCGCCGTATGTGCGCCAGGAATTGATCCCAGCCGCACGACTGGCGCAGTACCGCAAGCTCTACAGCACGCTGTACGACCGAGCGGATCTCTACGTTCCGTTCATCGAGCGCTCGCTCACCCTGCTGGCCGAACGAGGCCAGCTCGCGTTCATCTGTGCCAACCGCTGGACCAAGAACCAGTACGGCCGACCCTTGCGGGCCAAGGTGGCTGAAGGCTTCCATCTGCGGGCATACGTGGACATGGTCGACACCCCAGCGTTCGACACCGACGTGATCGCCTACCCGGCCATCACGCTCATCGAGAAAGCCGCCCCGGGCGCCACCCTGGTGGCTGCACAACCCGACCTCCATGCGGCCACGCTCACGCGACTCGCTCAGGCGCTGCGCGGAGGCCAGCCACGGCCTGAGCTCGGCGTGTCACTGGTCGAGCGGGTGAGCACCGGGGACGAACCGTGGGTATTGAGTTCATCTGACCAGCGCGTCCTGCTCCGCCGTCTGGAAGCCCTGTACCCGACCTTGGAGGAGGCAGGTTGCAAAGTCGGCATTGGCGTGGCAACCGGGGCGGACAAAGCCTTCATCGGCCCGATGGATGCGCTGGACGTGGAGCCCAGTCGCAAGCTGGCGCTGGTCACCACCAAAGATATTGCCAGCGGCGTCGTGCGCTGGCGCGGGTTAGGGGTGATCAACCCCTTCGAGGACAGTGGCCAGCTGGCAGACCTCACCCGATACCCCAAGCTGCGTGCCCACCTGGATTGCCACCGCGACGTCATCGCAAAACGCCATGTGGCACAGAAATCACCCGTCAGCTGGTACCGCACCATCGACCGCATCACGCCCTCGCTGGCAGCACGGCCCAAGCTGCTGATCCCGGACATCAAGGGCTCGGCCCATGTGGTGTTCGAGGAAGGTTGGCTCTATCCGCACCACAACCTCTATTTCGTGGTTTCCGACGAGTGGGAGCTGCGGGCCCTGCAAGCCGTGCTGCTTTCCTGTGTCGCACGACAATTCATCACCGCCTACTCGACAACGATGCACGGTGGCTTCCTGCGCTACCAGGCCCAGTATCTGCGACGCATTCGACTGCCTCGGTGGGATTGCGTACCAACACCCATGCGCGCAAGGCTGGCACTGGCGGCACAGACATTGGACCTTGCCGCTTGCGACCAGGCGGCCTGCGAACTCTACGGCTTGACGCCAGCCGAAGCCCACCTGCTCGCGCAAGGCTGATCCCCCCGAAAAACCTGTCATGGCACTGAATCTCTGCAACTACGAACACACGGCCCGAGGCGCGATCAAAGCGTTCTGGCAAACCCGCGAGGATGCTCGCCGGAAACAGGCCACAGCCGGCAAGTCAGACCAAGGCGAACGTGCGGGTGTGACTGGCGGCAAGAATATGGACGGTTTCGTTGATCTGGTGACCGAACTGGTCAAGGCGAACGGCCTCCCGAATGCGCAGATCCACCACCAGCGCGCCATGCTGACCCTGCCAGGCTATTTCCGTCCGACCAAGTTGTGGGATCTGCTGGTGATCCACCAAGGCCGACTGGTCGCGGCGGTGGAGTTCAAGAGCCATGTCGGTCCATCCTTCGGCAACAACTTCAACAACAGGGCCGAGGAAGCCATCGGCACGTCACACGACCTCTGGACTGCGTACAGGGAAGGCGCACTCGGACAACAGGAGCGGCCCTTCGTCGGTTGGCTGATGGTGGTCGAGGATGCACCCGGATCGCAGACAACCGTCCGTGAGTCCTCGCCTCACTTCCCGGTATTCCCGGAATTTGCCGGAGCCTCGTACCTGCAACGCTACGACATCCTGTGCCAGAGGCTGGTCAGGGAGCAGCTCTATACCTCCGCCGCCGTCCTTGCCACACCGCGATTGGCGGTGACGGATGGGCACTATGCCGAGTTGTCGGCCATGACGGGCCTGCGCTCCTTCGTGGCCTCGCTGGCCGGACACATTGCCACCTGCGCCGCCCTGTGATGCAAGCAGCTACAGCACCGCACACCCCCATGATGGCCCAGTACCTGGGCCTCAAAGCCGACTTCCCCGACACCCTCCTGTTCTACCGGATGGGGGATTTCTACGAAGTCTTCTTCGACGACGCCCGCAAGGCGCACCGCCTGCTCGACATCACGATCACCACCCGCGGCCAGAGCGCGGGCGAGCCGGTGGTGATGGCGGGCGTGCCGGTGCATGCGCTGGAGAGCTACCTCGCCAAGCTGATCCGGCTGGGCGAGGCGGTGGCGATCGCGGAGCAGGTCGGCGAGGTCGGCGCGACCAAGGGGCCGGTCGAGCGCAAGGTGGTGCGCGTGGTCACGCCGGGCACGATCACCGACACCGAACTGCTGCACGAGCGCGAGGACACGCGGCTGCTGGCGCTGGCCGTGCGCGGCAGTGGCACGGCGCAGGTGTTCGGGCTGGCGTGGCTGGCGCTGGCCAGCGGGCAGCTCGGGCTGACCGAGTGCAGCGAGCGCGAACTCGGCGCGTGGCTGGCGCGACTCGCCCCGGCGGAGGTGCTGGTCAGCGGAGAGCTGAACGCCGAGAAGCGCCCCGCCGCGCTGCGCCAGCTCGCCGTGCCGGTGATCGGCCGGCCGCACTGGCAGTTCGACCCCGCACTCGGCGAGCGCAAGCTGCGCGAGCAGCTGAAGGTGGCGCACCTCGCCGGCTTCAATGCGCAGGACCTGCACGCCGCGCACGCCGCCGCCGCCGCGCTGCTGGGCTACGCCGAACACACGCAGGGCCGCGCGCTGTCGCATGTCAACGCGCTGACGGTGGAGCGCGCCAGCGCGCTGCTGGAGCTGCCGCCCGCGACGCACCGCAACCTCGAATTGACGCAGACACTGCGCGGCGAGCCGGCGCCGACGCTGCTGTCGCTGCTCGACACCTGCCGCACCGGCATGGGCAGCCGCGCGCTGCGCCAGTGGCTGACGCACCCGATGCGCGACCGCGCTGTCGCGCGCAGCCGGCATGGCGCCATCGCCGCGCTGATCGCCACGCGCGCCGCCGAGCCGCTGCGGGACGCGCTCCGCCACGTCAGCGACGTGCAGCGCATCACCGCCCGCACGGCGCTGCGGCAGGTCCGCCCGCGCGAACTCGCCGGCCTGCGCGAAACGCTGGCGACGCTGCCCGGCCTGCGCCAGCGCGTGCCGGACAACGCGCCGCTCCTGCAGACGCTGCACGCCGCGCTGACGCCGGACGCCGCCATCGCCGCGCTGCTGAAAAGCGCGATCGCCGAGGAGCCGGCGGTGCTGCTGCGCGACGGGGGCGTCATCGCCAGCGGCTTCGATCCGCTGCTGGACGAGCTGCGCTCGATCGGCACCAACTGCGACACCTTCCTGCTCGACCTGGAAACCCGCGAGCGGGCGCGCACCGGCATCGGCAACCTGCGCGTGCAGTACAACAAGGTCCACGGCTTCTACATCGAGGTCACCGCCGGCCAGGTCGACAAGGTGCCGATGGACTACCAGCGCCGCCAGACGCTGAAGAACGCCGAGCGCTACATCACGCCCGAGCTGAAGGCGTTCGAGGACAAGGCGCTCTCGGCACAGGAGCGCTCGCTGTCGCGCGAGAAGTGGCTGTACGAGCAGGTGCTCGACGCGCTGCAGCCGCACCTGAACCCGCTGTCCGAACTCGGCCGGGCGCTGGCCAGCCTCGACGCGCTGGCGGCGCTGGCCGAGCGCGCCGAGACGCTGCACTGGTGCGCGCCCGAGTTCGTCGCGCATCCCTGCCTCGACATCGAACAGGGTCGCCACCCGGTCGTCGAAGCCCGGCTGGCCGAGACCGGCGGCGGGAACTTCATCGCCAACGACTGCCGGCTCGACGCGGCGCGGCGCATGGTCATCCTCACCGGCCCGAACATGGGGGGAAAAAGCACGTTCATGCGGCAAGTGGCACTCACGGTGCTGCTGGCGGCGATCGGCTCGTATGTGCCGGCCGCGCGCTGCCGCCTCGGGCCGATCGACGCGATCCACACCCGGATCGGTGCGGCGGACGACCTGGCGAACGCGCAGTCCACCTTCATGCTGGAGATGACCGAAGGCGCGGCCATCCTGCACAGCGCGACCGAGCACTCGCTGGTGCTGATGGACGAGATCGGCCGCGGCACCTCGACCTTCGACGGCCTGGCGCTGGCCGGCGCGATCGCCTCGCACCTGCACGACCGCAACCGCGCCTTCACGCTGTTCGCCACCCACTATTTCGAGCTGACCGAGTTCCCGGCGCGCCACCGCCACGCGGTGAACATGCACGTCTCGGCGGTGGAGTCGGGCGACGACATCGTCTTCCTGCACGCGATCGAGCCGGGGCCGGCCAGCCGCAGCTACGGCGTGCAGGTGGCGCGGCTGGCGGGGATGCCGTCGGCGGTGCTGCGGCAGGCCCGGCAGACGCTCGACACGCTCGAAGCGCAGCAGCACGCGGGCGAGTCGCAGATCGACCTGTTCGCCCCCGCGCCGGAACCGGAGCCCGCCCCACCGACGCTGCCGCCCGCTGTGGCGCCCGCGCCGACAGACCCGCTCGCCGACGAGGTGCTGCAAGCCTTGCGCGCACTCGACCCTGATACGCTCACCCCCCGCGCCGCGCTGGATGCGCTTTACCAGTTGAAGACGCTCGCGGCCGCCCCGAATTCTCCGAATCCCTCCCTCAGCTCCTGACCCTCCCCATGACTTACTGTGTCGGCATCCGGCTCAACGCCGGGCTCGTGTTCCTCTCCGATTCACGCACCAACGCGGGGGTCGACGCGATCAGCACCTTCCGCAAGATGATGGTCTACGAGAAGGCCGGCGACCGCTGCATGGTGCTGCTGTCGGCCGGCAACCTGAGCATCTCGCAGTGCGTGCGCGAGATCCTGCAGACCGAGAAGATCCCCAACGGCGACGGCGAGCCCATCACCATCTGGAACGCCAGGAGCATGTTCGACGCAACCCGCGTGCTCGGCTCGGCGGTGCGGCGCGTCTACGAGACCGACGGCAAGGCACTCCAGAACGCCGGCATCGACTTCAACTGCACGATGATCTTCGGCGGACAGATCGGCGACGAGGCGATGCGGCTGTTCCTGGTCTACTCGGCCGGCAACTTCATCGAGGCCACGCGCGAGACCTGCTTCTTCCAGGTCGGCGAGTCCAAGTACGGCAAGCCCATCCTCGACCGCGTCCTCACGCCCGACACCCCGCTCGACGAGGCCGCCAAGTGCGCGCTGGTGTCGATGGACTCGACGCTGAAGTCGAACCTGTCGGTGGGGCTGCCGCTGGACCTGCTGGTCTACCGCGCCGGAGACCTGAAGGCGGACCGCATCGTCTGCATCGACGACAAGAACCCCTACTTCAAGATGATCCACGACACCTGGGGCCAGCGCCTGCGCGAGGTGTTCGAGGGCATCGACGACCCGATGTGGAACGGCGACGCCGCCGAGTTCCCGCTGATGCAGGACTCCGAGCGCTACGAAACCATGCGCAAGATCACCCACCCGGGCGAGCGCATCGTCTGACCCGCCGGACACACTGCCCATGCACGCCGGCACCATCGTCTTCAGCCACGGCAACAGCTTCCCGGCGGGCACCTACGCGCAGCTCTTCGCGCGCTGGCGTGCGGCGGGCTGGCGGGTCGAGGCGGTGGAGAAGTACGGCCACGACCCGCGCTACCCGGTCACCAGCAACTGGCCGCGGCTGCGCGACCAGCTGACCGATTTCGTCGACGGGCTCGCGCTCGGCGCGCCGGTGGTGTTCGTCGGGCATTCGATGGGCGGATTCCTGAGCCTGAAAGCGGCGCTGAAGCGGCCGGATCTGGCGCGGGGGGTCGTGCTGCTGGACGCGCCGGTGCTGACCGGCTGGAAAGCCCACAGCGTGCAGGTCGCCAAGGCGACGCGGCTCATCCAGCGCATCTCGCCCGGCAAGGTCGCGGCGCGTCGACGCCACCACTGGGCCTCGGTGGACGAGGCCCGCGCGCACTTCGCGGCCAAGCACATCTTTGCACGCTGGGATCCGCAGTGCCTGGAGGATTACCTGCACGCCGGGCTGGCGTCCGCACCGCAGGGCGGCGTGCAGCTCGCGTTCGACCGCCAGGTCGAGGCACACATCTACAACACGGTGGCGCACAACCTGGGCGATGTGCTGCGCCGCCATCCGCCGCGCTGTCCGGTGGCGTTCATCGGGGGCAGGCAGTCGCGCGAGGTGCGCCAGGTGGGCCTGGCCGCCACGCGGACCCTGGTGCGCGAGCGCTTCCAGTGGCTCGACGGCACACACCTCTTCGCGCTGGAACACCCGGCCGAGACAGCCGAGCGCGTGCTGGCGCTGCTCGGCACGATGCCGCTGCAGGGCGATCGAGGCGACGCGATCTCCGGAACACCGGGCTGCTGATCGACGGATGTCCGATCGGCAGCGACGCCCTGATGCAGCCCACACAGGGACGTGGCCGCGACATCCAGGACCGGTTGCCGCGCAGGCCCTCTGGCGGGCGGCGGTCAATGGGCGTTGTCGGCCCCGGGCCTGGGCGCGCCTGCAGGCCACGCCTGCAACAGCAGGCTGCCCAGACCGACGATCAGCCCCAGCACGCCCATGGCGAGGCCCAGCCCGGGCACCCCGCTCACCACGGTCACATCGACCTTGACGCGACACCTAGCGTCCGGCGCCAGCCGGACCTTGCGTCGGCTCAATCCCCGGTCCGGCCAGCCTCTGCGGCGTGCCGGCGATGCCGCTCAGACCACGCGCCGCCAGGTCACGCAGCGGTTGTTCGCCGGCATCGCCCGGTCCTCGACCAGCACCAGCCCCGCAGCCCGGGCGAGGGCATCGACCAGCTCGAATTCGCGCACGCCGCGCTGCGGATCCGCCGCACGCAGCGACACGTCGAAGGCGGCATTGCTGGCACTGGTGTGCAGACCCATGTACTTGAACGGGCCGTAGACGATCACCAGCCCGCCAGGCGTGAGCACCGACACCACGCGCTCGAAAAAGGCCTGCACTTCCGTCCAGCCCATGATGTGCAGCGTGTTGGCGGTGTAGACGGCGTCGTAGGGCGACACCGGCCAGTCGCCGGCCACGTCCAGACAGATCGGTACGGGCGTGTTCGGCAGCGCGGCATCGGCCAGCCACAGGCAGATGCCAGGCAGGTTGGTGCGCACATCGGAGGTCTGCCAGCGCAGGTGCTGGAGCGTTGCCGCAAAATGCACCGCGTGCTGCCCGGTGCCGCTGCCGACTTCCAGCACGGTGCGTCGATCGGCCAGCAAGCCACGCAGCACCGCAAGAATGGGCTCGCGATTGCGGTCGCAGGCGGGCGCAAAGGGCTTGTCGACGGTCATGGTGAGAACATCGGGCAATGGATGGACAGTGGATGCCAAGCGGCACGCCTGAAAGTATCGCTGCTGCAGTGCAGCAACGCTGACTAGAATGCCTCAGACCTCTGCAAAACGGGGGTCCGTACCTGAAAAAAATTCGCCTGGAGACCCTGATGAGTTCTCACGCACAGCCCACCTCGAACCCGAACAGCCGCAAACCCACCACGCTGCACGCCCTGCGCGGGATGCACGCAAGAAGGGAAAAAATCACGATGCTGACCGCTTATGACGCCACATTCGCGCGTCTGGCGGACGAAGCAGGCCTCGATACGCTGCTGGTCGGCGACTCGCTGGGCATGTTGCTACAGGGCCACGATAGTACCATTCCGGTCTCACTGGATGAAATGGTCTACCACACCCGGTGTGTGGCCCGCGGTCTGCAGGGCGGCTCCGCCTGGCTGATCGCCGACCTGCCCTTCGGCAGCTACCAGCAGAGCCCGGCGCAGGCGATGGCCTCGGCCGCCGCACTGATGCAGGCCGGCGCGCAGATGGTCAAGCTCGAAGGTGGCGGCTGGACGGCCGAGATGGTGCGCTTCCTGGTCGACCGCGGCGTGCCGGTGTGCGCCCACCTGGGCCTGACGCCGCAGAGCGTGCATGCGCTGGGCGGCTACCGGGTGCAGGGCCGCGATGCCGACAGCGCTGCGCTGCTGCGCCGCCATGCGAAGGAGCTGGCGGACGCGGGCGCGGCGATGATGGTGCTGGAGCTGATGCCCACGTCGGTGGCGGCGGCCGTGCAGGCCGACAACCCCGGGATGATCACCATCGGGATCGGCGCCGGCCCGGAGACCGCGGGGCAGGTGCTGGTGCTGCACGACATGCTCGGCGTCACCCGCGGCAAGCTGCCCCGGTTTGTCCGCGACTTCATGGCCGAAGGCGGCCGCATCGAGGACGCGCTGCGCCGCTACGTCGCCGCCGTGAAGGACGGCTCCTTCCCCGACCCGGTCGCCCACGCCTACGCTGCCAGCTGAACCACGGAATCCCTGCCCATGCGTGTTCTCCACACCCTCGCCGAGCTGCGCGCTGCGCTGGCCGATACCCCCCGTCCGGCCTTCGTGCCGACGATGGGCAACCTCCACGACGGCCACCTGGGCCTGGTCCGGCAGGCGCGCGCGCTGGTCGGACCCGGCGTGCCGGTCGTCGCCAGCATCTTCGTCAACCGGCTGCAGTTCGGCCCGAACGAGGACTTCGACCGCTACCCGCGCACGCTGGCGCGCGACTGCGAGCTGCTCGAAGGCGCTGGCTGCGACCTCGTCTTTGCACCCGACGAGCGCGCGCTGTACCCCGAGCCGCAGACCTTCAAGGTGGTGCCCGACCCGGCGCTGGCCGATCTGCTCGAAGGCCATTTCCGGCCCGGCTTCTTCACGGGCGTGTGCACCGTGGTGATGAAGCTGCTGCAGTGCGTGCAGCCCCAGGTCGCCGTGTTCGGCCGCAAGGACTACCAGCAGCTGATGGTGATCCGGCGCATGGTCGAGCAGTTCGCGGTGCCCGTGCGCATCGTCGCGGGCGATACCGCGCGGACGGCAGACGGGCTGGCGCTGTCCTCGCGCAACGGCTACCTGAGCGGTGCCGAACGTGACGAAGCGGTGCAGCTCTCGCTGGCGCTGCAGGCGATGCAGGCGGCGGTCCGGGCTGGCGAGCGCGACGTGGCCGCGATCGAGGCGCGCGCCATGGCGACGATGGCCGCGCGCCACTGGAAGCCGGACTACATGACGCTGCGCCGCCGCGCCGACCTGCTGGCGCCGACCGCGGCGGATCTGGACGCCGGCACGCCGCTGGTGGCGCTGGCGGCGGCGAAGCTGGGGGCGACGCGGCTGATCGACAACCTGGAGATCTGACGTGTACTGACACGCCTGGTGCGACGGCCAGACCGGTTCAGCCGGCCCGGCCGAGCTGGTGCGCGGCCCGGTGCAGGTGCGCGATGAAGTGGCGCATCACCGGCTTGAGCGCGGTATCCGCCCGCGTGATCACGCCGACCGTCAGCGCCAGCCCGCCCTCCTGCAGCGGCGGGATCTCCAGGAACGGCGCGGCCGCCGGGTGCAGCGCCAGCGGCCGCGGCATCAGCCCCACGTAGTCGCCGCTGGCGATCAGCGACAGCAGCCCGAGCGTGGAGTTCACGGTGGCGCCCACCTGCGGCGGCTGCAGGCCGTTCTGCTCGAACAGCCGGCGCGCATAGCCGGTGACGCCGGACATGCCGGTGTAGACCCAGCGCGCCTCCCGCAGCTCGGCCAGCGAGCGCGCCTCGGCCAGCGGACTGCCGCGCCGCACGACAACGACCATGGTCACGGGCGTGAGCACCTCGGCCTGGAATTCGCCCGCCGGCAGGTGGTCCGGGATCGGCCCGAGCGCGATGTCCACGTCGCCGCGGCGCAGGTTGGTGAGCTGCTCGATGTACAGCTCCTCGCGGATCTGCAGGTGCACGTCGTGGAACTCGCGGCTGAAGGTGCGCACCGTCTCCGGGATCAGCAGCATCACCGCCAGCGGCACCGCGCCGATGCGCAGCTCGCCCACCATGTGGCCGCCGAGCTGGCTGATCTCCTCGACCGCGCCAGAGAGTTCGCGCACCGCCACGCAGGCACGCTCGTAGAGCACCTTGCCCTGCGTGGTCGGCACGACGCCCTTGGTGGAGCGGGTCAGCAGCGTGGCCGAGAGCTCGCGCTCCAGCTCGCGCACCATCTTGGTCAGCGCCGGCTGCGACACGCCGACACGGCGCGCCGCCGCGCGCAGGCTGCCTTCTTCCACCGCAGCGATGAGGGCGTTGAGGGTGGTGAGTTTCATGGCGGAATCATAACGAGCCCACCAGGGACCGATAACACCGGGTTATCGCGCGAACGCCTGCCGCATCTTCTCCGGCGGGGGTCGGATTTCTAGACTGCCGCCACGCAGAACCGATTTGCGATGCATCAAGAACGCTGCAGAACGCCCGGACAGACAGGCCCGCAGCCCCCCTCGATTCCCCCAGGAGACATCCCCCATGACAGCTTCGTTGGCTGCCCCGCTTCGCCATGCCCTGTCGGCCACGCTGGCCGCTGCCGCCGTGCTCTGCAGCCTGCCCGGCAGCGCCGCGGCCCAGGACGCCGTGACCCTCAAGGTCCACCATTTCCTGCCTGCCGGCGCCTACGCCCAGACCATGTTCATCCAGCCCTGGTGCGACAAGATCGCCCGGGAATCGCACCAGAAGATGAAGTGCCAGATCTACCCGTCGATGCAGCTCGGCGGCACGCCGAGCCAGCTCATCGACCAGGTGCGCGACGGCGTGGTGGACGTGGTGTGGACACTGCCGGGCTACACGCCGGGCCGCTTCCCGCGCATCGAGGTGTTCGAGCTGCCCTTCATGATGCAGAGCCCCGAGGGCACCAGCAAGGCGGTCTGGGACTACATGCAGCAGCAGGCGCCGAACGAGTTCAAGGACGTGCATGCACTGGCCTTCCACGTCCACGGCGACGGCGTGTTCCACATGCGCGACAAGCCCATCCGCACGCTGGCCGACTTCAAGGGCCTGAAACTGCGCGCCCCGACCCGCCAGACCAACAAGTTCCTGGCCGCACTCGGCGCCACGCCGGTGGCGATGCCCGTGCCGGCGGTGGGCGAGGCGATCTCCAAGGGCGTGATCGACGGCGCGGTGGTGCCCTACGAGGTCGTGCCGTCGGTGAAGATCCAGGAACTGGTCAAGTTCCACTCCGAAACCGACCCGGCGGAGCCGGCGTTCTACACCTCGACCTTCGTCTTCGCGATGAACAAGGCGCGCTACGACGGCCTGTCCGCCGAGCTGAAGAAGGTGATCGACGCCAACAGCGGCCAGGCCCTGTCCGGCCAGATCGGCAAGACCTTCCTCGCCGCCGACGCCGAAGGCAAGAAGCTCACCGCCCGCAACACCACCAACGTGATCCCGAAGGACGAACTGGCGCACTGGAAGAAGGCCGGCCAGCCGGTGGTCGATGCCTGGGTGTCGGACCTGAACGCCAAGGGCGCCAACGGCCAGCCACTGCTCGACGCCGCCCGCGCGCTGATCGCCCAGCACAGCCGCTGACCGCAGGAGACTCGCCATGCAAGAACCGATACCCGGTGTCACCGACACCGGCCCGGGGGCCGCGTTCGGCCCTGCGGGCAAGACCCTGATGGCCGTGAGCAAGGCCGCGGCCATCGTCGGCGGACTGGTCTTCGTCGCGCTGGTCGCGATGAGCATCGTCTCCATCGTCGGCCGCAAGCTCGCCTCGCTGCCGGTGCCCGGCGACGTGGAGGTGCTGCAGATGTGCGCGGCCTTCGCCTGCGCGGCCTTCTTCGCCTACTGCCACCTCAGCCACAGCGACGTGAAGGTCGACTTCTTCACCGCCAACGCCAGCCCGGCGACGGTCCACCGGCTCGACGCCTTCGGCTCGCTGCTGTTCGGCGCGGTCGGCGCACTGCTGGCGTGGCGTTCGGCGGCCGGGGCGCTGGTCGTGCGGGCCTCGGAAGAGACCAGCATGATCCTGGGCTGGCCGCTGTGGGTGGCGCAGGCGCTGATGGTGCCGGGGCTGGTGCTGATGGCGCTGGCCGGCTGCTACATGGCGGTCCACCACCTGGCGCAGGCTGGCCGTGACACGGGGAGCGCAGCATGAGCGGCATCGCCATCGGAGGATGGATCTTCGCGGCGCTGATGGTGCTGCTGGTCCTGCGCGTGCCGATCGGCATCGCGATGTTCGTGTCGGGCGCGGGGGGCTACCTCTACCTGACCGGCGACAGCGCGCCGCTGCTCAACACGCTCAAGCAGACCGCCTACGCGCGGCTGTCGAACTACGACCTGGTCGTGATCCCGCTGTTCCTGCTGATGGGCCAGTTCGCCACCCACGGCGGACTGTCCAAGGCGCTGTTCCGCTTCGTCGCGGCCTTCATGGGCCACTGGCGCGGCGGGGTCGCGATGGCCTCGATCGGCGCGTGCGCAGGCTTCGGCGCGATCTGCGGCTCGTCGCTGGCCACGGCCGCGACGATGGGCCAGGTCGCGCTGCCGGAACTCAAGCGCTACGGCTACGCCGGCAGCCTCGCCACCGGCGCGCTGGCCGCCGGCGGCACGCTGGGCATCATGATCCCGCCCTCGGTGCCGCTGGTGATCTACGCCATCCTGACGCAGGAGTCGATCGGCAAGCTGTTCATGGCTGCCGTGCTGCCCGGCGTGATCGCCATGCTGGGCTACATGCTGGTCGTGCAACTCATGGTGCGGCTGAATCCGAAGGCGGGTCCGGCCGGGCCGGTCGTGCCGTGGAACGAGCGGCTCAAGGCGCTGGCGCAGGTCACGCCGGTGCTGCTGGTATTCCTGGTGGTGATCGTCGGCATCTACGGCGGCTGGGCTAACCCGACCGAAGCCGCTGCCATCGGTGCGGCCGCGTGCGGCGTGCTGGCCATCGTGTCCGGCGGTCTGCGTGCACGCGGTCTGCTGGCCTGCGCCCTGGGCACGGCACAGGCCACCGCGATGATCTACCTCGTGCTGCTCGGCGCCGACATGCTCAACAGCGCGCTGGCCCTGTCGCAGATGCCGGTCGAACTCGCCGCCTGGGTGCAGGCGCAGCAGCTGCCGCCGATGCTGGTGATGGTGGTGATCCTGCTGATCTACATCTTCCTCGGCTGCGTGATGGACTCGCTGGCGATGATCCTGCTGACCATCCCGATCTTCTACCCGGTGGTCATGGGCCTGGAGTTCCACGGCCTGGGCGCCACCGACAAGAGCATCTGGTTCGGCATCCTGGCGCTGATGGTGGTCGAGATCGGGCTGGTGCATCCGCCGGTGGGCATGAACGTCTACATCATCAACCGGCTGGCCAAGGACGTGCCGCTGACCGAGACCTTCAAGGGCGTGATTCCCTTCCTGCTGTCGGACCTGCTGCGCATCGTCGTGCTGCTGGCCTTCCCCTCCATCGCCCTGGTGCTGGTGCGCACCTTCGGCGGCTGATCCCCGACTCCCCAAGGAGCACGCCTGCATGGCCACAATCATCGGCGGCATCGCCGCCTCCCACACCCCCACCATCGGCTTCGCCTTCGACCGCGACAAGCAGTCCGACCCCGTCTGGGCACCGATCTTCGAGGCCTTCGAGCCGGTCAAGCGCTGGCTGGCCGAACAGAAGCCGGACGTGGTGCTGGTCACCTACAACGACCACGTCACCTCGTTCTTCTTCGACCACTACGCGGCCTTCGCGCTGGGCATCGGCGAGCGCTACGAGGTGGCGGACGAGGGCGGCGGCCCGCGTGACCTGCCGCCGATCAACGGCCACCCGGCGCTGGCGGCCCACATCGGCCAGTCGCTGGTGGCCGACGAGTTCGACATGTCCTTCTTCCAGGGCAAGCCGCTCGACCACGGCTGCTTCTCGCCGCTGTCGGTGCTGTATGACCACGACCACGGCAAAGGCTGGCCGGTGCAGATCGTGCCGCTGCAGATGGGCGTGCTGCAGTTCCCGATCCCGAGCGCGCAGCGATTCTGGAAGCTTGGCAAGGCCTTGCGCCGCGCCATCGAGAGCTACCCGGAAGACCTGCGCGTGGCGATCGTCGCGACCGGCGGCCTGTCGCACCAGGTCCACGGCGAGCGGGCCGGGTTCAACAACACGCCGTGGGATCTGCAGTTCCTGGAGCTGTTCGAGCAGGATCCCGAGCGGCTGGCGTCGCTGACCCACGCCGAGCTGGCCGAACTCGGCGGCGTCGAGGGGGCCGAGGTGCTGATGTGGCTGACGATGCGCGGCGCGCTGTCGGCGCAGGTCCGGAAGGTGCACCAGGCCTACTACCTGCCGTCGATGACCGGCATCGCCGCGGCGGTGTACGAGAACCTGGCCGGGCCGACAATCGCGGGCGAGGTCGAGCGGCATCGGCAGTCGATGGGCGTGCAACTCGCCGGGGCCGAGCGGCTCACGGGCAGCTACCTGTTCGACTTCGCGCGCAGCGTCAAGGGGTTCCGGCTCAACCGTTTCCTGCACGACCTGATCGTCCCGGAGACCCGCGCCCGGTTCCTGGCCGACGAGCCGACCGTGCTGGCCCAGTCGGACCTGACCGACGAGGAACGCGACCTGGTGCGCCGGCGCGACTGGCGCGGGCTGATCCACTACGGCGTCATCTTCTTCATGCTGGAGAAGCTCGGTGCGGTGGTGGGCGTGTCGAACCTGCACATTTATGCGGCCATGCGCGGCGAGTCGCTGGAGGACTTCCAGAAGACCCGCAACGCGCCGGGCGCGGTGTACTCGGTGGCCGGCAAGGACGCGGGCGCCCTGGCCTGGGACCACCCGTCGGGGCCCGCGACCCCCTGAACATCCACCGGCGTCGAAGGCGCCAGAAAGCGGTCCATGACCTTGAACCACCTGCGCCACACCGTGGCGTCCGCGGGCTCGGCCCTCTGTCTGGCCACCACCTTGACAGGTTGTGCGGGCCTGGGGACGACAGCGCCCGCCGGCAGCCACGACGCCACCCTCCAGTTCGATGCGACCCGCTACACCACGCTCCAGGTGCGCGTGGACGGGGCGCCCGTGCAGGTGCGCCAGTACCGGATCGTCTACGTGGCCCGGCCCATCCGCATGGCGCTCACGCAGCCCACGCTGATGGGCAAGCCCGCCACGCTGTCCAGCCCGCACGACTACCAGACCATGATCGTGTCCGTGCCGGAAGCGCAGGTCGATGACCAGAAGGCGGCGCTCTACACCGTGGTGAGCAACAGCGGCTGGTGGGCGAGTCCGGTGTCGACGCCGATCACCGACGGCGCCTCGTTCGTCAGCACCAGCGACACGGACGCGATCGGTGCCGCGCTGAAGGCGGGCCACGTCATCGTGAACCTCGGCACCCGCAGCCGCGGCATCCGCGCGGAAGACGGCCGCTGGGCGGGCAAGGCGCCGGCCCCGGTGGTGGACGTCAAGGCGGCGATCCGCTACCTGCGCCTGAACGACCGCGCCATGCCCGGCTCGGCCGAGCGCATCATCGTCACCGGCACCAGCGGCGGCGGCGGCCTGACGGCGGTCGTCGCGGCCAGCGGCAACAGCGCAGACTACCTGCCCGATTTGGCCGAGATCGGCGCGGCGGGTGTGCGCGGGTCCGGCGCGTCGGCGACCAGCACGCTGCGGGACGACATCTTCGCGGCCGTCGCCTACTGCCCGATCAACAACCTCGGCAACGCCGACGCGGGCTACGAGTGGGAATACGGCGCCCTGCGCGACGACACGAACACGCCGGCCCTGAACGGCGTGCCCTACTCCGCCGGTCCGCAGCCGGGCGCGTCCGCGGCGCTGGCGGCGCTCTTCCCCGCCTACCTGAACGGCCTTGGCCTGACGCTGGACGATGGCTCGGCCCTGACCGACGCGAACCTGCGCGACCTCACGCGGGCGCAGGTGAAGGCGGAACTCGAACGCCAGATCGCCAAGGGCACGGCCATCCCCGCACTGGGCGAATCGTTCACGCTGACGCTGTACCGCCAGCCCGGGTCCGCGCCCACCACGAAGACGATCGTGAACGACTGGCTCACGCTCACCGGCCAGGGCCGTGCGGCGCGGGTGGCCCACATCGACTACACCCGCTTCCTGCACTTCGTCACGGCGACTTCGCGGCTGAAGACGGTCGTTGCCTTCGATGCCGCCGGCGTGACCGGCAACCCGAACGTCAGCGGCGAGAGCAACCTCTTCGGCAGCGACCGCGCGACCTACGCCAACTTCAACGCCTGGACCTGGGGCCACAACACGGTGAAGGGCGACGGCCGCGGCCTGGACGACACCGGGCAGGACTGGAGCGCCTATCTGGCCGAGTCCTCGAACGGCCTGGCCCGGCAGCTCCGACTGATCAACCCCGTCGCCTACCTCAACACCGCCACGGCGGATGCCGCCCCCTATTGGTATGTGCGCCACGGCATGATCGACCGCGACACGTCGTTCGCGATGCAGACCCTGCTCTACCGCGCGATCCGGCAAGACCCGACAGTGAAGGACGTGGACTTCAAGCTCGCCTACCTTGTGCCGCACGCGGGCAACTACGACGTGCAGGAGGCCTTCGCCTGGATCCGGTCCCGGCTGGACGCGACCCCTTGACCGCCCCGGTCGTGGTAGACCCCAAGACGCCATGACACCCCGCTGAGGCACAGTCTCCCAACCCTTCAGAACCCGACCATGCAGATCACTGGCAAGACCCGCGTCTTCTTCATCCTCGGCGATCCGGTGGCGCAGGTGCGCGCCCCCGAGGTCTACAACCACCTGTTCCGCCAGCACGGCATCGACGCCGTCGTCGTGCCGCTGAAGCTGCCGGCCGCCGCACTGCCCGGCTTCCTGCAGCACGGCATGGCAGCCGAGAACCTCGGCGGCTTCTGGGCCACGATCCCGCACAAGCCGGCGCTGTACGAGCACCTGCAGCCGAGCGACCCGGTGGCCGTGGTGGCGGGCGCGGTCAACGCCGTGCGGCGCCTGCCGGACGGGCGGCTGGAGGCGGCGCTGTTCGACGGCATCGGCTTCATCAAGGGGCTGGACCACTTCGGCATGGCGGTGACCGGCCGGCGCGTGCTGGTGCTGGGTGCGGGCGGCGGCGGACAGGCCGTGGCCGCCGCGCTGGCGCAACGCCAGCCGGCGCGGCTCGCCATCCACAACCGCAGCCGCGACCGCGCGGAAGTCCTGGTGCAGCGGCTCGCGCCCATCGCCGGGAGCCACGCCGAGGTGGCCGCGAGCAACGACCCGGCCGGCTTCGACCTGATCGTCAACTGCACCTCGCAGGGCCTCAAGCCGGACGACGCCCTGCCCTTCGACCCGTCGCGCGCCGACGCGGGGACCGCGGTGGTGGACATCATCATGAGCCGCGAGCCGACGCCGCTGCTGCGCCTGTGCCGCGAGCGCGGGCTGCGCGCCGAGGCAGGCTTCGAGATGCTGGTGCAGCAGGTGCCCGAGTACCTGCGCTTCTTCGGCTTCGACGCACTCGCCGCGACGCTGCAGGCGGATCTGGGCGAAGTCCGCGCCCTGCTCGCCCCGCGCTGACATCCGCGCCCTGGCACGCCATCACGACCTACAAGAGGAGACAAGCCATGACCCATCCCATCCGCGCCACCCTGGCCGCCGGCCTGCTGGCGCTCGCTGGCACCGCCGCGCACGCCCAGGCCATCAAGATCGCCAACATCGTCGAGCTGTCCGGCGCAGGCGCCACCTCGGGCACCAACTTCAAGAACGGTGTCGAGCTGGCCGTCAAGGAGATCAACGCCGCCGGCGGCATCCTCGGCAAGAAGATCGAGACCACCACGTCCGACACCCAGAGCAACCCCGGCGTCGCCAAGGGCCTGACGCAGAAGGCGATCGACGACGACGTGTTCGCCGTCTTCGGCCCGGTGTTCTCCGGCTCGATCCTGGTCAGCATGGCCGAGACGCGCCGCGCCGAGATCCCGAACTTCACCGGCGGCGAAGCGGCTTCGATCACCAAGCAGGGCAACCCCTACATCTTCCGCACCAGCTTCACGCAGGACACCGCGATGCCCAAGGTGGCGCGCTACATCGCCAACGGCCTGAAGGCCAAGACGATCGCGCTGATCTACGTGAACAACGACTACGGCAAGGGCGGGCGCGAGTCGCTGATGAAGGCGCTGGAGCCGCTGGGCGTGAAGGTGACCGCCGATGTCTCGACCGACCAGGGCCAGATCGACTTCTCCGCGCCCGTGCTCAAGGCCAAGCAGAGCAACGCCGACGCCATCTTCGTCTACACCAACGAGGAGGAATCGGCCCGCGCGCTCAAGGAATTGCGCAAGCAGGGCGTGACCAAGCCCATCGTCGGCGAGACGACGCTGGTCGGGCAGAAGGTGATCGAGCTGGCGGGGGACGCGGCCAATGGAGCCGTGGCGCACGTCGGCCTGACGGTGGACGCGCCGAACCCGCAGATGCTGAAGTTCAAGGCCAAGTTCTACCAGGACTACAAGTACATCACCGACCACAACGGCATCAAGGGCTACACCGGCGTCTACTTGATGAAGGCCGCGATCGAGAAGGTCGGCAAGCTCGACCGCAAGGCGGTGGCGCAGGCGCTGCACGGCCTGAAGGTCTCGGCGGCGAAGTACCCGGGCGTCATCATGGACGTGAGCATCGACGCCAACGGCGACCTCGACCGCGAGAGCTTCCTGGTCGAGGCGAAGAACGGTCGGCAGGAGATCAAGGAAATCCTGCCTGCCCTCGGCGCCAAGTAAGCTGACGCTCCCGCGTTTGCGCAACGGAGCCCGCCCGTGAGCCCCAGCCTCTTCGACGAACCCAAGTTCGACAGCCACTGCCACGTGCTCGACCCGGCGCGTTTCCCCTACGCGCCGGACGTCGCCTACCGCCCGGCCGGGCAGGAGATGGGCACGCTCGCGCAGTACCTGGAGGTCATGGACGCCTACGGGATCCGCCAGTCGCTGCTGGTGGGGCCGAACTCCGGCTACGGGCTGGACAACCGCTGCCTGCTCGATGCGCTGCAGCAGCACCCGGACCGCTTCCGCGGCATCGCCGTCGTGCGCAACGACCTCCCGCGCGACGAACTGCTGCGGCTGCGCGCGGCGGGCGTGGTCGGCGTGGCCTTCAACGCGACGCTGCTCGGCACCGACTTCTACGCCGACACCGACCCGCTGCTGCGCCACCTCGCCGACCTGGACATGTTCGTGCAGGTGCAGGTCGAGCACGACCAGCTCGTCGCGCTCCAGCCGCTGCTGGCGCGCAACGGCGCGCGCATCCTGATCGACCACTGCGGCCGGCCGGCGCCGGGTGGCGGGCTCGACCAGCCCGGCTTCCAGGCGCTGCTCGCGCTGGCGCGCACCGGACGGGCGGCGGTGAAGCTGTCGGGCTACCAGAAGTTCTCGAACCAGCCGCCGCCGCACGCGGACGCGCAGGTCTTCGTGCGCGCGCTGCTCGACGCCTTCACGCTGAACGCCTGCTTCTGGGCGTCGGACTGGCCGTTCCTGAAGGCGCCGCACCGGCTCGACATGGGGCCGCTGATCCGGGCGGTGGAGCGGCTGCTGCCCGATCCGGCGGACCGGGCCAAGCTGTGGTGGGAGACGCCGCGGCGCTGGCTCGGCCTCTGAACACCGGTTTCCGCAACGTCCCTGATCCGCCCCCCGCATGACCACCTCCCGCTCCGACATCCTCTCCCCCGCCTCGAACAGCCCGGTCCGAACCGCATGGACCCGCGTCCCCTCGCCCGACGGCGACTTCGACGCCTTCCTCGCGCTGCCACCGGCGGGCCATGGCCCCGGCCTGCTGTTGCTGCAGGAGATCTTCGGCGTCAACGCCCACATCCGCGGCGTGGCCGAGCAGTACGCGCTGGCCGGCTTCACCGTGCTGGCCCCGGACCTGTTCTGGCGCGCGGCACCGCGGGTCGAACTCGACTACGTCGGCGCCGACCGTGACCGGGCGCTCGCCCTGATGCGCACGCTGACGCGTGATCAGGCCGTGCAGGACATGGCCGCCAGCCTGGCCGCGCTGCGTGCCCGCGCCGAGTGCGCAGCGCGCGTCGGCGCGATCGGCTACTGCATGGGCGGGCGCCTGGCGTTCACGGCGGCGGCGCTGTGCGGGGTGGACGCGGCCGTCTGCTACTACGGCGGCGGCATCGCCGGGCAGCTCGATCTGGTGGACCGCGTCCACTGCCCGGTCCAGTTCCACCACGCCGAGCACGACGCCAGCATCCCGCCCGACGCCGTCGCGTCGATCGAGGCGGCGATGGCCGCGGTGCCGGCGGGTGCGCAGGCCGCGTTCCACCACTACGCGGGCGCGCAGCACGGCTTCAACTGCTGGGCCCGCTCCGCCCACCACCCCGCCAGCGCCGCACGGGCGCTCGGGCGCTCGCTGGACTTCCTCGCACCGCTTTTCTGATGCAGAACTTCCCATGACGGACTCCACCACCACCCGCCCCGCCGATGTGCTCACCTGGGGCCACGGCCCGCGCACGCTCGAAGTCTTCCTGGAACTGACCTGCCCGTTCTCGGCCCGGGCGTTCGGCAAGTTCGACGAGCTGATGGCCCGCGCCGGCGAGGACCGGCTGACGCTGAAGATCCGCCTGCTGCCGCAACCGTGGCACACGTTCTCGCCGGTGACGGCGCGCGCCGTGCTGGCGGCCACGACGACCGAGGGTGGGCGCGAGGCCGCCCAGCGCGTGCTCGCCGCCGTGTTCGCGCACCGCGCGCACTTCGAGCCGACCGACCACTGCGCCGGCCCGGTGCTCGACCGCTCGCCGCGCGAGGTGCTGGCCGAGATCGAGCAGCTCAGCGGCGTGGCACTGGCCGAGGCGTTTGCCACCCCCGCGCTGACGAACGACGTGAAGTGGCAGGCCAAGTACGCCCGGCAGAACGGCGCACACGTCACGCCGACCTTCATGGTCGACGGGCTGGTCGTGGCGGACATGGGGAGCGGGGAGACGGTGGAGGCGTGGCTGGGGCGGCTCGGGCTGGCGTGAAGCGGTCGGGCGGTGTCCGCCTATAATCTCTTTTTACCACCACGGCCCTCCTGAAAGTTGCTCGCCCGGCGCCCTGACGCCCGCGACATCGGCAAGGGAGGGCCGCTCCACATGACCAAGTTCGTCTTCGTCACCGGCGGTGTCGTGTCCTCCCTGGGCAAAGGCATCGCCGCGGCTTCCCTGGCTGCCATTCTTGAATCCCGTGGTCTCAAGGTCACGCTGATCAAGCTGGACCCCTATCTGAACGTGGACCCGGGAACGATGTCGCCGTTCCAGCACGGCGAGGTCTTCGTCACCGACGACGGTGCCGAGACCGACCTGGACCTGGGCCACTACGAGCGCTTCATCACGACGCGCATGCGCAAGTCCAACAACTTCACCAGCGGCCAGATCTACACCTCGGTGCTGGAGAAGGAACGCCGCGGCGACTACCTCGGCAAGACGGTGCAGGTCATCCCGCACGTCACCAACGAGATCCAGGACTACGTGCGCCGCGGCGCGGGCGTCGGCACGCCGGACGCCGTGGACGTGGCGATCGTGGAAATCGGCGGCACGGTGGGCGACATCGAGTCGCTGCCCTTCCTCGAAGCCGTGCGCCAGATGGCCCTGAAGCTCGGCCCGACCAACTCGGCGTTTGTCCACCTGACCTACGTGCCGTGGATCGCCGCCGCCGGCGAGCTGAAGACCAAGCCGACCCAGCACACGGTGCAGAAGATGCGCGAGATCGGCATCCAGCCCGACGCCCTGCTCTGCCGCGCCGACCGCCCGATCCCGGACGAGGAGCGGGAGAAGATCTCGCTCTTCACCAACGTCACGCTGCACGGCGTGATCTCGGTGTGGGACGCGGACACGATCTACAAGGTGCCACGCATGCTCCACGAGCAGGGCCTGGACGAGATGATCTGCATGAAGTTCCAGCTCCTGACCAAGCCGGCCAACCTCGGCCGCTGGGACCGGCTGGTCAAGGAAGTCGCCAACCCGCAGGGCGAGGTCACGATCGCGATGGCCGGCAAGTACACCGAGCTGTCGGACTCGTACAAGTCGCTCAACGAGGCGCTGCGCCACGCCGGCATGCACCACCACGTCAAGGTCAACATCGAGTACGTGGACTCCGAGACGCTGACGCCCGAGTCCGCCGATCAGCTGGCGAAGTACGACGCGATCCTGGTGCCCGGCGGCTTCGGCAAGCGCGGCATCGAAGGCAAGATCGTCGCGGCGCAGTACGCCCGCGAACACGGCATCCCGTATCTCGGCATCTGCCTGGGCATGCAGGTCGCCACCATCGAGTACGCCCGCCACATGGCCGGCCTGAACGACGCCAACTCCACCGAGTTCGAGCCGGACACCCGGCACCCGGTGATCGCCCTGATCGACGAATGGCAGGACGCCGACGGCTCGATCCAGAAGCGCGACGCCAACTCCGACCTCGGCGGCACGATGCGCCTGGGCGCGCAAAGTTCGGACGTCAAGTCCGGCACCATCGCGCACGGCATCTACGGCGACGTAGTCACCGAGCGCCACCGCCACCGCTACGAGGCCAACGAGAAGTACCTGCAGCGCCTGCAGGACGCCGGCCTCGTGATCTCGGCGATCACCCAGCGCGAGAAGCTCACCGAGATGGTCGAGCTGCCGCAGTCGGTGCATCCGTGGTACGTGGGCGTGCAGTTCCACCCCGAGTTCAAGTCGACGCCCTGGGATGGCCACCCGCTGTTCATCGGCTACATCGACGCGGCCCTCCAGCACAAGGCTGCCCACCAGGCAGGTCAGTAAATGCAGCTCTGCGGCTTCGAGGTCGGCCTGGACCGACCGTTTTTCCTGATCGCCGGCACCTGTTCGATCGAAGGGCTGGAGATGTCGCTGGACGTGGCGGGCCAGCTCAAGGAAGCCTGCACCGCGCTGGGCATCCCGCTGATCTACAAGGGCTCGTTCGACAAGGCCAACCGCTCCTCCGGCACCAGCCAGCGCGGCGTGGGGATGGACGCGGGCCTGAAGATCCTCGACGAGGTGCGCCGCCAGACAGGTCTGCCCGTGCTCACCGACGTGCATGACGAAGCGCAGATCGCCGAAGTCGCCAGCGTGGTGGACGTGCTGCAGACGCCGGCGTTTCTCTGCCGCCAGACCGATTTCATCCGCGCCGTCGCCCAGAGCGGCAAGCCGGTGAACATCAAGAAAGGCCAGTTCCTCGCGCCCTGGGACATGAAGAACGTCATCGACAAGGCCCGCGCTGCCGCGAGGGAAGCCGGCTTGTCGGAAGACCTGTTCCTGGCCTGCGAGCGCGGCGTGAGCTTCGGCTACAACAACCTCGTCGCCGACATGACCAGCCTGGCCGAGATGCGCAACTCGGGCGCACCCGTGGTGTTCGACGTGACCCACTCGGTGCAGAAGCCGGGCGGGCTGGGCAGCGTCAGTGGTGGCGCACGCGAGATGGTGCCGGTGCTGGCACGGGCCGGCGTGGGCGCGGGCGTGGCGGGGCTGTTCATGGAAACGCACCCGGACCCGGCCAAGGCCTGGAGCGACGGCCCGAACGCGGTGCCGCTGAAGCACATGCGCGTGCTGCTGGAGCAACTGGTGGCACTCGACCGCGTGGTCAAGTCGCAACCTTTGCTCGAAAACGATTTTTCGTGTTGAGCCCTGCTTCAGGCTGGGGATTTAGGATCACGGGTTGCGTCGGATTGTTCAGCGCGGGTAACGGCCGGAAGGCACCATCCGCACACCACCGACCCAGGACTTTGAAACAGGAGTGAAGAGATGAGCGCCATCGTAGACATCGTCGGCCGAGAGATCCTCGACAGCCGCGGCAACCCCACCGTCGAATGCGACGTGCTGCTGGAAAGCGGCGTCATGGGCCGTGCGGCCGTGCCGAGCGGCGCGTCCACCGGTTCGCGCGAAGCCATCGAGCTGCGCGACGGCGACAAGAGCCGCTACCTGGGCAAGGGCGTGCTGAACGCCGTCCAGAACATCAACACCGAGATCTCGGAAGCCGTGCTGGGCCTGGATGCTGCGGAACAAGCCTTCCTCGACAAGACCCTGATCGACCTCGACGGCACCGACAACAAGTCGCGCCTGGGTGCGAACGCGATGCTGGCCGTGTCGATGGCCGTCGCGCGCGCCGCGGCGGAAGAGTCCGGCCTGCCCCTGTACCGCTACTTCGGCGGCATGGGCGGCGTGCAGCTGCCGGTGCCGATGATGAACGTCATCAACGGCGGCGCCCACGCCAACAACAACCTCGACCTGCAAGAGCTGATGATCATCCCGGTCGGTGCCCCCACATTCCGTGAAGCCGTCCGCTGGGGCGCCGAGGTGTTCCACGCGCTGAAGAAGATCATCCACGACAAGGGCATGAGCACCGCCGTGGGCGACGAGGGTGGTTTCGCCCCGAGCGTGCCGAACCACGAAGCCGCGATCCAGATGATCCTGGACGCCATCGAGAAGGCCGGCTACCGCGCGGGTGAGCAGATCGCCCTGGGCCTGGACTGCGCCGCCAGCGAGTTCTACAAGGACGGCCAGTACCACCTCGAAGGCGAAGGCCTGGTGCTGACGGCCGAAGCCTGGACCGACATCCTGGCCACCTGGTGCGACAAGTACCCGATCATCTCGATCGAGGACGGCATGGCCGAAGGCGACTGGGCCGGCTGGAAGCACCTGACGGACCGCCTGGGCAAGAACGTCCAGATCGTGGGTGACGACCTGTTCGTGACCAACACGAAGATCCTGAAGGAAGGCATCGACAAGGGCATCGCCAACTCGATCCTCATCAAGATCAACCAGATCGGCACGCTGTCGGAAACCTTCGCCGCCATCGAGATGGCCAAGCGCGCCGGCTACACCGCCGTGATCTCGCACCGCTCGGGCGAAACCGAGGACTCGACGATCGCCGACATCGCCGTCGGCCTGAACGCCGGCCAGATCAAGACCGGTTCGATGAGCCGCTCGGACCGCATCGCCAAGTACAACCAGCTCCTGCGCATCGAAGAGGATCTGGGCGAGATCGCCGTCTACCCGGGCCGCGCCGCGTTCTACAACCTGCGCTGATCGGCAGGCGACGAGTCGATGATGAGCACCGGCCGCGTCATCACCGTGCTGCTGCTGGCCCTGCTCGGGCTGGTGCATGCCGAGCTGTGGTTCGGCAGCAGCGGCATGCCACGCGTGCGCGAGCTGTCTGCGCTGGTCGCGGAGCAGAAGGCCCACAACGCCGAAGCCCGTGTGCGCAACGACCAGTTGCAGGCCGAGCTGAAGGACCTCAAGGAAGGTCTGGAAATCATCGAGGAAAGTGCCCGCTTCGAGCTGGGCATGGTCAAGCCGGACGAGATCCTCGTGCAGTACCCGCAAGCCCCGCGGGCCAACTGACCGGCAAGACCGTCCGGCCGCAGCCGCGCGGCGCTCACCCTGCCCCGAGCGCCGCGTCCACCACCTCCACCCAATGCCGCACCGGCGTCGCGCAGCGCGACCCTGCACCCGCCTGCAGGTGCGTGATGCAGCCGCTGTTGGCCGAGACGATCGTGTCCGGCTGCAGCGCGCTCAGGTTCGCCAGCTTGCGCTCACGCAGTTGCTGCGACAGCACCGGCTGCAACACCGAGTACGTGCCCGCCGAGCCGCAGCACAGGTGGCTTTCCTCCGGCAATGACACCGTGAACCCCAGCTCGCGCAGGCCCGCTTCCAGCCCGCCCTTGCGCTGCTGGCCGTGCTGCAGCGTGCAGGGGGGATGGAGCGCGAGCTGACCGGCCTGTGCAGCGGCGGCCAGCTTCGGCTTCAGGATCGGCACCAGCATCGGCAGCAGCTCGCTCAGGTCACGGGTCACGGCGCTGATGCGCGCGGCCTTCTCGGCGTAGGCCGGGTCGCCCGCGAGGTGGTGGCCGTATTCCTTCACCGTCACCCCGCAGCCGGACGCATTCATCACGATCGCCTCGACCGCCCCGGCCTCGACCAGCGGCCACCACGCGTCGATGTTGCGCCGCATGTCCGCCAGCCCGCCGCCCTGGTCCCCCAGGTGCGCCCGGATCGCGCCGCAGCAGCCCGCACCCGGCGTGGTCACCACCTCGATGCCCGCCGCGTCGAGCACGCGCGCGGTCGCCGCGTGGATGTTCGGGCTCATCGCCGGCTGGACACAGCCTGCCAGCACCAGCATCCGCCGTCCATGCGTGCGCGTCGGCAGGCCGCGCGGATCGGCCGCCACCCGCTCGGGCACCTTCGCCTTCAGCGCCGCCGGCAGCATCGGTCGCACCGCCTGCCCGAGCGCCATTGCCGGCGCGAACAGCGGCGAGGTCAGTCCCTCCTTGAGCAGCCAGCGGGTCGCGCGCTCCAGCGGCGGGCGCTCCACCCGCTCGTCCACCAGCCGCCGCCCGATGTCCACCAGCTCGCCATACGGCACGCCCGACGGACAGGTCGATTCGCAGTTGCGGCAGGTCAGGCAGCGGTCCAGGTGCAACTGCGTCTCGCGCGTGGCCGGCTCGCCTTCGAGAAAGGCCTTCATCAGGTAGATGCGGCCGCGCGGCCCGTCCAGCTCGTCGCCGAGGAGCTGGTAGGTCGGGCAGGTCGCGGTGCAGAAGCCGCAGTGCACGCACTTGCGCAGGATCGCCTGCGCGGCCTCGCCATCGGCGGTGCCGGCGAATTCGGGGGAGAGTTCAGTGTGCATGGTGGAACAGCCCGTGGGGATCGAAGGAGGCGCGGACCTGCTGGTTCAGGCGCGCGAGCACCGGCGACAGCGGTGCGCTGCGCGGCTCGCCCGGCGCCGCACCGATGTGGCACTCGGCGTGGCCACCCGCCTGCACCGCAGCGGCGCGCACGGCGTCCGCCGGCTCGTCGCTCAGCAGCCAGCGCTGGCCGCCGTGCCACTCGATCAGCCACTGGCCGCGCAGCCGCAGCATCGGCGCATGCGGCGCCACCGACAGGCGCCACAGCCGCTGGCCTGCCGGCAAGCCCTGCGCCGCGAACGCCCACAGCGCATGCGTGCGGTCGCGCAGGCTGTTCCACAGCGGCACCGCCACCGCATCGTCCAGCAGCTCGCCGCCCAGGCTGTGGCGCGCCGCGTCCACCGCCGCCTGCGCGCCGCTCAGGCGCAGCAGCAGCACCCCTTCATGCCACATGCTCGCGTTCAGCGGCAGCGGCTGGCGTGACCATGTGGTGAGCTTCGCGAGTGCCTGGGGCGCGCTCAGCGCAAAGCGCAGCGTCGCCGTCGCCACCGGACGCGGCAGCACCTTCAGCGACACGTCGCACAGCACGCCCAGCGTCCCCCACGACCCCGCCAGCAGCCGCGACACGTCGTAGCCCGCGACGTTTTTCATCACCTGTCCGCCGAAGCCGAGCAGCTCGCCGCGTCCGTTGAGCATCGTCGCGCCCAGCACGAAGTCGCGCACGCTGCCCACCGAGGCCCGCGACGGCCCGGCCAGGCCGGAGGCGACCATGCCGCCGACCGTGCCGCGCCCGCCCAGCCGCGGCGGCTCGAAGGCGAGGCACTGGCCTTGCTGCGCCAGCGCAGCCTCCAGTTCGACCAGCGGCGTGCCGGCGCGCACGGTCACGACCAGCTCGGTCGGCTCGTAGGCGCTGATGCCAGCCAGCGGGGTCACGTCCAGCACCCGGGCTTCGGCGCGGGCCGGCTCGGGGCGCCATGCGGCCTTGCTGCCGTGGCCGCGAAGGTCGAGCGGCGTGCGGGTGGCGACGGCGTCGAGGAGCTGCGCGCGCAGCGTCTGCAGTGCGTCGTCCATCAGAAACGCTCCAGTTCGGGAAACGGCAGCAGGCCGCGGCTGACGTGCATCTTTCCGTACTCGGCGCAGCGGTGCAGCGTCGGGATCACCTTGCCGGGGTTGAGCAGGCCGGCGGGATCGAACGCGGCCTTCAGCGCCAGCATCTGCGCCCGCTCCTCGGGCGAGAACTGCACGCACATCGAGTTCAGCTTCTCCACGCCGACACCGTGCTCGCCGGTGACCGTGCCGCCCAGGCGCACGCTGGTTTCCAGGATGTCGGCGCCGAACTGCTCGCAGCGGTGGAGCTGGTCCGGGTCGTTGGCATCGAACAGGATCAGCGGGTGCAGGTTGCCGTCGCCCGCGTGGAAGACGTTGCAGCAGCCCAGGCCGTATTTCTGCTCCATCGCCTCGATGGCGCGCAGGATCTCGGCCAGCCGCTTGCGCGGGATGGTCGAGTCCATGCACATGTAGTCCGGGCTGATGCGGCCGGAGGCCGGGAAGGCGTTCTTGCGGCCGGACCAGAACTTCAGCCGCTGCGCCTCGTCCCGGCTGACTTCGAGCCGGCTCGCGCCGCAGCGGCGCAGCACCTCGGTCATCCGGTCGATTTCCTCCTCGACCTCTTCCGGCGTGCCGTCGCTCTCGCAGAGCAGGATCGCCGCGGCGTCGAGGTCGTAGCCCGCGTGGACATAGTCCTCCACCGCCGCCGTCATGCGCTTGTCCATCATCTCCAGCCCGGCGGGGATGATGCCGGCGGCGATCACCGCGGCCACCGCGTCGCCCGCGGCTTCCACCGTGTCGAAGCTGGCCATGATGCAGCGGGCGAGCTTCGGCTTGGGCACCAGCTTGACCGTGACCTCGGTCGTCACCGCCAGCATCCCCTCGCTGCCGACGACCACGCTCAGCAGGTCCAGCCCCGGCGCATCCAGCGCCTCACCGCCGAAGGTCACCGCGTCGCCTTCGGCGGTGTAGCCCTTCACGGCCAGCACGTTGTGCAGCGTCAGGCCGTATTTCAGGCAATGCACGCCGCCCGAGTTCTCCGCCACGTTGCCGCCGATGGTGCAGGCGATCTGGCTCGACGGGTCCGGCGCGTAGTAGAGGCCGAACTTCGCCGCCGCCTCGCTGATCGCCAGGTTGCGCACGCCGCACTGCACGACCGCGAGACCCGCTTCCGCGTCCAGCCGCAGGATCTTGTTGAACTTGGCCAGCGACAGCGTGACGCCCTCGCGGTGCGGCATCGCGCCACCGGACAGGCCGGTGCCGGCACCGCGGGCGACGACCGGCACGCCCATCGCGTGGCAGATGCGCAGGATCTCGGCGACCTGCGCGTCGGTCTCGGGCAGCGCCACCAGCAGCGGGCGCTCGCGGTAGGCGGTCAGGCCGTCGCACTCGTAGGGCGTGACGTCGGCGCGGCGCGACAGCAGCGCGTGCGCCGGCAGCACCGCGCGCAGGTGGGCCAGCACGGCGGCCTGGCGGGCGTCGCGGGCGGCCTCGTCCAGGCGGGGTTCGGGGGTCGGGATCGACACGGTTTGTCTCCTCACCCAGGGCGGGTGCAGTGCCGTGGATCCTGCCGGGCCGCTGCTCCGCAGGCGTGAGAGTTGTTGTCCGCCAGCGTGAAGGATTTTCAGGTGATCGGGCCGAGCGCCTGCCGCAGCCAGTCCGCGAACGCCGCGCATTCCCAGCGCTCCAGCGCCCCCGGCCGCCAGCACAGGTGGTGGTGCTGTGGCGAGGCCACCGCCCGTGGCGACAGGCGCACCAGCCGCCCGCTGTCCAGCCACGCCGCGCCCAGCCGCCGCCGCAGCAGCGTCACGCCGAAGCCGCAGGCCGCCGCGTCCAGCATCAGCCCGACATCGTTGAACTGCGCCCCTTCGCGCGGCTCCGGCAGGTTCAGGCCGCAGGCGCGGAACCAGGTGCTCCACGGCTCCAGCGGGCTGCGGATCAGGCGCACCCGGGTGATGTCGCCGGCCGTGTCGAAGCCGCCGAGCGGGCCGACCTCGTGCAGATACTGCGGACTGCAGGCCGGGAAGACCTCGTCGCTCAGCAGGCACACCTGCTCGACATCCGCGTAGGGGCCGGGGCCGTAGCGGATCTCCAGGTCGGCCTCCTCCGACGTGACATTGGTGAAGGGAATCACCACCTGCAGCACCAGCTCGATCTCCGGCCACGCCTGGCGGAACAGCGCCAGCCGCGGCAGCAGGAGTTCGCGCGAGAACGTCGGCGTCACCGCCACGCGCAAGGGCGTGCTGCGCCGCTCGGCCGCTGCACCGGGCACCTGCTGCAGCGCCAGCAGCCCCTCGCGCACCCGGGCCAGGTAGGCCGCGCCTTCTGGCGTCAGGCTGAAGTCACTGCGGGCGAAGAGCTTCACGCCGAGCTGGGTCTCGAGCTGGCGCAGGCGGTGGCTGACAGCGCTGGGCGTGACGCTGAGTTCGTCGGCGGCGCGCGTGACGCTGCGCAGCCGCGCGAGCGACTCGAAGGCGGCCAGGCAGTGGATGGGCGGAATGCGCCGGATGGCATCGGGGTGCATGGCGTGCCATGATCGTCGATTTGTCACACTCTGACACCCGGGGCCCGCCCGGACTGCCACGAAAGACTCCGTCGATGGACGCCATCACCACTGCCCTGCAACCCATCCTCGTCCCCGCCTTCACGCTGTGGGAGGCGCCCTTCACCTGGCTGGAGCTGATCGCCTTCGTGCTCTCCATCGCGATGGTCTTCGCCAACATGCGCGTGCTGCCGGTCGCGTGGCCGCTGGCGATCGTCGCCTCGGTGCTCTACTTCGGGCTGTTCTGGAGCGGCAAGCTCTACGGCGACGCCTCGCTGCAGATCTTCTTCGCCGTCGTCGGCGCCTGGGGCTGGTGGCAGTGGCTGCGCGGCAGCGACGACGGCGCCCCGCTGGTGGTGCGCCACCTGAGCGCGGCGCAGCGGCTGCCGGTGGTGGCCGCGGGCTTCATGCTGTGGCCGGCGATCGGCTGGTTCCTGGACCACTACACCGACACCGACGTGCCCTACTGGGACGCCTTCCCCACCGCCTTCAGCCTGGTCGGCCAGTGGCTGCTGGGCCGCAAGTACGTCGAGAACTGGCCGACGTGGATCGTGGTCAACGCCGTCAGCGTGGCGCTGTTCGCCTACAAGGGCTACTACCTGACCGTGCTGCTGTACGCGATCTTCATCGTGCTGTCGGTGGTGGGCTGGAAGGCCTGGCGCACGCAGGTGAGCCAGCCCTGATGGCCGCGCGGATCATCGCGCTGGTCGGCGCCGAAAGCACGGGCAAGTCCACCCTGGCCCGGCAGCTGGCCGATGCGCTGCGCGCCGACGGGCTGGTCGTGGCGGAGATCGACGAGACCCTGCGCACCTTCTGCGACCAACGCGGCCGCACGCCCCGGCCGGACGAGCAGGCCGCCATCGCCGCCGAGCAGACCCGCCGCATCGCCGCAGCGCGTGACGCCCGGCTGCTGCCGGTGGACGTGGTCGTGGCGGACACGACGGCGCTGATGACTGCGGTCTACAGCGAACTCGTGTTCGGCGACACCACGCTCTACCCGCAGGCGCTGGCCGACCACCGGCAAGCCGACCTCACGCTGCTGATGGCGCTGGACCTGCCCTGGATCGCAGACGGGCTGCAGCGTGACGGGCCGCAGGTGCAGCAACCGGTCGACACGCTGCTGCGCGGGGCGCTGCTGGGGGCGGGCATCGGCTTCTCGGTGGTCAGCGGCCGGGGTCCGCAGCGCCTGACCAGCGCCCGCGCGGCGTGGGCCGCTGCGCAGCGGCAGGCGTCTGCACGGTCCGGTGCGCCCGGCAGCTGGCGACACCACTGCGGGCGCTGTGGCGACCCGTTCTGCGAACAACATCTTTTTTCACGCTGAGCCGGCAGGCCTTCAGGCTCGCCTGGAACCGCCTGCAGAGGCGCATGGCAGCATCGCAGCCGTGACTGCACGCCCCACCTCCGCTGCGACCTCGGGCCACCTCGCCCACCTGCCCTCGCTCGACGGCCTGCGCGGCATCGCCATCCTGCTGGTACTGCTGCACAACTTCGACGTGCTCGACCTGAGCGGCGCGCGCGACCTCGGTCCGGCGCTGGTCAAGGAGTTCTTCTACATCGGCTGGATCGGCGTGCAGCTGTTCTTCGTGCTCAGCGGCTACCTGATCACGCGCGGCCTGCTGGTCACGCAGGGCCAGCCGGATTACTTCGAGCGCTTCTTCCTCAAGCGGGTGCTGCGGATCTTCCCGCTGTACTACCTGGCGCTGCTGGTGTTCCTGGTGCTGCTGCCGGCCACGGGCTGGGTGGAACAGCGGTCGATGCAATACAACCCCCTGTGGCTGTGGGCCTACCTGTCGAACTGGACCACGCCGTTCGAGCCCACGGGCGGACCGCTGCCGCACTTCTGGTCGCTGGCGGTGGAGGAGCAGTTCTACCTCGTCTGGCCACTGCTGCTGTGGAAGCTGCGGCTGCGCCACGTCTGGTGGCTGTGCCTGGGACTGACGGCGCTGGGCCCGCTGCTGCGGCTGCTGCTGGTCCGGCAGGGTTTTCCGGAAGAGGCGCTCTACGAGTTCACCTTCAGCCGCATGGACGCGCTGACCGCCGGCGCCGCGCTGGCCGCGTGGGACCACGGTCGGGCGCTGCGCGGCACCACCCGCTGGCGGGCCTGGCACCTGCAGCTGCTCGGTCTGCTGCTGCTCGTGGCGGCGGCGGTGGCCTCGCACGGGTTCCGGCGCATCGGTGCCCTGCCGCAGGTGCTCGGCTACAGCCTGCTGGCGCTGAGCTTTGCCGCCCTCACCGGCTGGGCCGTGCTGACCGACCAGGCGCGCAGCCGCGGCGCCCATGTCAGCCGCTGGAGTGCGGTGCTGCGCTGGCCGGTGCTGCGGCACTTCGGGCAGTACAGCTACGCGATCTACGTCTTCCACAAGCCGCTGCAGGACCTCGTCGGCGAGCCGCTGCTGGCGCACTGGACGGGGCATGCGCACACGGCGGACCCGGGCGTCGCGGCGGGCTATTTCGCGGTCGCCACCACCGTCACCTTCGGCGTGGCCTGGCTGTCGTGGCACCTGTTCGAGCGCCATTTCCTGGCGCTGAAAGACCGGCTGTCGGCCCCGCCTGCCCGGCCGACCCGCCACGGCCTCCGCGGCACAGCGCCGCCGCTTCAGGGAGCCGAAGGCAGCGGTGCGGGCGGCCCTTCCAGGTAGGCGAGCTCCTCCTCGCTGAAGCCGGCCTGCAGCCGCGCCGCGCGGTTGAAGGGCGGGCGCAGGCGCGGGGCCTCGTACTGCACCACCAGCACGCGGTAGTGCGCCACCGGATCGAGCCCCGCCCGTTCGCAGGCCCAGCGGTACCAGTGGTTGCCGATGGCCACATGCCCGACCTCGTCGCGCAGGATGACGTCGAGGATCTCCACCGCGCGCAGGTCGCCCGCCCGGCGCAGCTTGGTCTGGATCAGCGGCGTGGCGTCCAGCCCGCGCGCCTCCAGCGTGCGCGGCACCAGCGCCATGCGGGCCACGAAATCCCCGCTGGTCCTGCGCGTCATGGTCCACAGGCCGTCGTGGGCCTCGAAATCGCCGTAGACGTGGCCGAGCGTGGCCAGGTGTTCGGCCACCAGCACGTGGTGGGTGGATTCTTCGGCGGCGACCCGCAGCCAGTCGAGGTAGTAGGCCGCCGGCAGGCCCGGAAAGCGCCAACAAGCGTCCAGGGCCAAATTGATCGCGTTGAATTCGATGTGCGCGATCGCGTGCATCAGCGCGGCCCGCCCCTCCAGCGTGAACGGCGAGCGCGGCGGCACCCCGTCCGCCCGCACCAGCACGGGCCGCGCAGGGCGGCCGGGCAGATCGGCGGGCGCGGCCAGCACGGCGGCGGGGTCGAGCGGCAAGGTCTCCGCCTGCGCCCAGAGGGCCTGCACGGCGTATGCTTTGCGCACCGGATCGGCGATGCACAAGGCCTCAAGGGCCAGTTGTCGTAAGTCCATCCCTGGAATTTTCCCCCTAATTTCCCCCTATTTCCGCAAGGCAAGGAGTGGCGATGGCCATCTATCAGCTCGGCGCACATGCGCCGCAGATCCACCCGACGGCGTTTATCGCCGACAACGCGCAGGTCATCGGCCGCGTCCACCTGGCCGAGGACAGCAGCGTCTGGTTCGGCGTGGTGGCGCGCGGTGACACCGACGACATCCGCATCGGCCGCGGCAGCAACGTGCAGGACAACACCGTGCTGCACACCGACGAGGGCATCGAACTGGTGATCGGCGAGCACGTCACCATCGGCCACCAGTGCATGCTGCACGGGTGCACCATCGGCGACCACACGCTGATCGGCATCGGCGCCATCGTGCTCAACGGCGCGAAGATCGGCGCCCACAGCGTCGTCGGCGCGGGCGCCCTCGTCACCGAAGGCAAGGAGTTCCCGGACTACTCGATGATCCTCGGCAGCCCCGCCAAGGTGGTGAAGACGCTCACGCCCGAACAGGCGGCGCAGTTCGCCCAGGGCGCCGCCCACTACGTGGCCAACGCCCGGCGCTACCAGCGCGACCTGCAGCAGGTGACCCGATGAGCGGCGGCAGCGACTTCCAGGGCGGCGAACTCCACAAGTTCATCTTCGAGGGCCTGCCGGTGCGCGGCGTGCTGGTGCGGCTGACCGGCGCGTGGACCGACATCCTGGCGCGGCGGGCGCAATCCGGCGGCTATCCGGCGCCGGTGCGACAGCTGCTGGGCGAGATGACCGCGGCCGCCGCGCTGATGCAGGCCGGCATCAAGTTCAACGGCGCGCTGGTCCTGCAGATGCAGGGCGACGGGCCGGTGGCGCTGGCCGTGGCCGAAGCGCAACCGGACCTGGCGCTGCGCGCGACGGCCCAGATCACGGGCGAGATCCCGGAAAACGCCCGGCTCGAAGCGCTGCTGAACCTGGACGGCCGCGGCCGCTGCGCCATCACGCTCGACCCGAAGGACCGCCAGCCCGGCCAGCAGCCTTACCAGGGCGTGGTGCCGCTGCATGGCGACCGGGGCGAGCCGCTGCAGAACCTCTCCGAGGTGCTGGAGCACTACATGCTGCAGTCCGAGCAGCTCGACACCCGGCTGGTGCTGGCCGCCGACGACCACGTCGCCGCCGGTCTGCTGATCCAGCGCCTGCCGATCGAGGGCGAAGGCAACCTCGGCGGCCGCAGCAACGAAGACGAGATCGGCCTGAACGAGTCCTTCAACCGCATCGCCCACTTCGCCGCCTCGCTGACGCAGGAAGAGCTGCTGACGCTGGACACGCCCACCATCCTGCACCGCCTGTTCTGGGAAGAGGAGCTGCGCCTGTTCGAGCCGATGACCCCGCGCTTCGCCTGCACCTGCTCGCGCGAGCGGGTCGGGCGGATGCTGGTCGGCCTGGGCCGCGAGGAAATCGAGAGCGTGCTGGCCGAGCAGGGGCAGGTGGAGGTGACCTGCGAGTTCTGCGGCCAGCGCCAGACCTTCGATCCGGTCGATGCAGCCGAGCTGTTCCTCTCAGCCGCCGAGCACCTGCCCGGCCCCCGCACCATGCAGTGACGCCCGCAGCACGGCGGCACACAGCGCGACCGCCGTGTTCGCCTCGTCGAGCACGCGGCCCATCGTGAGGAAGCCGTGGATCTGGCGCTCGAAGCAGAGGTATTGCGTGCGGTTGCCGGCCGCGCTGAGCCGGTCGGCGTACTGGCGGCCCTCGTCGCGCAGCGGGTCGAACCCGGCGGTGAGGACCAGCGCCGGCGGCAGGTCCTGCAGGTCCTCGCGCAGCAGCGGCGAGGCGCGCCAGTCGCTCCACTGACCGGGATCCGGCATGTAGTGGCCGCGGTAGTAGACGATCGAGTCGGCGGTGAGCATGTAGCCCTGGCCACACGACGTGTGCGATGGCGCGACCGCGCGCATGTCGGTGGCCGGGTAGACCAGCAGCTGGAAGGCGATCGGCAGATCTCCCGCATCGCGCGCCGCCAGCGCCACCACCGCCGCCAGATTGCCGCCCGCGCTGTCGCCGCCGATGGCCAGCCGGGCCGGGTCCAGCGCCAGCTCGGCCGCGTGCGCATGCACCCAGCGCGTGGCGGCCAGCGTGTCGTCGACCGCGGCCGGAAACCGGTGCTCCGGCCCCATGCGGTAATCGACCGACACCACCGCGCAGCCGGCGCCATTGGCCAGCTGGCGGCACAGCGTGTCGTGCGTGTCCCGGTCGCCGATGGTCCAACCGCCGCCGTGGTAGTACACCAGCACCGGCAGCACCGCCTCGGGCGCCGCTCCCGCCGGGCGGATGAGCCGCAGCGGGATGTCGCCATGCGGCCCGCCGGCCACCAGCTCCTGCACCAGCGACACCGCAGGCGGGTCCGGCTGCGTGAAGAAGCGGCGCTCGCGGAAGAAGCGCCGCGCCTCTTCGGGCGTCAGCAAGTGGGTGGGCGGAATGCCGCGCGCGGCGACAAGGTCCATCAGGGCACGGGCTTGGGGATCGAGCAACATCGTCACCTCGGCGACAGGGTGGGGACAGGCAGCGGTACTGCAACGCATCAAGTCGTGCAGCACACTCGGGCAGACTGCCAGAATCCGGGTACAAACGCCCCTTGAACTGGCCAGTCTGCGCCTGTTGAAGGCATTCCCTGATTCTCCGACTTCTCCGACTTCTCCGACCTCCCCCTTGACGAGGACGCCCATGACGCATTCCCTGACCACCCGCCGCTTCCTGAAAACCTCCAGCCTGCTGATCGCCGGTCTGGTGCTGGCCGCCTGCAGCAAGCAGGAAGCGGCCTCCCCGGCCGCGTCCGCTGCGTCGACCGCCGCGCCGCCGCCGGCCGCCGCCGCCAAGGTCTACGTCGTCGGCACCGACGCGGCCTACGCCCCCTTCGAGTCGCAGAACGAGAAGGGCGAGATCGTCGGCTTCGACATCGACGTCGTCTCGGCCGTGGCCAAGAAGGCCGGCATCGAGGTCAAGTTCGTCAACACGCCGTGGGAAGGCATCTTCAACAACCTCGCCCAGGGCGACCGCGACCTGCTGGTCTCGGCGATCACGATCACCGACGAGCGCAAGCAGACGATGGACTTCTCGGCGCCCTACTTCGACGCGCAGCAGCTCATCGCGGTCAAGACCGACTCGAAGATCGCCAGGTTCGACGACCTGAAGAAGCTCCAGGTCGGCGTGCAGACTGGCACCACCGGCGACGAGGTCGTCAGCAAGCTGATCGGCAAGACCAGCACGTCCATCAAGCGTTTCGAATCGACGCCGCTGGCGCTGAAGGAGCTCGAATCCGGCGGCGTGGACGCGGTCGTCGCCGACAACGGGGTCGTGATCCATCACGTGGCGAACAACGCCGGCGCGAAGTTCAAGACCGTGTCCGACGCCTCGTTCACGCCCGAGCAGTACGGCCTGGCCGTCAAGAAGGGCAATGCCGAGCTGCTGGAGAAGATCAACAAGGGCCTGGCCGAGATCAAGGCCGACGGCACCTACGCCAAGATCTACGCCCAGTACTTCGGCGCCGCACCGGCGGCAGCCGTCAAGTAAGCACCGGCACGTCCCGGACCTGCCACCAGCGCTCGAACTCGGCGGCAGGCATCGGGCGCGCGAACAGGAAGCCCTGCCCCTGGTCACAGCCGAGGGCCTCCAGCAGGCCGCGCTGGCCTTCGGTTTCCACCCCCTCGGCCACCACCTTCAACTGCAGGCCGTGCGCCAGCGCGATGATGGTGCCGGCAATGCTCAGGTCGCGGCGGTCACGCTCGATGCTGTTGACGAAGCTGCGGTCGATCTTGAGCACGTCCACCGGCAGGTGCCGGAGGTAGGACAGGCTGGAATAGCCGGTGCCGAAATCGTCGATCGCCAGCGTCACGCCGCTGCGGCGCAGCTCGCCGAGCAGCGCACCCGGCTCGCCACCGGCCTCCATCAGGGTCGATTCGGTGATCTCCAGTTCCAGCACGTCCGGTGGCAGGCCATGCGCCGCACGCAACCGGCGCAGCAGCGCCGGCAGGCCCGGATCACTGAAATGCCGCGCCCCCAGATTCACCGCCACCGGCAGCCAGCCCAGCCCCTGTGCATGCCAGCGCGCGATCTGGGCCGCCACCTCGCCCAGCATCCATTCGCCGATGACGACGATCAGGTCGCTCTGCTCGGCCACGGGAATGAAGCGCGCCGGCGCGATCCAGCCCTGGTCCGGATGCTTCCAGCGCACCAGCGCCTCGGCGCCGATCACCTGGCGGGTCTGCAGGTCGAGCTTGGGCTGGTACCAGGCCCGCAACTCGCCGGCCACCACACCACGCCGCAGTGCCGACACCAGGATCAGCCGTTCCAGTGACGCCTGGTTCATCTGGGGATCGTAGAAACGCCAGGTGTTGCGGCCCTCGCTCTTGGCCCCGTGGAGGGCGCTCTCGGCGTTGCGCAGCAGCACGTCGCTGTCCTGCCCGTCGCCCGGAAACAGGCTGATGCCGGCGGACACGGTCACCGTCAGTTCGAGGCCCTGGATCGACAGCGGCGCCGACAGCGTGCCCAGCAGCGCCCGCACCTGCTCCACGCAGTGGTCCCGCGCGGTGCGCTCCAGCAGCACGACGAACTCGTCGCCGCCCAGGCGCCCGACGAATCGCCCCTGGCGGATCAGCGGCTGGAGGCGGTCCGCCATCTCGATCAGCACAGCGTCCCCTCCTGCATGGCCGATCGAGTCGTTGATGGACTTGAATCCGTCCAGCCCGAGTACCAGCAGCGCCCCATGGACCTGGGGATGCGGCGGGAAGGAGCGCACGGAGATGGCCTGCTGCAGTCGTGCACCGATGGCCTGCCGGTTGGGCAGATCGGTGAGCGCGTCGTGGCTGCTGAGGTAGTCGGTGCGCGCCTCGGCCTGGCGCAGCCGCGACAGATCGGCCCCGATGCCGACGTAGTGGGTGATGTCGCCGTCGGCATCGCGCAGCACCGTGATGGTCTGCAGCAGCGGGTAGACACGACCGTCCTTGGCACGGTTCCAGAACTCGCCATGGAAGCTGTCCTCGTCGCGCAGGGCAATCCACATGCGCTCGCAGAACGCGGGGTCCAGGCGCCCGGCGCCCAGCATGCGCGGATTGCGGCCCATGAGCTCGTGCGCCTCGTAGCCGCTGGTGCGCGTGCAGGCGGCGTTGATGGCGACGATGCGGATCTGCGCATCGGTGACGACGATGGACTCGCTGGCCGAGTCGAAGATGCGGGCGGACAGGCGCATGCGCGCTTCCTCCTGCTTGCGCGCGCTGATGTCGCGCACGATGCCGTTGATCTCGACCGTGCGGCCGCGGTCGTTGCGGACCATCTCGGCGTTGAGCTGCAGCCAGCGCTCGGGCGGGCCGCCGTTCAGCCGGACCTCGATGTCCAGCGCCCCGCTGGCCAGCGCGGACCGCCAGTGCCGGCGCAGACGGGCCTGGTCGCGCGGCGCGAACAGCGCCACGGCGCTCTCGAAGTCCAGTGCCGAACCCGGCACGAGGCCGAACATCTCGCAGGCCTTCTCGCAGGGCAGCATGCAGTCCATGGTGGCATCCGCCCACCAGCTGCCCAGGCCGGCCGCCCGCTGCGCGCTGCGCAGACGCGCCTCGCTGCGGCTCAGCAGCTGGGCCGCGGTGTGACGCCCGAACCAGCGCGCCAGCTCCCGCGCCAGCGCCTGCAGCAGCCCCGGATCGGGAAGCGCATCGCCGGACCACCCGGACCCGGGATCGATGCAGGCCACGTCGATGTGGCCGAGATCCGTGCCGTTCAGCCGGATGCGCTGCGACAGGCTCCAGCCGGCCGGCGGGGCGTCGTCACCCGCCTGGCTGCCGCCCAGTGTCACGCGGACCAGCACGGTCTCCGGATGCTCGAAGGCCATCGGCAGGCAGACCGCCACGACCTGCGCCGCCTGGGCCCGGCTCAGGGAGAAATCGCCCAGCGACGCACTCACCTCGAACAGGCAGCGGGTCTCGCGCAGCCGTGCATCCAGCTGGCGGGAGCGCTCTTCCAGCGCCGCAGCCAGAGCGGCCCGGTTGCGGGCGCGGTGCGGTTCGCGGATGGTGGGTTCTGCTGACATCGGCGCCGGACCTCCTGATGGCCAATCCACCCATTCTGCAGCGCCCGGGAACGTTGCAGCCACCGATCTCGGAGCCGGCCCGGAAGCCCCGCGTAAACTCGCACGGCACACCGCAGGAATCCCTGGATTCGGCACCGCCGACCAGATCGCCGACCAACAACGACCGACACACCATGATGGATTTTCGCTGGGACATTCTGGCCGGTTACGGCCCCCTGTTCGTCGAAGGCGTGATCACCACCATCGAACTGACACTGGTGGCCATCGTCGCCGGCCTGGCACTGGGCATCAACTTCGGGCTGATCAGCAGTTCGGTCAACGCACCACCGCCGCGCTCACCGGGCTGGACCTGGCTGCTGAAGGGATTGCGGGCGCTCGCCACGGCGTACGTGACCTTCTTCCGGGGCACGCCGCTGTTCGTGCAGATCCTGCTGGTGCACTTCGCGCTGATGCCCGCGCTGATCCATCCCGACAGCGGCTGGCTGCTCAGCGGCGACACCGCGCGCACCTTCCGCCAGGAACATGGCGCCTTCTTCTCGGGCTGTCTGGCGCTGAGCCTGAACGCCGGGGCCTACATCTCGGAGATCTTCCGCGCCGGCATCCAGAGCATCCACCTCGGCCAGACGCAGGCCGGCTACTCGCTGGGCCTGACACACGCGCAGAGCATGCGTTTCGTCATCCTGCCGCAGGCTTTCCGGCGCATGGTGCCGGCGCTGGTCAACGAGGGCATCACGCTGATCAAGGACTCCTCGCTGGTCTCGGCCATCGGACTGGCCGAACTCGCGCTGGCCGCCCGCACGGTGGCCGGGGCCTATTCCCGCTACTGGGAACCCTATCTGGCGATTTCGGCCATCTATCTGGTGCTGACGCTGGTGCTGTCGACACTGGCCAAGCGCCTGGAAACCCCGGCCTACCAGCGGGGTCGCTGACGCGTGTGGTGCATCACGCACAGACCCGAGGCATGGGCTGCACAGCCATTGTGCCTTGTTGTTTTACACCGACACTTCAACAGCGGAGAGCCCTTCGCCGCCGGGTTGAATCAGGGTTTTCTCTGATCTTCGCTCCTAGAATGAATTGCAACCGGCGCCATTCGTGACAAGCCGCGGACCCCGAAATTCACTCTTCTAGGACGATACCCATGATCAAGCGCACCACCGCACTCGCCGTGCTCGCCACCCTGGCTTCTGGCGCTGCCCTCGCACAAAGCACCGTGACACTGTACGGCCGTGTGAACGTGACCGCCGAGCGCGAAAAGGCCGGCTCCGCCAAGGCCGTCTACGAACTCGAGAACAACAGCTCGCGTCTCGGCCTGAAGGGCGAGGAAGATCTGGGCGGCGGCCTGAAGGCGGGCTTCATCCTGGAGCACGGCTTCGACGCGACGACCGGCAAGGCCGCTTCCAGCTTCTGGGGCCGCCAGTCCGAAGCCTATCTGTCGAGCAACTTCGGCATGGTCCGCATCGGCAACTTCGGCAGCGAAGCCCAGCTGGCCGTCTCCGACTGGGTGAGCATGCACAACCATGACACCGGCACGTCGGCCGACAAGCTCAACGCCTACGTCGGCAACGACACCAACAAGGTGGCCTACCGCGCCCCTGCGTTGGTCCAGGGCCTGACCGTCGAAGGTTCGGTGGCCGAAGGCAGCGCCACGGAAAAGCGCAGCTACGACCTGGCCGCCAACTACGAGCTGGGCGCGATCAAGCTGGGCGCCGGCTACAGCAAGAAGGGCGATGCCAAGGAACTGGGCGTGCGGGCCCTCTATGAACTGGGCGCCTACACGTTCGGCGCTTACGTGCAGCGCGATGCCAACGTCTTCGCCGCCGGCAACCGCAACAACCTGCGCCTGGCCGCGATGTACACGCTGGGTGCCTCGGAGTTCCACGTCAACGTCGGCGTGGCGGGCAAGGCAGGCGATGTGGCCAGCAGCAAGGCCACCCAGGCCACGCTCGGCTACAACTACAACCTGAGCAAGCGCACGAAGGTGTACGGCTTCTACACCCGCCTGAATGACGGCGCAGCGAAGCTCTATGGCGACGACTTCAGCTCGCTGGCCGTCGGTATCCGCCACAACTTCTGATCGACTCCGGTCGCGGCCCCTGCCCGGGGGCGCATGAAAAAGCCGGTCCCTGTGACCGGCTTTTTTTCGTCCCGGATCCGGCGTCTGGCGCCGGACGGATCAGTCCAGACGCAGCTTCTGGACCTCGACCACCTTCTTGTAGACCTCGAACTCGGCCTTGATCTGCGCCCCGAACTGCTCGGGCGTGTTGGCCACGATCACCGAGCCGGTGTCCTCGATGCGCTTCTTCACGGCCGGATCCTCCAGCGTCTTGCGCACGGCCACGCCGATCTTGTCGACGATGTCGCGCGGCGTGCCCTTGGGGGCCACGAACCCGTAGAACGCCATCCGGTTGACGGGCTCCAGCCCCACCTCCTTGAACGTCGGCACGTTCGGCAACACCGCCAGCCGCTGCGGCGCCGCCACCACGATCGGAATCAGCCGGCCATCCTTGATGAAAGGCAGCGCCGACGGCAGGTTGTCGAAGATCACCGGCACCTGTCCCGCCACCGTGTCGTTGAGCGCCGGACCGGCCCCGCGGTAGGGAATGTGCGTGACGAAGACGCCCGCCAGGCTCTTGTACAGCTCCATCTGCAAGTGACCGATGCCGCCGGTGCCGGAGGTCGCGTAGCTGTAGCGACCGGGGCTTTTCTTCAGCACGTCGAGGAAGGTCTTGTAGTCGCGCGCCGGAAAGCCCGGGTGCACGGCGATCACGTTGGGCGTGGCGGCGATGTTGATGACCGGCACGAAGTCGGTCAGCGGGTTGTAGGGCGTCTTGGGGTTGATGGCCGGATTCGCCGCCACCGTGGACACCGTGGCCATGCCCAGCGTGTAGCCATCGGGCGCGGACTTGGCGAGCTCGTTGGCGCCAATGATGCCGCCGCCGCCCGCCTTGTTCTCGACCAGCAGCGTCTGCCCCAGCGCCGGGGAAGCCTTCTCGCCCAGGATGCGGGCAATGATGTCGGTGGTGCCGCCCGGCGCAAATGGCACGATCACCCGGACCGGATGGCTGGGGTAGCCCTGCGCCTGCACGGCAAGCGGGCCCGTCAGCACCACCGTGGCGGCGAGGGCAAGAATCTGGCGTCGGTTCATCATTCGGGAGGCTCCTTTGGATCCGTTGGTTGCGGGCATCTGGTCGTCGAGTGCTTGCAGTTTCATCGATTCTGATGCCAGCGGTGACGGGTCGGTTGTGGATGGTGCGTAGGGGGGAAACCAGACGCCTGCGCTAGGCTGGCGAGATGAACACCGCCCTGCTGCTGCTCCCGGATTTCCTGCTGATCGTCGCCGGCTTTGCCCTTTGCCGCTGGACGGCACTGGACCGGCCGGTCTGGGCGGGCGTCGAGCGGCTGGTGTACTGGCTGCTGTTCCCGGTGCTGCTGTTCACCTCGATCGTGCGCAGCCCGCTGCAGCCGGCGGCCACCCTCGGGCTGGCGGCCGGGGGCGCGCTCACGGTCGGCACCGGCATCGTGCTGGCGACGCTGCTGCGCTCGGTGCGGGGCGTCGATGCGCACCGGCAGGCCTCGGGCGCCCAGGTGGCGTTCCGCTTCAATTCGTATGTCGCGCTGGCGCTGGCCGAGCGGCTGGGCGGATCGGCATCGGTGGCCTGGGTCGCACTGCTGATCGCGCTGTGCGTGCCGCTGTGCAATGTGGGCGCGGTGTGGAGCCTGGCGCGCCATGGCGGCCACAGCACCGGGCGCGAGCTGCTGCGCAACCCGCTGATCCTGTCCACCGTGGCCGGGCTGCTCGGCAATCTGGCCGGGCTGAAGCTGCCGCAGGTGCTCGACATCACCTTCGGGCGCATCGGCGGTGCGGCGCTGCCGCTCGGGCTGATGGCGGTCGGTGCGGGGCTGCAGTTCGGCGGACTGCGCAAGGCGCCGGGGCTGGCGGTCGCGCTGCTGGGGATCCGGCACGCAGTGTTGCCCGTGGTCGGGCTGCTGCTGGGTGTGCTGATGGCGCTGCCGCTCGGACAGGCACAGACCCTCGTCGCCTTCGCCGCCATGCCGACCGCGTCCAGCTGCTACGTGCTGGCCGCGCGCATGGGCGGTGACGGGGTCTACGTGGCCGGGCTGGTGACGGCGTCCACGCTGCTGGGCATGGTCAGCGTGCCGGTGGCGCTGGCGCTGTTTGCGCGGCTGCACGGCGGCTGAGCCAGCGCCCAGTCGATGTGCTCGGCCAGCAAGGCGCTGGCGCCGGGGCGTTGCGCGGCCAGCGCCTCAGCAATGGCCAGGTCGCCCGTCTCGCGCCACGCATTGCCCAGCGCCACCGCCACATTGCGCTGCCAGCGGGCGTGGCCGATGCGGCGGATCGGGCTGCCCTCGGTGCGCTGCAGGAAGGTCGCCTCGTCCCAGGCCCACAGCGCCAGCAGCGACGGCGCCCGCAGTGGCGCGCGGGCGTCGAAGTCGGGCAGGTCGCTGCGCTGGGCGAACTTGTTCCACGGGCACACGCGCTGGCAATCGTCGCAGCCATAGACCCGGTTGCCGATGGCGGCGCGGAACTCGACCGGGATCGGCCCGTCGTGCTCGATCGTCAGGTAGCTGATGCAGCGCCGCGCGTCCACCCGGTAGGGCGCGACGATGGCCGCTGTCGGGCAGGCGTCGAGGCAGGCGCTGCACTGGCCGCAGTGCGCCTCGGCCGGCGGCGTCACGGGCAGCGGCACGTCGAGGAACAGCTCGCCCAGGAAGAACATCGAGCCTGCCGCGCGGTCCAGCAGCAGCGTGTGCTTGCCGCGCCAGCCCAGGCCGCTGCGGCCGGCGAGTTCGACCTCCAGCACCGGCGCCGAATCGCAGAAGACCCGGTGGCCGAAGGGGCCGATCTCGGCGGCGATGCGGTCCGCCAGGCGCTGCAGGCGGGCGCGCAGCACCTTGTGGTAGTCGCGGCCCCGGGCGTAGACCGACACCACCGCTTCGCCGGGCTGTGCGGCGCGGGCGGCTTCCTGCGCCCGCCAGTCGGCCGGGGTGTCGCGCGGCAGGTAATCCATGCGGGCGGTGATGACGCGCACGGTGCCCGGGACCAGCTCGGCCGGCCGTGCCCGCTTGAGCCCGTGTGCGGCCATGTAGCCCATGCTGCCGTGGAAACCAGCCGACAGCCACGCCACAAGACCCGGCTCGGCGGTGGCCAGATGCACATCGGCCACGCCGATCTGTGAGAATCCCAGCTCGACAGCCCAGGTCCGTACCAGCCCGGCGAGCCGTTCAGGATCGGGCGCCGCCAGCACCGGCACGGGAACGGGCGAACCCGACGCATTGCAAAGGTCGTTCATCCGGTGATTCTAGAAACCCGCCAGCAGCACTGGTCCGACGAAGCCGCCTGCGAGGGCGCCGCCCGCGCCCTGGCCCGCCACCCGGCGCTGCGCCGCGCCTGCATCGAGCTGCACGGCCCCCTGGGCGCCGGCAAGACCACCTTCGCCCGCCACCTGCTGCGCGCGCTCGGCGTGACCGGGCGCATCAAGAGCCCGAGCTACGCCATCGTCGAGCCGCACGAGGTGCCCGCGTCCGCCGATGCGGACAAACTGGACATCTGGCACTTTGATTTCTATCGATTCGGCGATCCGAGGGAGTGGGAGGATGCCGGTTTCCGCGACCTGTTCGCCAGCCCCGGACTGAAACTGGTCGAGTGGCCTGAAAAAGCCAGCGGGCTGCTGCCTGTGCCCGACCTCTCGCTGTCGCTGTTGCCGGATGCCGACGACAGCCGGACCGCGCGTTGGCAGGCCGGCACCCCGCTGGGCGCGGCGCTGTTGAACGAGACCCTGCCATGACACATGCCCATCCTGCCCCCGCGGACGCCACGACCGACGCCCCGCCCCCGCCCGCCGTGAATCGCCGCGGCTGGTTCCGCCAGGCGGGCGCGCTGGTGCTGGTGCTGGGCGCGGGGGATCTGGTGCATGGTGCCGCGCTGGTGGCCGTGCGGGTCTGGCCGGCGGCCGACTACACGCGGGTGACGCTCGAATCCGACACGGCGCTCGACGCCCGCCACTTCGTCACCGAGGGCCCGGCGCGGCTGGTGATCGACATCGACGGACTCGAACTCAGCCCGCAGCTGCGCGAGCTGGTGGCCAAGATCGGCACCAACGACCCGCACATCGCCGGCGTGCGCCTGGGCCAGAGCCAGCCGCGCCAGGTGCGCATGGTGTTCGACCTCAAGCGCGCCAGCACGCCGCAGGTCTTCACGCTCTCGCCGATCGCGCCCTACCGCTACCGGCTGGTGTTCGACCTCTATCCCGCGCAGACGCCCGATCCGCTGCTGGCGCTGGTGAAGGAGCGCGAGACAGCGCCCGCCACAGCCGACGCCTCGGCGCGTGCGGCGTCGGACATCGACGACGCACTCGGCGAGTTCATCGGCCGGGTGGACCGTCCGGCCCCCGCGCCGCTGCCCACGCCTGCGGCGCCACCCGCCACGGCGCTGAAACCGGAGTCCGGGAGCGCCGGCGGGGCCCCTGCCCCGACTGCCCCGACTGCCCCGGTGCCAGCGCGCCTAGCCACCGCCCCGGCCCCGGCCGAAGGCGCTCCCGCGGTCCCTCCGGGCCGCGGCGGCATCAACCGGCTGGTCATCGTCGCCATCGACCCGGGCCACGGCGGCGAGGATCCCGGCGCGATCGGCCCGACCGGCCTGCGCGAAAAGGACGTCGTGCTGCAGATCGCCCGGCAGTTGCAGGAACGCATCAACGCCCGCCCGGGGATGCGCGCCATGCTGACCCGCGACGCCGATTTCTTCGTGCCGCTGCACGAGCGCGTCAACAAGGCCCGCCGCGTGCAGGCCGACCTGTTCCTGTCGATCCACGCCGACGCGTTCATCACGCCGGAGGCGCGCGGCGCCTCGGTGTTCGCGCTGTCCGATTCGGGCGCGACCAGCACGGCCGCCCGCTGGATGGCCAAACGGGAGAACGCCTCCGACGCCATCGGCGGCATCAACGTCGCGAGCAAGGACACGCACGTGCTGCGCGCCCTGCTCGACATGAGCACCACCGCACAGATCAAGGACAGCCTGCGCGTGGGGCGCGAGGTGCTCGGCAACATCGGGCAGGTCGGCAGGCTGCACAAGGGGCAGGTCGAACAGGCCGGCTTCGCGGTGCTCAAGGCGCCGGACATTCCCTCGATCCTGGTCGAGACGGCCTTCATCTCCAATCCCCAGGAGGAAGCCAAGCTGCGCGACGAGGACTACCAGTCGCAACTCGTCAAGGCCGTCTACACCGGCATCGTGCGCTACTTCTCCCGCAACCCGCCCCTGGCCCGCGAGCGTCTGCTGTGAAACTGAACCCTGTCCTCGCCGCCCTGCTGCTGAGCGCCACGGTGCTGACTGTGGCAGCGCAGTCGGCTCCATCGGGCACCGCGCTGCCCGCCGCCGCCACGTGTCCGACCGGCCTGCCCGAGGGCACGCGCTGCCTGAACGGCCGCGACTACCTCGGCGCCTGGTACTGGATCGCGGTGCCGAAGGACTGGACACCAGCGACGGGCGCGCTGGTGGTCCACGCCCACGGCGGCCCCGCGCTCGGCGAGCCGACGCTGGCCCGCGCCACCGCTGATCTGCAGCGCTGGAGCGTGATGGTGCGCGCCGGCCATGCCTGGGCAGGATCGAGCTTCCGGCAGGGTGGCGTCGAGGTGCTGGCCGCCGGTGAAGACACCGAGCGGTTGCGCCAGCTCACCGTCGCCGCCATCGGCCAGCCGCGCCGCACCCTGCTGCACGGCCAGAGCTGGGGCGCCGGCGTCGCCGCCCGCATGGCCGAGCGCTATGTCACGCCCGACATCGATCCGCGCCGCACCACGCCCGGCGCCCTGCCCTACGACGCCGTGCTGCTCACCAGCGGCGTGCTGGCGGGCGGCACGCGCGCCTACGACGTGCGGCTCGACCTGCGGGTGGTCTACCAGGCGCTCTGCCACAACCACCCGAAGCCCGAGGAGAGCGCCTATCCGCTGTGGATGGGCCTGCCCCCGGAATCGAAGCTGTCGCGCGCGGAACTGGCCGAGCGGGTCGACACCTGTCTGGGCGTGCAGCGCAAGCCCGCCGAGCGCAGCGCCGCCCAGCAGCAGCGCCTGACCACGCTCACGCGCGTGGTGAAGCTGCCCGAACAGGAGATCCTGCCGCACCTGAACTGGGCGACCTGGCATTTCCAGGACATCGCGCTGCGCAAGCTGAAGGGCCGCAACCCCTTCGGCAACGAGGGCGTGCAGTACGCCGGCTCGCCGGACGACACGGCGCTGAACCGCGACGTGCTGCGCTACCGCGCCGACCCCGCCGCGCTGGCCGAACTCGCCCGCGACACCGACCCGACCGGCCGCCTGCTGCTGCCCACGCTGACGCTGCACGGCATCGACGACATGACCGCCTTCGTCGAGATGGAGTCCCACTTCCGCGACAACGTCACCGAGTCCGGCGCGGCGGACCGGCTGGTGCAGGTCTACACCGCCGACCACGCGCACAGCTACTCCAGCGATGCGCAGTACGTCAGCGCGGTCGGCGCGCTGCTGGAATGGGTCGACAAGGGGAACAAGCCGGACGCTGCCGCACTGGCCCAGCGCTGCAAGGCCCTGCCCGCGCAGTGGCAGCCGGCCAGCGGTTGCCGCATCCGTGTCGATTACCAGCCAGCCTCGCTCGACAGCCGCGTTCAGGCGCGTCGCCGCGCCGAGACCGCGACCCCGGGCGTCAAGCGACCGTGATCTTGGCCGCCTGGGCCCTGGCTTCGTTGCGGCGCGCCTTCCAGGCGCCGAACAGCACCAGCAGCCCGGGGATCCCGATCATCGACCAGATGATCTTGTCCAGGTGCTGCTTCACCCAGGGCACGTTGCCGAAGAAGTAGCCGACCGTCACGATGCCGCCCACCCAGAGCGCGCCGCCCGTCACGTCGTAGAGCGTGAACTTGCTGCGCGTCATCTGCGCGACGCCGGCCACGAAGGGAGCGAAGGTCCGCACGAAGGGCATGAAGCGGGCGATGATGATCGTCACGCCGCCGCGGTGCTCGTAGAACGCATGCGCCTGCTGAAAGGCCCGCTTGTTGAACCAGCGGCTGTCTTCCCACTGGAAGACCTTCGGCCCGATGGTGCGGCCGATGGTGTAGTTGCACTGGTTGCCGAGCACGGCGGCCACGAAGAGCAGAGCCACCGACAAGGTGTAGTCCATCAGGCCCACACCGCACATGGCGCCCACCACGAACAGCAGCGAATCGCCCGGCAGGAACGGCATCACGACCACGCCAGTCTCGACGAAGATGACCAGGAACAGCAGCGCATAGACCCAGGCGCCGTAGGTGGTGACGAACGTGGCCAGATGCTTGTCCACGTGGAGAATGAAATCGAGGAGAAAAGGCAGAAGATCCATGGCCGGCGAGATTAACACCGCCACATGGGACCAGATTGCGCAATTCCACACGTCCGCCCGGTGCAGCCCGTGGAAGGACATGACAAGTGAAAATCCGGCAGGCACACTCGCCGCCGTCCATTCCAGGGGTTGACAACCGACCCCGCACCGACTTTCTCCTTTGCCCACTCCCACCCCCTTTCCTGTGTCCATGCAACGGAGAAGCTTCGTCCTGACAGGCGCCCGCGCTGTGCTGGCGTGCGCCACCGGCACGGTGCGGGCCGCATCCGACCTCGTGTTCGGACAATCGGCGCCGCTCACGGGGCCGCTGTCGCCGCCGGTGCGTGCCTTCAACGCCGGGGCACAACTGGCCTTCGACACGCTCAACGCCCGCGGCGGCGTCGCCGGCCGGCGCCTGCGCTGGATCACCGCTGATGACCGGGGCGACCCCGCGCTGGCCCGGGCCATCTGCGACAAGCTGATCACCGAGCAGAACGCCACCGCCCTCTTCGGCTGCGCCGGCAGCATGAGCCTGGCCGCCATCGAGCCGCTGCTGCGCCAGCACGGCGTGCCGGCACTGGGCGGACTCTGGGTCGCCGACTCGGTGCGGGCGCAGTGCCAGGGCGCGGCCTACTTCGTGCGCGCCAGCCACGCCCAGGAAGCCGCGGCCCTGGCGCTGCACCTGGCCACCGTCGGGCTGCAGCGCATCGGCGTGGTGCACCTGGCCACTCCGTTCGGCGAGGAAGGCCTGAAGCGGATCGCCGACGCCCTCGCCGCGCAGGGCCTGACGCTGGCCGGCACCGCCGCCGTCACCCCCGACGGCGCCACCGCGCAGGAAGCCGCCCGCAAGCTGCTCGCTCTGGCACCACAGGCCATCGTGATGTTCATCAACGGCTCGCAGGCCGCCACCGTGATGGCCACCGCCGCAGGCCTGCGGCGCCACCCGGCGTTCTACGGGCTGTCGATCGTCTCGGACGAGGATGCGATCCGCCGCATCGGCGCGCAGGCGCGCGGGCTGGCGATCTCGCAGGTCGTCCCCTCTCCCTGGAGCGAGCGCGACCGGCAGATCGCCGACTACCGCGCGCTCGCCGAGGCCGCCAAGGTGCCGGTCGGCTATGCGAGTCTGGAAGGCTGGCTCAACGCGCAGGTGCTGATCGAGGCGCTGCAGCGCTGCCATGGCGACTTCAGCCGCAGCCGGCTGCACGCCACGCTGAAGGTGCTGCAGTGGTATGTCGCAGGCTTGGCGGTGAACTTCAGCCGCCAGGAAGCCGGCGGCTCGCGCTTCGTCGAACTGGTGCAGCTGACCGAGACCGGACGGTACCTGCACTGAAGCCGTCGCCGCGCCGGGTCCGGGCCGGGTTCCTACAATCCGCTCCATGTCGACCCTCCCCTCCCAGCGCCGCCCCATCCGTGAACTGCCCGACGAGCTGATCAGCCAGATCGCCGCGGGCGAGGTGGTCGAGCGCCCCGCCTCGGTCGTGCGCGAACTGCTGGACAACGCGCTGGACGCCGGCGCCGCGCAGATCACCGTGCGCCTGAGCGCGGGCGGCGTGCGCGCCATCGTGGTCGAGGACGACGGCGCGGGCATTCCCGAGGACGAGCTGCCGCTGGCCCTGCGCCGCCACGCCACCAGCAAGATCGGCTCGCTCGGTGATCTGGAGCAGGTCGCCACCATGGGCTTTCGCGGCGAGGCGCTGGCCGCCATCGGCTCGGTGGCCGAGCTGTCGATCACCAGCCGCACCGCGGACTGCCCGCACGCCCGGCGCCTCGACGCCCGCACCGGCGAGATGGCCCCGGCGGCCCGCGCCACCGGCACCACGGTCGAGGTGCGCGAGCTGTTCTTCTCCACCCCGGCACGGCGCAAGTTCCTCAAGACCGACGCGACCGAGCTGGGCCACTGCCTCGAAGCCGTGCGGCGCCACGCGCTGGTGCATCCGGACGTCGGGTTCGCGGTCTGGCACGAGGGCAAGCTGGTCGAGCAGCTGCGCCCCGCCCCGGCCGAGCAGCGCCTGCGCGACGTGCTGGGCGCGGACTTCATCGCCGCGAGCCGGCCGGTCGCGGTACAGGTCGGACCGCTGGCGATCAGCGGCCGGGTCGGGTTGCCCGAGGCGGCGCGGTCGCGGGCGGATCTGCAGTACGCCTACGTCAACGGCCGCCACGTGCGCGACCGGCTGATCGGGCATGGCGTGCGCGCGGCCTACGAGGACGTGCTGCATGGTTCGCGGCAGCCGAGCTATGTGCTGCGCATCGACATCGCGCCGGACCGGGTCGACGTGAACGTGCACCCGACCAAGATCGAGGTGCGTTTCCGCGATGCGCGCGAGGTGCACCAGGCGGTGCGGCGGGCGGTGGAGCAGGCGCTGGCGCCATCGCGCACGGCGGACGCGCCCGGCGACGAGACCGGCGATCCGCTCGCCGAACCTATGCGCTCCTCGCCGCAGACCGTGGACGCACCATCCGCCCCGATGCCTGCCTGGCGCCCGCCGCCGCAGATCCAGGGCACGCTGGTGCTGCAGCACGCCGCTGCCCTGCACGCCCGCGAGATGCCGCCCGACTGGCCACGCACTCCGAGCGCTGCGCCGGCGGTGCGCGCGGCACCAGCGTCATCGCAGCCGCTGGCGCCGTCGCCAGCGCCCGCCGAGGAATGGCCGCTCGGCCGTGCGCTGGCACAGCTCGGCGGCCTCTACGTGCTGGCCGAGAACCGCCACGGCCTGGTGATCGTGGACATGCACGCCGCGCACGAGCGCATCGTCTACGAACAGCTCAAGGCACGGCTCGGCGAGGCCCAGGGCGGCAGCGAACGCACGATCGACAGCCAGCCGCTGCTGATCCCGGCCACCTTCTCTGCCACGCCCACCGAAGTCGCCGCCGCCGAGTCGCACGCCGCCACGCTGGCGCGGCTCGGGCTGGATGTGGCGCCCCTGTCACCGGGCGTGCTGGCCGTGCGCGCCGTGCCCGCGGCGCTGCGGGACGCGGATGCCGTCGCGCTGGCGCGCTCGGTGCTGGGCGAACTGTCGGAGCACGAGGCCAGCGCGCTGGTGCAGCGCGCGCACGACGAGATCCTCGCCACCATGGCCTGCCACGGCGCCGTGCGCGCCAACCGCCGGCTCACGCTGGAGGAGATGAACGCCCTGCTGCGCGACATGGAACGCACCGAGCGCGCCGACCTGTGCAACCACGGCCGACCGACCTGGCGCCAGGTGACGATCCGGGAACTCGACACGCTGTTCCTGCGCGGGCGCTGACAGGGCCCGGATGCGTGGCACTGCGTCGGGTTCTGGCCGGAGGGCGGATGAGACGCGCCGCATGAGCGGCGTCGGCCCGGGCTTCTTCCGCACCTTCGACCGCAACAAGAAGAGCGTCATGCTCGGACCATCAACTGTGCATCGCGGCCGTGAGCGACAAGAACTGGCGCCTCCTGTGCCAGGTCCTGGAGCGCGCGGATCTGCTGGATGACCCGACACTGGCCACCAACGACCTGACGCCGATCTCGGTGAAGGCGACAATGGCCAGGCAGGACAACCAGATCTGCCCGGCTGGTGAAGAAGGCCGACATCCAGCAGGATTGAGCACCCGAGGGCACACCGTCGGGGCAGGTGCCATCGTCACCGAAGGCCAGCACGACCGCACCGGTCTTTCCGACCCCCAGGAGCTTGTCCATGTCTGATCTGTTCGAAAACCCGATGGGCCTGATGGGCTTCGAATTCGTCGAATTCGCCTCGCCCACCCCGAACACGCTGGAGCCGCTGTTCGAGAAGCTCGGCTTCTCTCTGGTAGCCCGCCACCGCTCGAAAGACGTCGTGCTGTACCGCCAGGGCGACATCAACTTCATCATCAACCGCGAACCCCGGAGCGCCGCCGCCTACTTCGCCGCCGAACACGGCCCGTGCGCCTGCGGCCTGGCCTTCCGGGTGCGCGACGCGCACCTGGCCTATGGCCGCGCCCTGGCGCTGGGCGCCCAGCCGATCGAGATCCCCACCGGACCGATGGAGCTGCGGCTGCCGGCGATCAAGGGCATCGGCGGTGCGCCGCTGTACCTGATCGACCGCTACGAGGACGGCAAGAGCATCTACGACATCGACTTCGAGTTTGTCGACGGCGTGGATCGCCACCCCCAAGGCCACGGGCTGCGCCTGATCGACCACCTGACGCACAACGTCTACCGCGGTCGCATGGCGTTCTGGGGTGGTTTCTACGAGAAGCTGTTCAACTTCCGCGAGATCCGCTACTTCGACATCAAGGGCGAATACACAGGTCTGACGTCCCGCGCGATGACCGCACCAGACGGCCTGATCCGCATCCCCCTCAACGAGGAGTCCGGCAAGACTGGCGGGCAGATCGAGGAGTTCCTGATGCAGTTCAATGGCGAGGGGATCCAGCACGTCGCGCTGCTGACCGATGACCTGATCGCCAGCGTCGATGCGCTGCAGATGGCCGGCGTGCCGCTCATGCCCGCACCGAACGACATCTACTACGAGATGCTCGAAGAGCGTCTGCCCGGCCATGGCGAGCCAGTGGCCGAACTGCAGATGCGCGGCATCCTGCTCGACGGTTCCACCACGGGCGGCGACCAGCGCCTGCTGCTGCAGATCTTCAGCCAGACCTTGCTCGGACCGGTGTTCTTCGAGTTCATCCAGCGCAAGAGCGACGAGGGGTTTGGCGAGGGCAACTTCAAGGCGCTGTTCGAGTCGCTGGAGCGCGACCAGATCCGCCGTGGTGCCCTGCAGGTGGAGACCTGACACCATGCAGATCGACCTGATCCACCATGTCGCCTTCCACTCGAGGCAGGACTGGCCAACTCAGAGGTCCGCAACCGAGCGGACTTCGTCCATGCTGGTGAGTCCCGCCAGCATCTTCTCCACCGCGTCCTGCCGCAGCGTGCGCATGCCATCGACCAGCCCCTGGCGCTGGATGTTCCAGGCCGGCGCGCCGGCGCGGATCAGCCGGCGCAGTTCCCGGTTGATCACCAGCAGCTCGTGCACCGCCACCCGGCCGCGGTACCCCGAATCGCGGCAGCGCTCGCAGCCGGCACTCTGGTAGCGGCGCAGGCGGCCGTCGCGGCCATAGCGCTCCAGCCAGCCCGCGCGCAGCTGTGCGCGCTCGGCCTCGGCCGCTTCCACGGCGGCACCATGGAAGTAGCCCTCGACCCACTCGTCGATTTCTGGCTCCTTCGCCGAGCGGCTCATGCGGCAGGCGCTGCACAGGCGGCGCAGCAGCCGCTGGGCATGCACCCCGAGCAGCGCGTCGCCCAGATTCCACGGCTCCACACCCATGTCCAGCAGGCGCTGGACCGCCTCGGACGCCGTGCGCCCCGCCATCGACGCCAGCACCAGCCGGCCCGAGACGGCCGCTTCGGCTGCCAGCCGCGCGGTGGCGGCGTCACGGATCACATCGATGAGGATGATGTCGGCCTCCGCGGACATCACCGCCCGCAGCGCCTGCTCGTGCGTGTGGCCGTTGCGCGGGTTGACCTCGATCTGGCGCACCCCGGGCAGGCCCATCTCGATGCGCTCCTCGATGGAGACGATCTTGCGGTCCGGCTGGTTCACCAGCGCCAGCTCGGCGAACAGGGTCGTGGTGCGCCCGGAGCGGGCCGGACCGACCGTGAGCACCATCCCCGACGGGCGCTTGAGCATGGCGCCGAGGCGCTCCTGGTCCTGCGCCGTCAGGCCCAGAGCGTCGAACTTCAGCGTCTTCAGCCGGGTCGGCAGTCCGAGCACCACGTCCTCGAAGCCGCCGTGTGTCAGCAGCGTCGTCACGCGCAGCTCGATCTTGTGCGCCTGCATCAGCCGCGAGAACGCGAGCCGCCCTTCCTGCGGTCGGCGCGTGTCCTGCACGTCCATCTCGGCCAGCGTCTTGATGCGCGGAATCAGGCTGTTGCGGTAGCTGCCGGGCAGCTCGCTGTGCGGCTCCATGCGGCCTTCTCGGCGCAGGCGCACCCAGATCTTGTCCTCGCTGGGGTGGTTTTCGAGGTGGATGCTGCTGGCGCCGCGGCCCATGGCGTCGGCCACCAGCGTGATCAGCAGCTGCACGACCGGACCGCTCGCGCGCTCGGCCTTGTCGGTCTTCGAGGCCTTGCCTGCGCGCCGGCCGGAGGCCGAGTCGGCCGTGTCGCCCGCCTCGGCGACCGCACCGGGTGCCGCGGATCCGCCCTCCAGATCCGGCATCGGCAGGCGCTCGTAGCCGCGCTCGATCGCCGCCTTCAGATCGCCCGTGCCGGCCAGCGCGGGCGCGATCGCGCAGTGGGTCAGCGTCTGCAGCTGCTCCAGCACGGCCTGGCGGGTCACGTCCTGCATCGCCACCACCAGCCGGCCGGCGCGGTGCACCAGCGGCAGCACCTCCAGCGTGCGGGCCAGATCGGCCGGCAGCCGGGCCAGCGCCTCGATCTGCGGCTTGAAGGTGCTCAGGTTGACGACCGGGTAGCCCAGCTTGCGCGCCAGCGCCACGCGCAGCTGCTGCTGCGTGACCCATTCGCGGCTCAGCAGCACCTCGCCCAGCGGCTGCATGCGCTCGCTGACCTGCTGGCCCAGCACGTCGCCGAGCTGCGCGTCGGTGACATAGCCCAGCGCCACCAGCGCCTCGCCCAGCCGCACCATCGGCATGCGGGCCTGCTTGTCCAGCGCCGCAAGCAGCTGCTCGGGCGTGACGATCTGGCGCGCGACCAGCAGCTCGCCGAGCTTCTGGCCGCGGTTCTTCTTCTGGATCTGCACCGCCTGCTCGATCTGCTCGGGCGTGATCACGGCCTCTTCCACCAGCAGCTGGCCCAGCCGCTCGCCGACCAGCACGCGGTCATAGGCCGAGCGCGGCAGGAAGGAGGTCTGGACCGTGCCGCGGTCGTCCAGCGGCGCGAACAGGAACAGGCCGACCTCGTTCTCGACATGGCCGACCGTGACGCCACCGACCGAGCCGCCGCCGTGGAGGTGGACGGTGTAGGGCTGGGCCGCGTGGTGTTCGAGGACCTGGGTGTGTTCTTCGGAGGCGGGTTCGGCCGGCGTCGCGGCGGGTGTCGCCTCGGCGGGGGCCGGGGCCACTGCCTGGCGGGCCAGCGGCACGGTGGGCGTGCGCAGCGTGATGCGCCGGATCTGGTCGAAGCGCATCGGCAGCGAGATCCGCTCCGGCGGCACCTGCACCCGCGCGAGGCCCGCCGATACCTCCATCACCATCAGCTCGCCGGTCATCAGGTTGCCGGTGCGCCCCTCGATCTCGCAGGCCAGCGGCGCACGCTGCGGCTCGGGCAGCGCGTAGGCGGCGAACGGCGGCGTCGGCCAGGCGAACGGCGTGTCACCGCCCTTGCGCGGGCGCGCCGACAGCGGCAGCGGCGCTTCAGCCGGTGCAGCGGACTTCAGAGGCGACTGGGACAGATCGGACATGGGCGGTTCCTGGAGGCAGGCAAGCAAGCCGTGCCGGCACGCCACGCGCACCGGACGGAGGGATGCTAGGGAAGCCACGGAACCGGAAACGACCGAACAGATGCGTTTTGCCGGGGCGTCTCACCCCATCCGCTGCACCAGCCAGCGCACCTTGTCCAGCGCCGCCATCGCCTGCACGACGGCTTCGGCGCGCCCCTGCGGCGACCGGGCGGCCTCCACCACCGTGCGGGCACTGGCACACAGGCGCAGCGCACTGACCGGCTGCCCGTCACGCTGGCCACAGGCGACCGGCTGGCCAAGCTGGAAGCGCATCGCGGCCAGCGGCGGATCACCCACCGCGACATCGCCCTGCGCCAGCGCGCGGTGCAGATCGACCATCTCGCTCAGAGTCAGCGGCGTGCGGCGACCGTCCGCACCGCGGCGGTAGACGAGAAAGGGAAAGATGGTCTGGTGCCGGTCCCAGCGGCCGCTGGACCAGCGCCCGCCGCGCGCACCGTCCAGCGACGTGACCGGCAGCACACCGAACGTCGCATCCGAGCGCAGCCGGTCTCCGACCGCCTGTCCCCAGCCTTGCAGGAAGCGGTCGACCAGCGGCTCCGGCACCGCACGAAAGCGCTGCAGCTCCACCAGCGCGGCCTGCCAGCGCAGCAGCAGGCCGGGGTTGGGGGCGTCGTCCAGCGCATCGGCGGCGGGCCAGTGGTCCGGCCAGAAACTGCGGGCGGTGTAGGGCCGCAGCGCGTGCAGCGGACGCCGGCGCGTGCGGCGGGCCAGCGCGGGCGGCAGCAGCAGCGCGCCGCAGAAGGCCGGCCCGGTGACGAACTTGGACCCCGTGATCGCGACCATGAAATCCTGCGCCAGATAGGCGGCCAGCGACGCAGGCGCGAGCCGGTACTGGCAGGCATCGACCAGCACCTCCAGCCGGTCCCCATGGCGCTGCTGCAGCCGGACCGCACAGGCCACCGACGGCGCGAGCAGGCCCGTCTTGGACAGATCCGTCAGCACCAGCAGGCAACGGCGCCCGGCGCGCAGCACCTGCGCCACCGCGTCGGCGACATCGGCATCGACCGTCTCCACGCTGCGCGGCGTGCCGTCCGGGTGGCGCAGCGCCACCTCCAGCGGCTCGCACGGGGTCTGCACCGAGATGGGCGCCCCCCGGGACACCGCCTGCCCCTGGCAGGTGCCGGTCGCGAAATGGCGGCCCGCCAGCGCGACCGGTACGCCGCTGCCGGTCTCCGAGGCCTCGGCCATCACGGCCTGCACGGGCACGCCCGGTTCGCGCGCGGCCAGCTGGGTGGCGAAGAGGTGGAGATCGGTGCCGGAGGCAGCCAGCACCAGGTCCGTGCCCGGCACGGCATCGGCACCGCTGAGCTGCAGCAAGGCCCGCCGCAGCCGGGCCACCTCGGCGACATGGCCGGCAGGTCGCTGGTTCAGCCGGATGCACAGCGCGGCGGCGGCCTCGAAGGCCGGCTCGGAGATCACCGACGCGGTCGAGGAGCCGAGCGCCACCAGTCCGGGATCCGGCCGCGGCGGGCAGCCGTAGGCGTTGGCGCCCGCACCGCCCAGCGTGATCCGGGCATCGCCGCCCTCGGTGAGGGCCCGTGCAGCGATCATGTGCATGCCGCCAGCCCCCTCAGGCCGGTATCGAACGCGCCGCGGCCCTGTCGCCCAGCAAGGCGCGGAAGGCGGCACGCACCTTCTCCATCGCCGGCAGCTTGTAGGGAAACAGGTCTGGCGGATCCATGGAATGCACCGCAGCACCGGGATCGACCTCGAACACGAGCAGCTCGCCGGCGGGCATCTCGGCGCAGTCGATGACCAGGTAATCCAGGCCGAACCGCTCGTCGATGCCCTGCAGCGCGGCGGCATGGCGGCGGGCGAAGTCGGTGTCGAAGTCGGCCATGAAGCACTCTTCCTCGGCGCGCTTGGCCGCGCAATCGGTCATGCCGGCGTTCAGGTAATGCACCATCCAGTGCGAAGACACGCCGAGGTGCACGGCGTAGGGGACCCCGTCCACCAGCACGACGCGGAACTTGCGGAACTGCCCGTCGGCACTGGCGTAGTCGACGAACGGGGACAGGAAAAACTCGGCCTGCGGCATCGCGGCCAGGTAGCGCGCCAGGTCGCCGGACGAGGACACCTTCTCCAGCCCGTGCCCGGCGTGGGAGTCGACCGGCCGGATGATGAGCGGCCAGTCCCCGTCCGACAGCCAGCGGGATGGTGCGGCGTCGCCACACACCAGTTGCTGCAGCATCGGCCGGTTGGCGCGGATGGTGTCGGGGATGTGCAGGCCCGGCACGCGCTGCAGCACGGCACAGGCCTCGGTGCGCGCGGTGCGCAGCGTGCAGTCGGGGTGGTTGATCACGGAACGCCCCCAGCCCGCGCATGCCCGCGACAGGTCGTCGAGCAGGCCCCGCACCGGGTCGGACTCGGACACCGCGATCCACAGCGCGTCGTGCTGCGGCAGCCGGGTCGGCAGCGCCTCGCCGGGCCGCACGTAGAGCATGGTCAGCGCCACGTCCGAGCGTTCGGCGAGAAACGCCAGCGGGGCGTTGGTCATCAGGTCACCGGGCGTCATCACCGCCAGCAGGCGCAGCGCGGGCGAGCGCTCGGCCGGCAGATGGTAGAGGCGGCAGCAGTCGATCGCCTGGTCCTGGGTGGCGAGGCCCACCTCGCGCAGCCCCTGCAACAGCAGGATGGTGGACAGGTCCATCAGCGCGTTGGCGTCGTGCTCGTCGTCGGTGGCGCGCGCGATCAGGGTCTGGGCCAGCGGGATCAGGTCGGCGCCCTGGAAGGCCATCGCCATCAGGCGGGCCAGGCCCATCAGCGGCGGTGGCGCGACAGCGGTCGCAGGGCGGGGCTGGACCTCGATGCAGGGCATGTTCATGGTGTGCTCTCGAAAGGGAATGCGGAATCGGGCAGACGGGTGGTCGTGGCCAGTCGAACGCGGCGCTCACCCAGGCGCAGCACGGCATCGAGCAAGGCATCGAGGTCGGCCGCCACGGTGCGGTGGTTGACCAGCGCGACGCGGATGGCAGTACGGCCGCCAACCGTGGTCGTGGACGGCACGGCGATGCCGGACTCCTGCAGATCGGCGGCCAGTTCGGTGTTGAGGCGATCGGTCTGCGCCGCGCTCAGGCCGGAGGTGGCATCGGCATGGCGGAAGCAGACGATGTTCAGCGCCACCGGGGCCAGCAGCTCCAGCGACGGGTGGGCCTCGATGCGCGCCTTCAGCTGCTGCGCGAGCCGGCAGGAATGGGCGATGGCGGCGCCGAGCCGGTCGGTGCCGTGCGTGACGAGCGTGAACCAGACCTTGAGCGCGCGGAAGCCCCGCGACAGGTCCGGGCCGAGGTCGCAGGGCCAGGGCGAGCCAGCGGCCAGCCCGCGCGGATGGCGCGACAGGTAGGCCGCGGGCGAGGCGAAGGTGGCGAGCTGGTCGACCTGGTCGCGCACGAGGATGAAGCCGGCGTCGTAGGGCACCTGGCCCCACTTGTGGAAGTCGAGCGCGATCGAATCGGCGCGTTCGATGCCGCGCAGCCGCGGTGCGATCTCCGGCGCGAGCAGGCCCAGCGCCCCGAAGGCGCCATCGACGTGGAACCACATCCGCTGCTGCGCGGCCACGGTGGCGAGCGCCTCCAGATCGTCCACGGCACCCGTGTCCACCGTGCCGGCGGTACCGACGACGAGAAAGGGGCGCAGACCAGCGGCGCGGTCGGTGGCGACCAGCGACTCCAGCGCCACGAGGTCCATGCGGTGGTCAGCATCGAGCGGCACGCGGCGCAACGCCTGCGTGCCCAGTCCGCCGAGCGAGAACGCCTGCGCGACGCAGCCATGGGCGCTCGCGGCAGCGTAGGCGACCAGGCGTCCGCCATGCGCCGCTTCGGCAACCCCTGTCACGCGCGAGTCGGGGCCGAGCGCCCGCGTGCGCGCCACCAGCACGCCGATCAGGTTGGCCATCGACGAGCCGGTGACCAGCAGCCCGCCGGCAGTGGCAGGGAATCCGAACAGGTCGCGCATCCAGCGCACGATCTGGCGCTCGACTTCGAGCGGCATCTGGTCGCGCCCGCCGAGGTTGGCGTTCAGGCCGGCGGCGAGCATCTCGGCCAGCATCCCTTCCACCGTGCCGCCGCCGTGGACCCAGCCCATGAAGCGCGGGTGCGTGTTGCCGACCGCGTAGGGCAGCACCTGGGCCATGAAGCGCCCGTGCGCCTCGGCCAGCGCGACAGGCGCGGCCGGCAGCGGCTCGTCGAACGCGGTGCGCACCTCGGCCGGGATCGGCTGCCAGACCGGGCGCTCGCGGAGCCGCTCCAGATGGTCGAACAGGTCGTCGAGCATGCGGTGGCCCTGCGCCCGGACGGCGGACCAGTCGGACGGGCTGGCGGGGTCCAGCGAAAAGGATTCAAGTTCGGGCATGGGATGACGACATTCGGCGTGCCCCAAGCGTAGGCGCCACCTTGCGGCCTGTCCGAACAAACAGGCCCGCAATCAGGACGCTGTTCGATCCGCTGCCCGGGCCGTGACCGCCCCATGCACCGCGGCCAGCGCGCCTGCAGCAGCGTTCATGGACCCATTGTGGACAACAATCGGCCATGCACACCCCACGCCTCCCCCCCCTGCTGATCCACCAGGCCGACCTGATCGCCACCTTCGACGACACCCGCCGCGAGCTGCGCGGCGCGAGCCTGCTGATCCGCGGCGAGCAGATCGCGGCGGTCTACGCGGCGGGCGAGGTGCCGGCGCCGATCCTCGACGAGGTGCGCGCCCACGGCGAGGTGATCGACGCGCGGGGCCACGTCGTCACGCCGGGGCTGGTGAACACGCACCACCACATGTACCAGTCGCTCACCCGCGCCGTCCCCGCCGCGCAGAACGCCGAGCTGTTCGGCTGGCTGAAGACGCTCTACCCGATCTGGGCCGGGCTGACGCCGGAGATGGTGCAGGTCTCGACGCAGGTCGCCATGGCCGAGCTGCTGCTGTCGGGCTGCACGACGAGTTCGGACCACCTGTATATCTACCCGAACGGCGTCACGCTCGACCACCAGATCGAGGCGGCGCAACAGGTCGGCATGCGCTTCCACGTCGCGCGGGGCAGCATGAGCGTGGGCGAGTCGGCGGGCGGCTTGCCGCCGGACCACCTCGTCGAGCGCGAGGAGGCGATCCTGGCCGACACGCAGCGGCTGATCGAGACCTACAACGACAACGGCCGCTACAGCCGGCTGCGCGTGGTGGCGGCGCCGTGTTCGCCGTTCTCGGTCAGCCGGGAGCTGATGCGCGACTCGGCGGCGCTGGCCCGCAGCCTCGGCGCGCGGATGCACACCCACCTGGCCGAGAACGACCACGACCTCGCCTACAGCCAGTTCAAGTTCGGCATGACGCCCACGGAGTACGCCGAGAGCGTCGGCTGGCTCGGCGAGGACGTGTGGCACGCGCACTGCGTCAAGCTCGACGCGCACGGCCTGGCCCGCTTCGCCGCGACCGGCACGGGGGTCGCGCACTGCCCGTGCAGCAACATGCGGCTGGCCTCGGGCATCGCGCCGATCCGGCGGATGCTGAACGCGGGCGTGCCGGTCGGCCTCGGCGTGGACGGCAGCGCGAGCAACGACGCGGCGCACTTGTTGAACGAGGCGCGTCAGGCGCTGCTGCTGGCGCGGGTCGGGCGGGCAATGCAGCCGCCGGAGAGGGACGCGGGCGGCGTGCTGCGCTACGGCTGCGACCTCGGGCCGGCAGAGATGACGGCGCGGGATGCGCTGGAGATCGCCACGCGGGGCGGCGCGAAGGTGCTCGGCCGGGATGACATCGGGCACCTGTCGGTGGGGATGGCGGCCGATCTGGTGCTGTGGCCCACAGGCGGGCTGGCGATGGCCGGCGGCGCGGTGCATGACCCGCTGGCGGCGCTGCTGCTGTGCGCGAGTCCGTCGGTGGCGTGGAACATCGTCGGGGGGCGGGTGCTGGTGCGGGAGGGGGAGTTGACGACGGTGGATCTGGGGCCGCTGGTGGAGCGGCATGATCGGTTGGCGGTGGGGTTGGTTTCAGGTGCGTGAGATCAACCCGAGGACATCAGCCCACCATGCGTGCCGGCGGAGAACTGTCATCCGCACTTGGATCATCCAGATTTAGCTCTTTGCCTGTCCAGTGGCCTTTCGAGGCATGAATCCGCCTTGAATTGCCCTGATTCCATGTCAGCTCGCGCTGGTTCTCGATCACGTCCTCAATGAAGACCGCTGTATCCGCGGGCAGATCCTTCGGAATCAGATATGCCGCCAGTGGAAAGGGCTGGTCCGCTTGCGCATGGAACCAGTTCTTGACCAGGATCCATGGATCCCGGGTTCGCGAGAAATTTTGATGCTTTTTCCCACCAAGCAACCAGCCCTTGACCCGCGTCAACAGATTCTCGTGGGACACGATCGGATAGTCGAGCGGGTGCTGGCTACGCAGGTCGCCACTCCACCAAATCTCGCCAGTCTCTCGGTGCTGGTAGACGATGTACTTAAACTCTCCCTCTTGAGGCGCGACCCCGACCTCGCGCAGCAACAGCTTAAAACCTTGCTGACGGGCAGCCTGCATCATCTGCAGATTGCGCGCCGTCCGGATGACTGGTAGCCCGTCCGAGTTACCTTCATGCTGTTCCCTGTGGTGCAGAAACACGATATTGCGCGCATTGCCTGTAGAGAACACGCAGGCGCGTGGATCATCCCGAAACAGGATCTTGGCCTGTGCGTCGGTCAGTCCGTCGAGGCTGTGGATGCGGCGGTCACACTGACTGCATTGGCGGTCAAGGGAGTCCGTGTAGATCGCATCGAGCTGGTCAGGCGTCAGCGCCATCGGGCAGTAGACGGTGTGCAGGAAGGTGCCATCATCGGCGAACAGTGCGCTGGAGTGGGGATCGTAGATCATGGGGTCCGCTACTCCTTCAGCTGGCGATCGTCACTGGGGAATACTTGTGTCGCAGGAACTTGTCGATGATCTCGGCTGAACTACGCGAGAGGCTTCGGCGCAGGCCATCGTGGTAGCAGGCAATTTCCGTAATTTCCTGGGATGGCTTCGCCGCTCCAACAGCCGAGATGTGGAAGACCTGGTGCAGGTAATGTGCGCTTTCATGCGCGAACAGAAACACGGCGGAGATCGACTCCAGCTCCGTCTCTTCTTTCAGCTCGCGGATGGCGGCCGAAATCGGCTGCTCACCCGCGTCCACGCCACCACCGGGCAACATCAGCAGCCCCCGCCCTGTGCGGGCCAACAAAATCCCGTTGTGGGTTTCGACGATCACTGTTGCACGAAATTTCTTCTGTTGCTGCTGCATGGCCGCCCTTAGCTTGGTGATTAGTTCCAGGGCAGCTTAGGCGGCCGAGAAGGGAAAACGGACCATCCAACGACCACACACCACGATCACGCGGCATGTTCCACGCATCTCACCCGCGCCCGCCATCCCAGGGTCAGTGCGAGACAGCTCGGTACTGCACACCAAACCGCGCAGCCAACCCCGCCAACCGCTTGTCCAGCGTCCACAGCGCCACCCCCGGCGTGATGAGCGCCGAGGCGAGCAGCAGCAGATCCACCAAGCCGCACCCCAGCCCGTACAGCTTCTCGCGCTCGATCAGCGCCATCACCTCGGGCAGCGTCGCAAGCTGGGTCTGTTGAAGCCGACCGATGTCGGCCAGTGTCTGCTCGCGCGGTACAGGCGGTGTCCCGCAGGCCAGTTCAGCCACGACCATCGGGTGCGTCATCGCCATGTCCAGACCGAGCAGGGCCACCAGCGCGCTGTTGTGGTGGCGGAAGTGGTCCACCCAGACGGAGGTGTCGATGAGCACGACCTTCACTGCACAGGCTCTTCGCGGCGGCGTGGCACTTCCGGCATGTCAGGCGACACACCACCCAGTGCCGCCAGCCGCTTGGCCGCCTGCACCCGCACGAAGGTCTTGACGGCCTCCCGGAAGAGATCGGCCTTGTCCATGCCCGGGTCGGCCATT
>Ga0228699_1000076_pt1 | contig 98487 bp, 89 predicted proteins | sample McNCre217_Aug_MG_FD_178016 | JGI IMG/M metagenome (GOLD analysis project Ga0228699, IMG submission 178016) | Freshwater microbial communities from McNutts Creek, Athens, Georgia, United States - 2-17_Aug_MG | ecosystem: Environmental > Aquatic > Freshwater > Creek | place: USA: Georgia... | reverse complement strand
GTTCCGCTGGCGATGGCGTCGCTGGTGCCGTACTGGAGCGTGCCGGCCGTGATGGTGGTCGCCCCCGTGTAGGTGTTGTGGTTGTTGAGGACGACGGTGCCGGTGGTGGTCTTGTTGAGGATGCCGGTGCCGGACAGGATGATGTCGACCGTGCCATCCTTCATTTCGAAGCTGGTCGCGCTGTCCAGAGCCGAGGTGCCGGAGCCGGTCAGGCGGCCACCATGATCGAGCGTGATGGTGCCGACCTTGTCGCTGTGATCGGCGCCCAGATCGAAGATGGCCGTCAAGCCATCCACTGTCAGGAAGCCCGTGTCGGCCAGATAGCCAGTGGCACTTTCACGCAACGTGCCGCCGTAGACTGTAGTGCCATCGGTGTAGGTGTTGGACCTGTTGAGGATCAGGATGCCGGTGTGGGTGCTGTCGCCCACGATCAGGCCGCCGTTCGACAGCACACCATCCAGCGTAGCGGTATCGGTGTTCGCCTCCACACCCGAAACGGTGGCGTCATTGGCGGTCACCAGGATGGTGCGAGTTGCGCCACCAAGATTGATGGCATTGTCAAAAATGACCCCATCCGTGGCGCTGCGAGAGCCAAACAGCAACTTGTTGCCATTCGGCACAAAGCTGCCAGCGCCCCAGACCAGCGTGGCGTTGTTGGAGAGCTTGACTTCCAGTGCACCACCCTGGGCCGCAAAGCCCCCATCACCCGTCCATTGCACGCGCGGGCTGGCGGTGCCGACAAAACGGTCGAAGATACCGTTGGTCTGCAGAACACCGCCCGTGAAATTGATATTGCTGGTGGTACTGATGCCTGTGCCATCTTGCGCTTGCAAAACACCTCCCGTCGCAATGATGGTTTGCCCCGAATAGGTGTTGGCGCCATTGAAGATGACCAGGCCATCCTGCACGGTGAGGCTGGCGCCATTGCCATCGGCAATGCTGGAGGTGCCACTGTCGTCTGCAATCGATCCGTTGAACGTGATGACGTTGTCACCGCCAGGCGACAGGATCACGGACGAGCCCTTCATCATGTACAGGTCTGTCCCTGCCGCAAAACCGGCCGCACCCTGCGATGAACCGCCGTCACCACCGAGTGCAGCATTCTTGTCAAATAGAGCGGAACCCGTCATGACCAATGTGCCGCCGGACCGGACAAAAATGGCACCACCATAACCACTGCCGCCACTGCCGTCAGTGAACCCTTCGTTGGGAGTCACCCCGGATGCTCCGGTGCCGCCACCAAATCCACCACTGCCTCCGTCCCCAGCGTCACCATCGGCGCCAGATGGCTGTGCACTGCTCGAGCCGGCAAGAATGGCTGGCTTGGCTGGTGACGTGATGATGGTCTTATCGTAAGCGGGTACAAGTATCGTCTGAATGGTCACCGACTGACCAGGCGCAATGACAGTGTCCGTATATGGTGTGATCGGGTCCGTCAGACCGGTTGACAGTTCGATGAACTTCGAGGGGTTGACTGGATCGTAATATCCTTTTGTATAGGACTTTTCAATATGGAGCACCATGGTTTGAGCGTCAACAGCGGGAGATCCTGCATAGGTCGATCCGCCAGCGCCGGCACCACCTGTACCTCCATCGCCACCTTTTCCTCCACCTGCACCGAAGCCACCGACGCCACCACTGCCGCCATCATTTCCATCGCCACCTGCGGCACCACCGCTGTAAGGGGATACGGAGGCACTGGATGCTCCCTGGCCGCCGTTGCCGCCATTTCCTCCAGCGCCGCCACCATAAAAATCGCCACCGGTGCCGCCATTGCCACCTTTGCCGGCGGCGCCACCCAGACCAATCTGGCCTGATGCGACGGATTTGTAGAAGTTATCCTGGGCTGCAACGGCATCAGCCAGGGTGATTGCAGCATTGGCGGCATTGAGCGCCAAACTGGCTACGATCGGTATCGTGAATGGATCGGCAGTGGCAGCGACCACATCAGCCACCCAGGCTGCCAGTCCGAGGGTGGCCGTCGTGACTCCCAGGGCAAGTGATGGGCTGGTGTTTCCACCGTTGCCACCGTTGCCGCCGGAACCGCCGTTGCCACCGAAACCTGTCGTGTTGTCGGCACCGCGATAGCCTTTGGTGCCAGTCGTGCCGTTGATATCTGTATAGGTAAAGAGCTCCGGCGTCGCACCATTCGCACCTGTCGTGCCAGAGGCACCACTGTTGAACAGATTGTTGAGCGTTCCCCCCTTGGACCCGACGCCGCCCTGCCCGCCCTGAATAGTGTTTCCAATGAAATTTACGTTATTGAGAATAACTGTGGCGCCTTGATTGACAAATATGGCTCCACCCAGACCTGCCCCACCCCCACTGCCGGCTCCGCCGGTGGTCTGAAAATTCTGCAAGGTGGAATTGCTGATGGTCAGGCTGCCAGACTTGACAAAGTATCCAGTTGAATTTTTTCCATCAATGATGGTCTGTGATCCAGTGCTGCTGATCCGATTGTCACCGGTGAGGACTGTTCCCGGGTCAACGGCATGAGCCGAAGCACCTGTAATCGCCAAGGCCAGCGCGACCAGTGAGGCTCGGCCACTCTTGCTTTTGCTCTTGCATATTTCGGCTACCGCTATATAAGCACCGACGGAAGAGTTCCAGACAAGACGATAAGTATGGTTGAGAGACGGTCGATGCATTGTTTTGTCACCAGCTAGAATGTGCAATAGGCTGCATGATGGGCAAGCCACGATGCAGATGCAATCGTATATTTTTTTACCAGATTCGGTTTCTGCGACGTAAAGTAAAAATGTCGTTACATAACTTTATGTTGAATAATTCACAGGGTCTTTGTTACACGACGGCGTCGAAGCCGAGTATCCCAGCACTTCAAGGCGCCGACTGTTGCCGGTGATGGGGGCCAGTGCCCGCCGCAACCGCGCATTTCGCCCCCACCACCCCCGATCCAGGAGCACAAGTTGCGCAGAGACTTGCCGCATCACAGACATGAGAGTTGTCAAGATGAGCATCACCCTGAGCCGCGCCGAGGTCGAGACCCTGCTGCCCTACATGCGCGACGTGACGCGCTGCGAGATGTCGCTGCGGGAGCTGAACCTGATGTGGAGCCTGATCGAGGCCTCGGCCAAGATGAACTGCCCGCAGGACGCCCGCACCATCCTGCCCACCATGGCCGCCACCCGCACCCAGTTCGGGCAGATGGAGCGCAACCTGGTGTCCAGCCTGGTGCTGGAGAAGCTGCGCAACGCGCTCGGGCAGGTGCAGACACGCGCCCAGTACGTCATCGACATCGTCGTGCGCAACCTCTACGAGCGCACCGCCGACGTCGGCTTCCTCGCCACCGATCCGGAGCTGTGCAACTTCGTCGCCGACCCGGTCGAGGAAGACGGCCGCATCGACCGGCGGCTGCAGGAGTACCGCCACAAGTACACCGTCTATGACGAGATCCTGCTGCTCGACACCGCCGGCCAGGTGCTCGCCCAGACCGACAGAGCCGCGCCCGTCGAGTGCACCCGCGACCCGCTGCTGTCCGCCTCGCTGGCCAGCGACACCTACCTCGAAACCTTCCGCGCCACCGATCTGCGCCCGCACACGCCCCAGGCGCTGCTCTACTCGCGGCGCATGCACCGGCCCGGCTCGGCGCAGCCGGTGGGCGTGCTGTGCCTGAGCTTCAACTTCCAGCAGGAGATGCAGGGCATCTTCGCCTCCCACGGCGATCCCTCCGGGCGCAGCGTGATGCTGCTGCTCGACGACCAGCACCGCATCATCGCCAGCTCCAACGAGGGCTGGATGCCGCTGGGCACCAGCGTGCCCGTGAACCGCGACCAGCATCCCGGCGCCTTCGTCCACCAGGGTCGGCTCTACCTGATCGCCACCCAGGCCTCGCCCGGCTACCAGGGCTACCCGGGCCCGACCGGCTGGCTCGGCCAGGTGATGATGCCGCTGGACGTGGCCTTCGACCAGGCCGACACCAGCGCGACGGACGCGCTGCCGCCGCACCTGCGGCAAGGCCTGCTCTCGCACGCCGGCACCTTCTGCCCGCCGCTGCACGACATCATGGTCGCCGCCCAGCACATCCAGCGCATCGTCTGGAACGGCCAGGTGATGACCGCCGGCAACGGCCGTGACATGACCCAGCTCAAGACCGTGCTGGAGCAGATCAGCGAGACCGGCCACCGCAGCAGCAAGCTGTTCCGCGAGTCGATCGACGCGCTCTACCAGACCGTGCTCGGCACCGGCCTCACGCAGGCGGGCTACACCGCGCGGCTGCTGGTGGACCTGCTCGACCGCAACCTCTACGAGCGCGCCGACGACTGCCGCTGGTGGGCGCTGAACCCGCAGCTGCGCGAAGGCATGGCCGCGCCGGACGCCACCGCCCGCGCCGCGATGACCGAGGTGCTGGGCTACATCAACAGCCTCTACACCGTCTACACGCGGCTCTACCTCTACGACGCCCGCGGCGCGATCCTCGTCAGCACCGGCACGCCGCTGCCCGACGGTGCCCGCGTGGAGCCGGACACCCTGGCGCGGGTGCTGGCCCTGTCCGACACCCAGCACTACCACGTCGAAGGCTTCGGCCCGCACCCGCTCTACGCCGACGCGGCGACCTACGTCTACCACGCCGCCATCCGCCACCCGCAGGACCCGAAGCGGGTGATCGGCGGCATCGGCCTGGTGTTCGACAGCGCGCCGGAGCTGCGCGCGATGCTGGACGGCGCGGTCGCCCAGAAGGCCGACACGCACGCGCTGTTCGTCTCGCCGCAGGGCCAGGTGCTCGCCAGCACGCACCCGGACCACCCCGTCGGCAGTGCCTGGCAACACCCGGTGGCGGCACCAGCCCCGGCGCGCGGGCAGTTCGACGCCCAGATCGGCGTGCACGCCGGCCAGTACGCGGTGGTCGCCACCTCGACCTCGGCCGGCTACCGCGAGTTCAAGACCTCCGACGGCCACCGCGACGATGTGCAGGCCATCGTGATCCGCCACTTCGGCGCCGTGCAGTCGCACGACTCGGCCGAGCGCGCCGACGACGTGCTGCTGGAAACCACGCTGGCCGAACACGGCAAGACGCAGGAATACGCCACGTTCTGGCTGGACGGCCAGCTGATGGCGCTGCACGCCCGCCATGTGCTGGAGGCCGTGTCGGCCGGCGACATGCGCCGCATGGCACTCGGGCGCGGTGCGGCCTGCATCGGCATGGTGTCCCGGCAAGCGGCGGGCGAAAGCGGCTACGTCTGGGTCCACGATCTCGCGCAGCTGCTCGGCCGTGCGCCGGCCCGCGGCGACGGGCAGGTCCTCGTGCTGCGTGTCGGCACGCACACCTGCGGCCTGCTGGTGGACGAGCTGCACGCCGTCGCCGAGGTCGAGGACCGCACCGTGGTGCCCAACCCGCTTGGTGGTGCGCACTGGGTCAGCCACATCATCCGCGCCAACCAGGGGCGGGTGGCGATCCAGCTGCTGGACGGGGAGCGGCTGGTGGCGTTCGTGCGGCGACAGGGCGCCGCAGCGGCGTGAACGGTGTGCTCCATGCTCAAGATCGGGAGCCAGTCCCCCGATAAACAGCCCCAAGCCTCTGTTTTCCAGACCGCAAGGGAGCCACCGTCGTGCACCAACCCGCCCTCCGTACCAACACCCACCTGCGGCCCACGGCGGCCGCGTCGATGATCCTCGTTCTGGGTGCCGCGCTCAGCGGCTGCGGCGGAGGCGCGGAGGACCACGTCACGCAGACGGACACCGGCTTCCAGGTCGATAGCGGGGTCGCGCAGAAGGGGCCGCTGACGATGGGCTCCTGGGTCAGCATCAACGAACTCAACGCCGCCACGCTGGTGCCGCTCGGCACGAGCTACAACTTCGAGATCCGCGACGACTTCGGGAACTTCCAGCCGGCCGGCACCGTCTTCAAGCAGCGCCTGCTGGAAACCACGGCGTCGGGCTACTACCTCGACGAGCTCACCGGCCAGGTCTCCACGGACACCGTGACGCTGCGCGGCATGAGCGACCTCTCGGTCGACCGGGCCATCAATGTCAACCTGCTGACCGATCTGTCCAACGCCCGCATCCGGTCGCTGATGACGCGGGCCACGGCACCGCTAGGTTTTGCCGCTGCGCGGGCCCAGGCGCAGCGCGAGGTGCTGGCGGCGTTTTCCATCTACAACAGCACCGAACTGCTGGCCGGCGGCCCCCAGCCCGCGAGTTTCGGCGAGCTGGACCTGAGCAAGAACCGCAATGCCGACCAGGTGCTGACCACCCTGTCGGCCGTGGTCACGCAGATCGGCGTCACGGGCGGGGGCATCACGCGCTTCATCAACCAGTTCGAGAAGGACCTGGCCGACGATGGCCTGCTCAACAATTCCCCGAAGTTCGCCACCCCGCTGGCGCCGCAGATCAGCGCTGCCGGCAAGGCCGTGGACTTCGACCGGCTCGCCCTGACCCTCAACAGCTTCTACAACACCACGCTCTACACCGCCGAGTCCCTGGCGCGCTGGGTGGACACCTCCGGCGGCGTGGACATGGTCATCGACCGTTTCAAGAGCGAGACGGCCAGCGTCGCGGTCAGTGCGGAAAGCAAGTCACCCGCCTATGTCGCCGGCAGCGACGACAACGGCCAGTGCCTGTCGGCCTCGGCAGGCCTGAAGCTCTACCGGAACGGACAACTGGTACCCACCGCCACGGTCAAGGCGGCCAAGGGCGAGCAGTACGCCATCGGACTGACCGGCTCGGCCACGCAGGCCGAGGCGATCGGCTATCTGCAGCGCAGCGCACCGGCGGCCGGCGTCTGCCCCGCGAGCCTGCCCACCACCGGCCTCACCCGGCTGGCGCAGCATGTGATTTCAGTCGCGGGGGTCATCGATGCCCGGACGGTGCTCGATGTCTACGAGAACTCCGTGGCCGAGGACCGCAAGAACGCCGCCGTCTATGCCCTGCGCGGCGACGGCAGCGTCTGGTACTGGAACGCCAGCACCCGCGGCGTGCCCACCTTCCTGTTCAAGGACGCCACCATCACCCGCTTCCTGCCGAACAGCGACGGACAGGTCCGCCTGCTGCTCAAAAGCGGCGTGGCGGGCACGGCCAAGCTCGTCTACAACGCGCGGCTCGCCAGATGGACCGCCACCATCGTCAAGGACACCAGCACGCAGGTGTGCAGCACGCCCGCGCCGGACAGCAGCACGGTCTCGCTGAAGAAGGACGGCCGGATCTGGGTGAAGGGCAGCAACGCCAGCGGCCAGCTGGGCGACGGCACGGTCTTCCCGGTCCTGACCGAGAAGGCCATCGGCTCCGGCTACGCCAGCATCGTCTGCACCGGCGGCTACGCGCGCGCGGCCACCGCGCCCGGCATCCTGGCGCTGAAGAAGGACGGCACCCTTCTGGCCTGGGGCGGCAACAGCACGGGCGTCCTGGGCGACGGCACGACCGCCAACGTCCTGACACCCAAGACCATCGGCACCGGCTTCGCCAGCGTCCAGAGCAATGGCACGTCCGCCGTCGCGCTGAAACTGGACGGCAGCGTCTGGAGCTGGGGCAGCAATGCGGCCGGCATTCTCGGCAACGGCACCGCCACGGCCACGCTCGTGCCCCAGAAGGTCGGCACCGACTTCCGCACCGCGGCGCTCGTCGGCGGTGACCGGGTCATCGCGGCCAAGACCAGCGGCGACCTCTGGGCCTGGGGCAACAGCGCCGCCGCCCTCATCGGCAGCAGCGGCCACCTCTACAGCCCGATGCCGCTGGACCCGGCCTTCGCCTCGGTCCAGAGCGATGAGCCCACCGCCAGCGGCGCGCCCAACATCGCCTTCGGCTTCAAGAAGGACGGCAGCGCCTGGGGCTGGAGCGCCAACGCAGCCGGACAGCTGGGCAATGGCACCACCACCCCCAGCCCGAGCACGCCGCAGCCGCTGGGCACCGGCTACACCAGGCTGCTGGGCCAGGGCGACCATGTCTTCGGCATCAAGTCCGACGGCACCCTGTGGGCCTGGGGCAGCAATGCCTGGGGCCAGTTCGGCGATGGCACGACCAGCGACAGCCTGACGCCGAGGCAGATCGCGCTGCCGTGAGTGCGCCCCGGAGGACCGCGCTCAGCTGTCCTCCACCTCGCCCTGCGCCAGCGGCACCCGCACCACCGTCACCGTGCAATCCGCCTGCGCCACCACCTCGGACGACACGCTGCCCAGGTAGCGCCGCAGCGCCGAACTCGCCCGCGCACCCATGACGATATGGTCGACCTGCGTGCGGCGGGCGAACTCGACGATCGCCGCGGCCGGGTCCGGCGCTTCCAGCACGTGGAAGGTCAGCAGGCCGGTGCCCAGGCCGAGCCCCTGCGCGATCGGGCGCGCCCAGTGCTTCAGGCCGACGAGCTGCTTGACGTGCAGGCTCTGCCCGGCCTTGTCGGTCAGCTCGTCCATGCCGATGCGGTTGATCCGCATCACGCCCACGCAGGCCAGCCGCGCGCCCGGCTCGGTCGCCACGAGGCGCCGCACCGTCTCGCGCAGCAGGTCCAGCAGCGGCTCGGCGGCGTTTTCCACATCGACCGCGGCCAGGATGATCGGCGCCCGCTTGAGCTGGTCGCCCACCGTGCCGCGCACCGACGGCTCGGCGCCCAGCGCGGAGAACCAGCGCCGCCAGGTCTGCAGCTTGCTGGGGGCACCGTCGCGGGTGGCGCGCTCGGTGAGCGGCATCTGGTCCGGGTGCAGCAGGTCGTGGGCGAGGTGGGCCGCGCTCGGGTGGCGCTGATCGGCCTTCACTTCCAGGCAGCGCAGGATGATCTCCTGCAGCCACGGCGGGCAGTCCGGGCGGTGGCGGCGCGGCGCGACCGGCTGCTGGTAGAGCCGCTCGCGCAGGCCGCGCACGCTGTCGGGCGAGCCGAAGGGGCGCTGGCCGGTGGTCAGGTGGTAGAGCATGACGCCAAGCGCGAACAGGTCCGAGCGCGGCTCGCTGCGCAGGAACTGCACCTGCTCGGGCGACATGTACGGGCCCGTGCCCATCGGCAGGTTGAACTCCTCGTCGAGCAGGTCGGGCAGGTGGTCGTGCCGGCTCAGGCCGAAGTCGACCAGCACCGCCTCGCCGGTCGGGCGGAAGAGGATGTTGCTCGGCTTCACGTCGAGGTGGATGACATGCTGGCGGTGCAGGTCGTGCAGCGCAGTCGCCACCCGGGCGCCGATGCTGGCGATCTCGTCGATCGGCAGCGGCGCGGCGTCCAGCCGGGGGCGCAGCGACTCGCCGGGGATGTGCTCCATGACGATGTAGGGCCGGGTCGCGAAGTCGCCCTTGGCGATGAAGCGCGGCACGTGCACGCCGCGCAGCATCGGCAGGATCATCATCTCGACCTCGAAGCCGACGATGGTGGCCGGATCCTCGCCGCCCTTGATGCGCGGCACCTTCATCAGCATCGGGCCGCGGTGTTCGGGGTGGGTGACGCGCCAGAGGTTGGCCATGCCGCCCTGGTGCAGCCGCTCTTCCAGCAGGAAGCCATCGACCATCTCGCCAGCCGAGAAATTCACCATGCCACCGCTCATGTCAGGTCCCCTGGTGGAGCCGATCGCCGAGCGCCCGCGGCAGGCCCGCGGCGATGATCTTGGCCGCGGTGGCGTCGTGGTCGTACGGGACGCGGTGGAAGGCCAGCGTCAGCCGCGCCAGATCGAACATCGCCCAACTGGCCGCCGGATTGCCGTCACGCGGCTGACCGCAGGAGCCCGGCAGCGCCAGCCACTGCCGGTGGCCTGGCACGGGCACGGCCACACCGGGCACCGGCGTGAAGTTGGCGATCTTGCCGGTGCTGGAGAGGTGGTAGAGCGCGGGCTGGTGGACGTGCCCGCAGAAGGTGTGGCGCACCTCGGTGGCCATCATGCTGCGCACGGCCTCGCCGCGGCCGAGGATGTAGTCCCAGGCGGACGGCGCGTAGGCATTGGCGTGGACGAACAGGCAGCCCAGGTCTTCCCGCGTGTAGGGCAGCGTGCCGAGGAAATCGAGCTGTGCGGGCGTGAGCTGCCCGCGGGTCCACTCGATGGCGCGGCGGGCGTCCTCCACCAGATGGTCGCTCGGTCCGCGCGCCACCGCCTCGTCGTGGTTGCCGCGCACGGCGATGGCGCCCTGCGCGACCAGATCCTGCACCTGCTCGACCACCCAGCCCGGATCGGCGCCGTAGCCGACGAAGTCGCCGAGGAAGGCGAGCCGGTCGGCGCCGTGCAGGTGGGCCTGCTCCAGGCAGGCTTCGAAGGCTTCGCGGTTGGCGTGGATGTCGGTGATGAGGGCGAGTTTCATGGGGGCGTCTCTGCGTTCGGGCTGTGCACGAGCAAGTGTAGAAGCGAACTCTGTAACAACGGTGGTTCTCCGCTGAGGACACTCACCCGCCGATCACCCGCCCCACGCGCCGCCGACCCCGCGCCCGCGCCTCGTCATTCCCTCCCGCGCAAGCAGGAAACCACGCACCACGCGATCCAGCCCGACCGATGGCCGGGAATATGAGGCGACGTCCGAGGACACGCCCGACTCCCCGACAATGTTTCAATCCAACCCGACCAGTAGCCGGGAATATGCGGCCTGATCATCACGGAAGAAGGCAAGGACGGCCAGTTTCAATCCAACCCGACCAGTAGCCGGGAATATGCGGTCCCATGCGCTGCGGGCGATCTCGTTGTACTTTGCGTTTCAATCCAACCCGACCAGTAGCCGGGAATATGCGCAGTAGCCGGGCAGGCTGACGAGGTTTTCAGCGGTGTTTCAATCCAACCCGACCAGTAGCCGGGAATATGCGCGGGTGGAGGGTCGGCGAAGGTGGTTCCCTGCGTGTTTCAATCCAACCCGACCAGTAGCCGGGAATATGCGCTGCAGCGCCTTGTATCCAGTGCTGCCCTGCTTGAAGTTTCAATCCAACCCGACCAGTAGCCGGGAATATGCGGCGGGCGCATGACGCCGACGACGGCCGAGCGCTCGTTTCAATCCAACCCGACCAGTAGCCGGGAATATGCGGTACATATCGAGTGCGCGCTCACCGGTGGTGCAGTTTCAATCCAACCCGACCAGTAGCCGGGAATATGCGTGATGCGGCTCATGGTTCAGTTCTCTTGGTGGTGTAGTTTCAATCCAACCCGACCAGTAGCCGGGAATATGCGCGTGAGCGCCTTGAAGCCGAGATCGCACTGAAGCGCGTTTCAATCCAACCCGACCAGTAGCCGGGAATATGCGTTGCGGTTTTCACAGAATCGATACACCCGCGGTTGTTTCAATCCAACCCGACCAGTAGCCGGGAATATGCGGAGCCCTCCTTTTCGGCTGGCGCATGCGTGACGCCGTTTCAATCCAACCCGACCAGTAGCCGGGAATATGCGGTCATCAGCGCGGCGAAGCTGAACAACCTCCTCAAGTTTCAATCCAACCCGACCAGTAGCCGGGAATATGCGCCCAACAGCATGGACCAAAGGTGCTGTTTCGGCCCGTTTCAATCCAACCCGACCAGTAGCCGGGAATATGCGGGTGCCCATGTCAGCCCCGGATCAGGTCAACGGTGTTTCAATCCAACCCGACCAGTAGCCGGGAATATGCGTGAATGTCGAGCGCAGCGCACACGTCGGCGGCAATGTTTCAATCCAACCCGACCAGTAGCCGGGAATATGCGACTGAAGACATATGAGCCTGAGCCACACACCCATCGTTTCAATCCAACCCGACCAGTAGCCGGGAATATGCGACCACGCCTGCAAGCCATTGATTTTCAAGGATTTTTTCTCTGCTTCGCGCGAACCCGCCGGAGCGGTTCGCAGGAACGGGGGTGTCGCAGGGCATGTCGCGTGCAAGTGCCTGATTGGCATGGCGCGCGAACCTGCCGGGGGTTCGCCGGTCACTCGGGGTTCGCGCAAGGGGCCATCGTACCAACGCCCGCGTTGCGGCCCTGGCCCAGCACGATCGGGCCAGCCACCGGCTCGCGGAAGGTGATGCGCACATGCACGGCCGGCAGCGCCCAGCTGTCGCGCTGCTTGATCCGGGTGTCGCGGTAGTCGATCGACTGCGGCAGATAGCCGCGCGGGCCGAAATCGAGGCGCTCGACCAGGCCGGGATCGATGCCGGCGTGGGCCAACGTCCGCAGCAGCAGCTTGCGCGTGCGACGTGGCTCGCCGCTGTCCCGGCCGGGCAGGATCACCGGCTGCACGCTGGCCCAGGTGCGGGCCGGGCGCAACAGTTGCCGCAGCACCGGTTCACCGCGCACACCGGCAATCGGCACCGCCATCGCCAGCACTTCGCCGCTGTCCGCATCGATCAGCGGCAATCCCGACGGCGACACACAGCGCAGCACCTGCGACAGCAGCGCCGCATCCTCGGGCCGCGCCAGCAGCAGCGCCCGGCGCAGACGGCCATCGGCGTGCGCATGGCCCGTGCTCGGCACCGGCACGACCGAGAGGCGGCGCGCCGGGTCGCCGTCACTGCCCGGATGCCCCGACACGAAGGCCCCCAGATCGCCCTGCCCCTGTACGCACTGGATCAGCGCATGGCGCAGCATGCCCGCCACAACCACCGCCTCCCCGGCCGGCCAGCTGGCGGCGCTGCCCTCCGGCCGCACCAGCGCATACGCCACCAGCGCCGAGCGCGGCTTGAGGTGGCTCGGCAGGTACGCCACGGTGGCAAAGCCGCTGCCATCCGACGTCGCCTGCCCCCCTTGCGGCGACCAGTGGCCAGCGGCCTTCATCGCCGCCGCACCCGCCGCCGTGGCAGCGTGCCGCCGGGCCAGCTCGTCCATCAGCCCCGGCGCGGGCACCGTGAGCAGCACATCGACTTCCGAACGCGGCCCGACCACCGGCAGCCACAGCCGCCCGGCCACGCCCGACACCGGCGCCGCCTCGGTGAGCGCGCCCCGCACCAGCGCCATGTCCTGCCCCGCCCCGAGTGCCGCGACCTGCGACGCCGACACGATCAGCGCCCGCGCTTCGGCCTCGTCCGCCGCGTCCACCAGCGGCCATGCATAGCTGACCGGGGGCACCTCGCGGCGGATGATCCGGTCGCGGGCGGCGCGACTCTCGTGGTCCGGCGTGGCATTCAGCGGCACGTAGTCGCGGCGCACCACCGAGGGCGGCTCGTCGGCAGCCAGGATGACCGGCGCCGGCTGGCGCTCGACCCAGGCCAGCCCGGGCGCCGTGGTGCTGGCCTGCCCCGCCACGATGGCCTGGACCAGCCGGGCCGGCGACGGGGGCCACTCGGCGCCGCTGTAGGTGCCGGCCAGGAACGTGACGTGCAGCGTCAGGTGGCGTGCCGTCATGCGGCGCTCTCCGGCGTCGCAGCGGCGTCGGCCTTGCCCTTGGGCTTGGCCTTGGCGCCGCCCTTGGATGGCTTGCCGTCCGCGGCCTCACCGCCCTTGGCACGCGCCGGCTCGAAGTCGGCCAGCTGCGCCGGCAGCGTGGGCACACCAAGCGCCGCGGCAGCCTCCGTCGCCCAGGCCAGCGCCTGCGCATGCGTCAGCACCAGCTCGGCCTCGGTGCCATCCGCCCGCTGCGCCCGCACCGCCGCCACGCCGTCCGGCAGCACCATGCAGCCCGAGCGCAGATCCGGCGCCACCGGCATGGTGAGCACCACCAGCGCCAGCGCGCCAAGGTAGGCCGTCACCGCGTCCGGCTCACCCGCGGCGGCCATGCGCGCGTTGCGGCGCAGCGTCGTCAGCGAGAGCACCGAGCGGCGCTCGATCGCCCGGGCGATCACCCCACCGCGGCCGAAGCTCGGCACGTGGTCCAGCCCGTCGACCGAGCCCGAGGCGTCCATGCCGTCGATCTCGGACGCCCGCACCGACGCCGTGTACTGCGCGCCCCGCGACAGCTCGCTGACATCGAGTGCCACGATCTCCGACGAGAACGCCCGCGCGATCTGGTGCTTCGTGCCCCGGCTGTCCCAAGCACCGCAGACCAGCGACAGCGGCGAGAGTTCGGCCAGCGCCCGGGCATCGCCGCGGACATGCGCCTGCGTGGCGCGGGTGATCTCGTCGGCCAGCGTCGAGAAGCGGAAGACGGCGTCATAGATGCGGTGCGCCGCAGCGAGCACGTCCACGACCCGCTCGCCCTCCTTCGTCGCGATGCGCACCGCCACCGTCCGGGTCAGCGCCCGGTAGGACGGCGTCTGCAGCTGCGCCTCGATACGCCCGGCCTGCGACTGCACCGAGTCGATGACGCAGAGGTTGCCCGTCCCCACCGGGCTGATGCAGTAACGCCCCGGCTCGCCGGACTTCTCCGCGGCATAGCTGGCGGGAAAGACCGCCGTGCCGTGTCCGGCCACCGGGCGCAGGGGTTGCCGCACCACGAGGGCCACGAGGTCGCGGTCGCCGAGGAGCTGGGACAAGGTCAGGTTCAGAACGGGTTGCTGGTCGTGGGTGACGGTGTCGGTGGTCATGAAATTCCTCTCTGGAGTCGTTGGAAGGTCGTCGGGCGTTGTTCGGAATCAGGTTCGGTCGCGTTCAGACGATGAGCACACCGGCCGGCGCCGCGGCCAGCACGGTGACGGCGGACAACAGGGCATCGGTGTTCTTGCCGGACTTGGCGGTGGTCAGCGCGTAGCACCGGTCGGCGCTCGGGTGGTCGCCGCGGCAGGCCGCCAGCGCGGCGACGAAGGGCAGCGGCTCGGTCCAGGTCGCATGGCACCAGCCGCGACCGCCTGCGGGGTCCGGCGCGAAGGTCTGCAGCCCGAGCACCGACAGGATCTCGACCCACGGCCGCGACGACTTCGGCGCCTTCTCGGCCTCCAGCGAATAGCCGACGTCGACCGCCGACCACGCACCGGCCGCATCCAGCCGGTACTTCGCGGTGGCGGCATCGGTCCCCACCAGACCCGAGCCCTGCTGGAACAGCGGCACGGCGGCAAACCGGTCGGACGCGAGCAGCGCGGCGCCGGCCGCCAGCAGCCGGCGGGTGATCTCGGTGCCGTCGGTGTTACCGACCGACCATTTCCAGTGCGAGACGCCGAGCGCGGTGTCGTCCACCCAGGGATGCAGCGGCAGCCGCACGCCATCGGCGGTGACCAGCGCCAGCGCGGCCCACTTGTCGTCCGCCGCCCCCTCGACCACGACCGCGGACGCACACAGGCGCGCCAGCAGGCCGCGCACCGCGGCGGCGTCCAGCCCGGTCAGCGTGCAGGCACCCGGCGACCAGTGCAGCGTGAAGGGCGTCGCCGGCAGCAGCGCCCGCGCCAGCGCCGCCACGCCGAGGCAGGCGAAATACTCGGCCGGATTGCGGGCGTTCACGGCCAGGGTCCAGGCCTGCGGGGCGGGGCTGGGGAGGTCCAGCGGCGCGACGGCAACGGACCCGGGCAGCGGATCGTCCCGCAGGGACTCGGCCAGGCGCTCGGCCAGGATGTCGGCGCCCTTCAGCACCGCTTCGAGATACGCCAGCGCCCAGGGGCCGAGGGCATCGTGCAGCGCGGCGAAGTCCTGCACGGCCCGCGCGCCGGCCTCCGCCGCGCCCGGATGCGCCCGCGCCACATCGGAAAACCCCGGTCGCGCCCAACCGTGGTGGCTGGCGACCAGATGGCGCTGCAGCGGCGTCCAGCCATCCCCGGCACCGACGACCGAGCCGAGTTCGTGCCGGTAGCCGGCCGAGGCCCGGAAGTCGAACCAGGCGCTGGCCGATTTCGCCAGCGGCGCGCCGCCGTCGCCGTGGCCGATCGCGGCCTGCCAGCAGGCGGCAGCCTTGCCGGCGTCGTGCGCGGGTCCGCTCGCCTGCACCGCGTCGCCGAACGGGGCCGCCATCGGCAACTGCGCCACCAGGCGGGCGGCGGCCTTGGCGGTCAGTGCGTGGTGCTCGGACAGGAGCCGGTCGCAGCGGGCGAGCGCGGCGTCGTCACCGTCGTCCGGCGAGCGGGCGCCCGCACGTTCGAGCCAGTAACGCACTTCGCCAGACCAGTCTTCGTCGGGTTCCGGCGCGTCGTGGAATGCGATCTGCCAGCCCTCGGCCGTCTCGGCGATCAGCGCTTCCACGGTGTCCAAGGCGGCCGAATCGCCGCTGCGCCAGCGCGGCCCGTCGGCTTCCGTGCAGGTGTAGCGCACGGATAGCGATCCGATGGCGCCCCGCTCGTGCCCGCGGGCATCGGTGTGGGTGCCGGACACGTCCGACACGGCACCGCCGGCCGCAGCGTCAGGAACACCCGCCGCCAGCCCGCCCGCCTCCGACGCGAGGACCACGAGATCGCCATCGCGCAAGCGGCGCAAGCGGCGGCTGTAGGTGCAGGCCGTCACGACTTCCGGGGCCTGACCGTCCTGCGACACGATCACGGCAAAGACAGTGCCCTGGGCCAGCGTGGCCAGCCGCTCGTTCAACAGCTTCTCGGCCTTGAACAAGGGCAGCCGGGCCAGCTCGTGCAGGCTCACCGGCCACGCGGCGAGCCAGTCGGCATGCCGCACCTGCGGCAGCAGGCGCCACGCCAGCGTGATCTCGGCGTCCTCCGGACGGATGCCGTGGATGTAGAGCCCGCGGTCCGGCACCCGCAGCACCGGGTTGGCGGAGGTCAGCGCATAGAGATCGACAACGTCGCGCACCAGCGGACGCACACCGGGGGCCGGCTCGATCGCCTCGGCGTAGCCCGGATGCGCCAGCAGAGCCGACAGCGCCTGCGGGCTGGCGTCGCGCCCGCCGCCGTCCAGTGCAGGCAAGGCCTCCAGCAGCGCCAGCGCAGACACGATGCGTTCTTCGAGCGCCTTCGGCGGCTTGCCGGCGTCGGTGTAGACGGTGATCGGGGCGTCGGCCAGCAGGCCTCGGCGGTTGCAGCGACCTGCGCGCTGCGCCATGCGGTCGAGCGTGACCGCATCGCTCAGCAGCACATCGGCGTCGATGTCGATGCCGATCTCGCCCGCCGCGGTGGCCACGAGCACGGCGCCCCCGGCCGCACGCCGCGCGTCCGGCAGAAAGCAGGCAAACGCCGGGGTGTCCACCAGTGCATCGCGTTCGTGCCCGCGCAGCGTGCCGGTCAGCGTTGCCACACGGACCACGCCAGCCTTCAGCACCGCGTCGGCGATCTTGCCGGCGTCCTCCGGCACGGTGACGTACACCACCACGGCCCGGCCCGCCTTGGCGGCGCTCACCGCAGCCTTGGCGATGGCGGCGAGTCCGCCGGTCGCCAGGGTCAGCCGCTTGCGGGCCTGCATGCGCTGCTGCAGCGCCGGCGAAGACAGCGGATCGCAGTCGATCATGTGGCGGCCGGCCGGGAGGTCGCGCGGCGTGGCTGTCATCTCGACCACGGCCAGCGGCGGGCGCCCCAGCCGCAGCGCGCCGGGCGCGGCCATGGCCTCGACCCGGCGCAGCAGCACCGAGAAAGCCGGCGACAGGTGCGACTCGTCGTGGACCACCAGCGTGTCGACCCCCAGCAATCCGGCGTGCGTGGCCCGGCGCGACCGGCCCAGCCCGTAGCCGCCAAACAGCAGCCGCGAGCCCGCCATGTCCGGGGTCGCAGCGATGATCGCCGGCATGCCCGGATCCAGCGCCCACTCGCAGGCATCGGCCCGCTGTCCACGCAGCGTGGACACCCCCAGCGGCGCACCGCTGGCAGACAGCCCCGCGAGCGCCGCGCGCAGGTCGGAGAGTTCCGGTCGGTCCAGCAGCGCCTCGGCGAGCCCTTGCGCCAGATCCGAGGCGGAATCGACCAGCGCCCGCCGGTTGATGACCACCAGATACCGGCGCGGCAAGGTGACCGATCCCGCCAGCGCCTGCTCCGCCAGCGCCGCCAGCCAGCAAACCATCAGGGCGGTCTTGCCTGCGCCGGTCGGCGCCCGGATCGCGGCGGGAATGGCGCCATCGCGCAGAGCGGCATGGGCTTCGCGCTGCCAGTCATAGGGCTCGCCCATGCCTGCGGCCTGCATCAGCCGGACCAGCGCCCCCCGTCCGGCTGCCTTGTTCATGAGGTTCATGTGCTTGCGCCCGTCTCTGCGGGCGGTCGTCGTGCTCGCGAATCGGAGCAGCCGGACGCTACCCGTGTTCGTGATATTTTTTCAAGATCAGGCGATCTGGTCCCAATGCGGTCGTGCAAATGTCACGGCCATCCAAAGGAAGTCTGTCCACTAAAATCACCGGGCCACTTCTGCCGGGTTCCTCATGCCATTGCCAGTCACGTCCCCGTCCCCGTCTTGTGATGTGCTGGTCATCGGCGGTGGTCCAGCCGGCTCCACGCTCGCCACCTTGCTTGCCCGCCAGGGCCGCAGCGTCACCGTGATCGAGAAAGCCCACCACCCGCGTTTCCACATCGGCGAGTCGCTGCTGCCGGCGAACGTCTCGCTGTTCGACGACCTCGGCGTGCGTGCTGAGGTCGAGGCGATCGGCATGCCCAAGTGGGGCGTCGAATTCGTGTCTCCGGATCACGACCACCGCAGTTATCTTGAGTTTGGCGACGCCCTGGACAAGTCGATGCCGTATGCATGGCAAGTCCGACGCGCCGACCTCGATGAACTGCTTTTCCGCAACGCAGCCAAGGCAGGGGCAATCACGCTCGAAGGCCACCGCGCCCGCAATGTCGAATTCGACGTCGACGGCGCGACAGTCGAAATTGAACGCGATGACGGTCACCAGCAAACCTGGCGATGTCAGTATGTGATCGACGCCACCGGCCGCGACACACTGCTGGCCAACAAGCTGAAATCCAAGAAAAAGCACCCCGATCACGCAAGTTCAGCCATCTTCGGTCACTTTCGCAACGCCAAGCGCCTCGAAGGAAAACTGGAAGGCAATATCTCGATTCTCTGGTATCCGCACGGCTGGTTCTGGTTCATTCCACTGGCGGATGGCACCACGAGCGTCGGCGCCGTGTGCTGGCCCCATTACCTGAAATCCCGCGACAAACCGCTGGTCGAGTTCTTCCGCGACACGATCGCGCTGTGCCCCGAACTCGCGGACCGACTGAAGGACGCAACGCTGGTCGAAGACCTGGTCCACGCCACCGGCAACTACTCGTACACCGGCTCCCACTGCACCGGCGAGCGCTACGCCCTGCTCGGCGACGCCTTCGCCTTCATCGACCCGGTGTTCTCCTCGGGCGTCTACCTGGCGATGCAGAGCGCCTATGCCGCGCTGCCGCTGGTGGAGGCCTCGCTCGACAAGCACCCGTCGTCCTGCACGGTGGAGCGCGCGGCGTTCGAGCGCTTCATGCGCTTGGGGCCGAAGGAGTTCAGCTGGTTCATCTTCCGCGTCACCAACCCGACGATGCGCGAGTTCTTCATGGCGCCGCAGAACCCGCTGCGCATGCAGGAGGCGCTGCTCACCGTGCTGGCCGGCGACATCTACGGCAGCACGCGCTTTCGCGGCCCGCTGAATGCGTTCAAGAGCCTGTACTGGCTGGTGTCGCTGGCGCATCCGCGGCGCACGTGGCAGGCGTGGCGGCGCCGGCAGCACCACCTGCGCGATGTCGAGGTGGCCGCCGCGTGAGCCTGCAGTTCGAACGTCGGCCCCACAGCGCCGACCAGACCCGCCCCGCGGGTGTCCTTCCGCTCGGCCAGCGCGCCCTGTACCCGGGTGTCGCGCAGGCCGGCCTGCCCGCAGTACTGCATCCCGCCAGTGCCATCACCGAACGCTGGACCAGCGCCAGCCCGGTCCGCAGCGGCCGCACCGGGCTGGTCCGCCACCAGGACGACGGCCAGTGGCTCTACGGCGAAGCCGTGGTGCCGATGCCGGCGACCGGCGTGGCGCTGCAGGCCCTGACCCACCAGCTCTACGCCGACCTGTTCCGCACGCTGCGCGCACACGGCGGCCGGCACCTCCTGAAGATCTGGAACTACCTGCCGCAGCTGAACGCCACGCTGGACGGGCTGGAGGTCTACCGCCACTTCAACATCGGGCGCCAGCAGGCGTTCCTGGACGCGGGGGCGGCGGCCTTCGAAGGCGCGCCGGCCGCCTGCGCGCTGGGCACGGCGGACGGGCCACTCTCGCTGGCGTTCCTCGCCGGACCGCAGGCACCGCACCCGGTCGAGAACCCGCGCCAGACCAGCGCCTACCACTACCCCGCCGACTACGGCCCGCGCAGCCCGACCTTCTCGCGCGCCGCGCTGGTCGCGCTGGCGCCGGGGCGGGAGACGCTGTTCGTCTCGGGCACGGCCAGCATCGTCGGTCATGCCTCGGTGCACCTGGGCGACGTCGCGCAGCAGACGCGGGAGACGCTGCGCAACCTGCGCGCCGTGCTCGACGCCGCCCATGCCGCGACCCCGGCCCGCTTTGCGCTGGACCAGCTGGCCCATACCATCTACGTGCGCCACGCCACCGATCTGGACGCCGTGCGCACGGTGTTCGCGCACGCCATGGGCACCGACTCGCCGGCCGCCCGCGGGGCGGTCTATCTGCAAGCGGATGTCTGCCGCAGCGAGCTGCTGGTCGAGATCGAATGCCACGGAGACACCTCCCGATGACCCAGCCCCCCTTCACCGGCACGGCACTGGCCGCGCTCACCCTGGCCCTGGCCACCCTGCACGCCCACGCGGGCGACAGCGACACGGGCAGCAGCACCCCGCGCCGTCCGCTGTGGGAGCTGGGCGCCGGTGTCGCCGCCATGGCGTTGCCCGACTACGCCGGCGCCGACGTGTCCCACCGCTACCTGCTGCCGGTGCCCTTCATCGTCTACCGCGGCCAGTGGCTGCGCGCGGACCGCGAGGGCGCGCGCGCCGTGCTGATCGACACCCCCGGCCGGGAGCTGACGCTGAGCGCCCACGCCTCGGCGCCGGTGCGCAGCCACGACAACCCCGCCCGGCTCGGCATGGCCAACCTGCCCGCGACCGTGGAACTCGGCCCGAAGCTCACCACGCAACTCTGGAAGGCCGCGGACGGCGCCGCCCGGCTGAACGCAGATCTGCCGCTGCGCGCGGTCATCGGCCTGACCCGCAGCACGCCGATGCTCGGCACCGTGCTGACCCCGACGCTGAATCTGGACCTGCCGCGCTGGTCGTCCGGCTGGAACCTGGGCCTGCAGATCGGCCCGAAGTGGGGCTCGCAGCGGCTGCACGCCCACTACTACGGCGTGGCAGCGACCGACACGACGGCCACGCGCCCGGCCTACACGGCCCGCGGCGGCTACGCCGGCTGGCAGGCCCTGGCAGCGGTGTCACAGCGCTTCGACCGCACGTGGATCGGCGCCTTCGTGCGCGTCGAGCGGCTCGGCGGAGCCACCTTTGCCGACAGCCCGCTGGTGCGCCAGCGCCAGGCCGTGGCGGCCGGGGTGGCCGTGGCCTGGGTGCTGGCCAGCTCGTCCGAGGAGGCCCGCGCGGATGACTGACCGCCGCCGCCGTCGCCCGCCGTCCCTGCCGGTGCGACTGCTGCTGACGCCCTGGCTGCTGCTGCTGCTGTGCTGGCTCGGCCTGCTGTCGCTGGCCTGGAATCTGGTGGCGGTGCTGCTTTACCCGCTGCTGCCGGAGGCACGCGGCCGGGCGGTCGGACAGGCCGGCGTGGCAGGGGTGTACCGGCTCTTCTGGGCCAGCGCACGGCTGAGCGGCCTGCTGCGCATCGACAACGACGCGCTCGCCGCACTGCGCGACGAGCCGGGCGGGCTGATCCTCGCGGCCAACCACCCGAGCCTGCTCGATGCGCTGGTCATCGTCGCGCGGGTGCCGCGCACGGTCTGCATCATGAAGGCCTCGCTGATGGACAACGTGTTCCTCGGTGCCGGCGCGCGGCTGGCGCGCTACATCGCCAACGACTCGCCGCGGCACATGATCCGCAGCGCGGTCGAGCGGCTGAAGGCGGGCGACCACCTCGTGCTCTTCCCCGAAGGCACGCGCAGCCCCTCGCCGACGGCCATCCACCCGCTGCGGCCCGGCATCACGCTGATGGCCCAGCGCGCGGGCGTGCCGATCCAGACGGTGCTGATCGAGACCGACTCGCCCTACGCGCGCAAGGGCTGGCCGCTGTGGCGACTGCCACCGCTGCCGGTGGTCTTCCGCGTGCGGCTGGGCGCGCGTTTCACGCCCGAGACCGACCACGAGGCCCTGCGCCAGCGCGTGCAAGCCTATTTCACGCAGGAACTCGCCCGGTGACCGTGACCACGCCTTCGCCTTCGCCTTTGCCCCCGCGCACCCATGCGGTGATCATCCCCAGCTACAACACCGGCGCCAAGGTGTACGAGACCGTGCGCGAGGCGCGCGCGCAGTGGGCGCCGGTCTGGGTCGTCGTCGATGGCAGCGACGACGGCACCGCCGACGGCCTGCGCGCGATGGCGGCGCAAGACCCGCAGCTGCACCTGATCGTGCTGCCCGAGAACCGCGGCAAGGGCGCGGCCGTGCTGACCGGCCTGCGCGCCGCGCACGACGCCGGCTTCACCCATGCCCTGACCATGGACGCCGACGGCCAGCACCCGGCCGACCTGATCCCCGCCTTCATGCAGCGCTCGCAGGCGCAGCCGGACGCGATGGTGCTGGGCCGGCCGATCTTCGACGCCTCGGCGCCGCTGCTGCGCGTGCGCGGGCGGCGCATCTCCAACGGCTGGACCGACCTGGAGACGCTCGGCGCGGGCATCGGCGACTCGCTCTACGGCTTCCGGGTCTACCCGGTGGCCGCGCTGATCGCGGTGATGCAGCGGCAGCCGTGGATGCGGCGCTTCGACTTCGACACCGAGGCGGTGGTGCGGCTGGCGTGGCGCGGCGTGGCGCCGATCAACATGGATGCGCCGGTGAAATACCTGCGCCCGGAGGACGGCGGCGTCTCGCACTTCCGCTACGGGCGCGACAACGTGCTGCTGACCTGGATGCACGGCCGGCTGGTGCTGGAGTTCCTGCTGCGCCTGCCGTGGCTGGTGGCGCGCCGGCTGCGGCGGCGTCCGCCGTTTCAGCTGCGCGAACGTTGAGAAAGCTGTCGAAACGTTGAGAAACGATGGGCAACGGTTCCGGATGGTTCCGGACACTGAATCACGGGAGTCTTTCAGGTACGCTGCTGGTGAGTCCTGTGCACGATGGGCACACTGACCGCCTAGCTACCCAAGAGGTCCGAATGAGCCGAGACACTGCCGATTCCTCCCGCCGACGCATTCTGGCCACCGCTGCGCTTGTTCCGCTGCTGCCAGCGCTGGGCGGCTGCGCATCGGCCCCGCTGTCGCCGATCCAGGCGCAGGAAGCCACCGATCCGGCCGCGCTGGCCCTGTTCAACGACTGCGCCACCGCCCACGGCCTGCCCGCCTGGCGCCGCGTGAAGGACCTCAACGTGAGCTACAGCGGCGAGTGGCGCCCGCTGATCGGCCGCATCCAGCCCGAACTCGCCGACACCCGCTTCCGAAGCAGTTCGCAGGAGCGGCTGCTGCCCGCAGAAGGGCTGATCGCCCAGACCCACCTCGGCCCGGGTGGCCACAAGCAGGTCGTGCGCCGCCTGGGCCAGGACACGGGCACCGGCGACGTGCAGGTCTGGTACAACGGCCGCCCGACCACGGATGAGCCGCTGCGCCAGGCCGCGGCCATGGTGGCCGATGGCTACCGGCTCTTCCTGCTCGGCCCGCTGGCGCTGGTCGACCGGCCGCAGGTGATGAAGCTGGCCGGACTGGAGCAGGTGGGCGACTACGCCTGCGAGCGGCTGATGGTGCGGCTCGTGCCGGGGCTGGGGTTCTCGCCGGTGGAGCAGCTCGTGCTGTGCATCGACCGGCGCACCCGGCTGATGCGGCGCGTGCGCTTCACGCTGGAAGGGCTGGCGTCCACGCGTGGCGCGGTCGCCGAAGTGGACGTGTCGGACTACCAGAACGTCCAGGGCATCGAGTGGCCGACGCGCTTCCAGGAGCGCCTGCGCAAGCCCATTCCGCACCTGCCGGTGCACGACTGGCAGCTCACCGGGCTCGACCTCAACCGCGGCTGGAGCGCCGCGGACATCACCGGCTCGCAGTTCGCCGGGGTGGCCAAGACGGCCGCGAAGGCGCTGCCGGGCAGCAACCCGGTCCTGAGCTGAACTGGGCGTCAGACCATCCCGCCGTTGACCGAGATCACCTGCCCGCTGATGTAGCCGGCGTCCGGCCCGGCGAGGAAGGCGACCAGCGCGGCCACTTCGTCCGGCGTGCCGGCGCGCTTGGCGGGCACCAGCTGGGCGATGGCCTGGGCGTCGAAGGCGGCGTCCGCCATCGCCGAGGCGATGATGCCGGGTGCCACCACGTTGACCGTGATGCCGCGGCTGGCCAGCTCCATCGACAGCGCCTTGCTGGCCGAGTGCAGCGCGCCCTTGGCGGCGGCGTAGTTGACCTGCCCGCGGTTGCCGGCGACCGCGGCGACCGAGCTGATGCTGATGATGCGGCCCCAGCGGGTGCGGATCATCGGCAGCGTCAGCGGCTGGGTGACGTGGAAGAAGCCGTTCAGCGAGACGTCGATCACCCGGTGCCACTGCGCGGCGCGCATGCCGGGGAAGACCGCGTCGTCGTGGATGCCGGCGTTGTTGACCAGCACCTGGACGGGACCGGCCTCCAGCACGGCGGTCAGCGCGGCGAGGCTGCTGTCGGCATCGGTGACATCAAACGCGACCGCTTCGGCCGAGCCGCCGTCGGCGCAGATCTGCGCGGCGACCGCCTCGGCTTCGGCCAGGCGGGTGTTGGCGTGGGCGATGACGTGCAGGCCGTCGCGGGCCAGGCGCCGCGCGATGGCGCGACCGAGGTCGCCGCTGGCGCCGGTGACGAGGGCTCGTTTCATGCAGAAGACTCGGGTTCGAGGACGACCGTCAGCCGGCCTTCGGCGACGGGCTGGCCGCCGTGCGTGATGACGAAGGCGTAGAGCCACTGGCGCGCGTCGCCGGCCTGGCGCTCGGCGGTGATGGTGAGCGGGCCGGGCAGATCGTCGAGCCGCAGGCGGTGGAACTGCACCGCCCGGGCACTGGCGAGCAGGCCGCCCCGCACGCCCGTGCCAGAGGCAGACCCCGCCGCGGTCAGCCCGCCGTGCAGCGCGGCGGCCTGGGCGGCGTATTCGATCGCGGCGGGCGCGAGCAGGCCGCCCGCACTGCGCAACGGGTGGTCGGGTGCGGTGTGGCCGGTGGCGGTGCAGCGGATCGCCGTGGCGTCCCACGCGTCGAGTGCATCGAGCAGCGCCATGCGGCCCGCGTGCGGGATCAGCGCACGGATCCCGGCCACGTCCAGCAACGGCACCCTGGCCGCGCTCATGCCGGCACCACCTCGATCACCAGCACCAGCGGCGCCGCAGCGGCGATCACCACCGTGGCCGCCACGCCGCAGGCCAGCGCTTCGAGCAGCGGCAGCGCCCGCGCCGCGGGGATCTGCTGGCGCAGCATCTCCAGCGCCGCCTGGCGGCACGGCGTTTCGGGCGGCGCCTGGTCGGCCGGACAGAGGGCCACGCGCAAGGTCGTTGCTGTCGCGGCGTCCGGGGCCTCGCCGGGCGGCACGGGTGCCAGCACCAGCGCCACGCCCAGCGTGTCGGGCAGGGGGCGCAGCGTGTGCAGCGGCTCGGGGTAAGGCGTGTCGCTGGCCACCAGCAGCAGCGGCATGCCCGCGGCGTGCACCTGCGTCAGCGCGGCGATCAGGCCGGCACCGAAGCTGGCATCGAAGGCACACAGGCTGGTCGAAGCAGCGCGGCTGCCCACGGCGATGTGCCAGTAGCCCGCCGATGCGTTGTGGACCGAGTTGGTGAAGCGGGTCGGCGAGACGAGCCGGTCGGCCGGATCGGGGCTGGCGAGCGTCTCGCACAGCGTGTGGCAGTTGACGCCATCACCGCCGGACGAGGCGAAGACGCTGCCGAGGGTCTGCGGATCGGCGCCGGCATCGGCACAGGCGGCGTCGGCACAGGCCATCGCGATCCTGATCGCGGCGCCCGCACGGCGGCGCTCGGCCGCGGGCAGGCGCTGCGGCGGCGGCACCACCGTGGGCGCCGGAACGTGCACCGCCTGGTCTTGCAGCACCGCCTGCGCCGCCGCCCACGACACCAGCCCCGGCCCGACCAGGCCGACGCCGCGCACCACGACGGACGGGGTTGCCACCGCCATCACGCCACCCCCAGCACGAGGCTCGCGTTCGAGCCACCGAAGCCGAACGAATTGCTCAGCACGCGCCGCAGCGGCGCCCGCCGGTTCTCGCCCAGGTAGGCCGCGTGCAGCGCCGGGTCGTGCTCGCGCAGGTGCAGCCCGCCCGGCATCAGTCCGTCGCGCAGCGCCAGCAGCGACAGCACCGCCTCGACGCCGCCCGCCGCGCCCAGCGTGTGGCCGGTGGCGCCCTTGGTGGAGCTGCAGGGCACGGCCGTGCCGAACACGGCGCTCACCGCGCGGTCCTCGGCGGCGTCGTTGTTGGGCGTGGCGGTGCCGTGCAGGTTGATGTAGTCGATCTGGTCGGCGTCCACGCCCGCGCCGGCCAGCGCCTGGCGCATCGCGGCGATGGCGCCCAGGCCTTCGGGATGGGGTGAACTCATGTGGTGCCCGTCGTTGCTCTCGCCGACGCCGAGCAGGTGCCCCGCGGGCACGTCCCCCGGCACCGCCGCGCGCTGCAGCAGTGCAAACGCCGCCGCCTCGCCCAGCGACAGCCCGCTGCGCCCGGCGTCCCACGGGCGGCAGATCTCGGGCGAGAACAGCTCCAGAGCGTGGAAACCGTACAGCGTCGTCAGGCACAGGCTGTCCACGCCGCCGACCACCGCGGCGTCAATCCAGCCCGCATCGATCAGCCGCGCCGCGTCGCCGAAGACCTTGGCGCTCGACGAGCAGGCGGTCGAGACGACCCAGCTCGGCCCGGTCACGCCCAGCGCAGTGCGCACGAAGTCGGCCAGCGCATGGGTGTTGTGCGTCTGCGCATAGTGGAAGCCGGGCGGCAGTGCGCCGTCGGAGCCGCGGTGGCAGTAGGCGCGTTCGGTTTCGAGGATGCCGGAGGTGCTGGTGCCCAGCAGCACGGCCACGCGGTGCGCCCCCCAGCGGGCACGGGCGGCGGCCACGGCCTGGACGAAGGCATCCTGCTGCAGCCCGCGCCACGCGAGGCGGTGGTTGCGGCAGTCGAAGTCGGACAGCCCGGCGGGCAGCGCCACGGTGTCCAGCCCGTCCACGACACCGATCCAGCCGGGCAGCGTCACATCGTCGAACACGCAGGGCCGCAGACCGGAGCGGCCGGCGGCCATCGCCGCCGCGTGGGCCTCGCAGCCGACGCCGAGCGCGCTGGTCAGCGTGGCGTGGGTGATGGGCAGCGGGGTCATGTGCCAGCTCCCGCGCGGCGCTGCGCCACCAGCAGCACGTTGGCGAACGGCGTGCCGTGGCTCATCGGCTGCGCGTCGACCTGCAGGCCCAGCCCCTGCAGCCGCTCGGTCCAGACCGACAGCGGTCGCCCCGCCACCGGCGGCGCCCCGCGCCGCAGGCCGCTCACGAGCCGGTCCACCCAGCGGCTGAAGCCGTAGCCCCGCAGCGCGCCGGCATCGCCCACGCGCAGCAGCAGCCGCCCGCCAGGGGCCAGCGCGGCCGAGGCGCGGGCCAGCAGATCGTCCTGCGCCGCCGCGTCGAGGTAGTGCAGCACGTCGAGCAGCACCACCGTGTCCGCCGTCGGAAACGCCTGGTCGCGCAGGTCGCCGCACACGACCGTGGCGCTGCCGGACGCACCGAGGGCCACGCGTGCCCGGTTGGCATCGCGGGCGCTCAGCTCGATCCCGGTGTAGCGCACCGGGCCGCAGGCCTGCAGCAGACTGCCCAGCAGCCCCTGCCCGCAGCCCAGATCGAGCACGCGGGCGCCTGGCGGGACCAGGGCCTCGGTGACCAGGTGGCGGAACACCGGGTCCAGGCCCAGCTTGCCCCGCGCGAAATGCCAGGCGTAGCGGCCGGCCGGTCGGTACGGCGCGCTCGCACGGTCCAGCAGCGCGCACCACGCAGGGTCGTCGGCCATCGCGGGGGTCCAGGGAGTCCAGGGAATCGACATCGTGTTCATGGAGTCACTCGCAGCGCCTCGGGCACCGTCACCGGCCGCAGCCCGGCCTGCCGGAACGCGGCCAGCAGCGCCGGCAGCACGGCCAGGACCAGCGGGCGCCCATCGGCCCGCCGCGCCGCGTTGCCGTCGTGCAGCAGCAGGATGTCGCCCGCCGCCAGCCCGCCCGTCAGGCGGTCGAGCACGGGCTGCGGGTCGGTCGCGCGGGTGTCGAAGGCGCGGCGGGTCCAGCTCGTCAGCGTCAGGCCGCGCCGGTGCAGCACGGGCGCGAGGAACGGATTGCGCAGCCCGGCCGGGGCGCGGAACAGCGTCGGCGCCTCGCCGGTCAGCGCGGTGAAGGTGGCCTGCGCGGCGTCGATCTCGCGGGCGAAGCCGCGCGGGCCGAGCAGCGAGAAGGTGTGGCGGTGGTGCTGGCTGTGGTTCTGCACGCTGTGGCCGCGGCGGCGGATCTCGTTCAACAGCGCGGGGTGGGCCGCGGCGCGGTCGGCGATGCAGAAGAAGGTGGCCTTCGCGCCGGCGGCATCCAGCAGGTCGAGCACGGCGGGGGTGACCTCGGGGTCGGGGCCGTCGTCGATGGTCAGCGCCACCTCGCGCCGCGCCACCGCCGCCGCCGGCAGGCGCAGCAGGTTGGCGCCCAGCGCGGTCGAGCACGGCCACAGCCCGCAGGCGGTCAGCACCGCGTGGTTCAGCGCCAGCGCCGCCAGCACCCAGGCCCAGTGCGCGGGCACGGTCAGCAGCGCCAGCACGGCGCCCAGGTGGAGGACCGCGCTGGCTTGCAGCAGCGGCGGCAGCGGCCAGGGCGTCGGGGGCATCGACGGAGATCGCAGCGGCGGCGACAGGACGGGCATGGACAGGGACGGATCAACGGGCGCGCACAGGGGCCTGCGGGCGGTCGATTCTCCCATGCCGTCCCTGCGCAGAGATGAAGGCCGCCGACAAGACCAGCGCCAGCAGCGCCCCCGGTGCCACCGCTTGCCCGACCGCAGCCAGCGCAGGCACGGACGCCGTGGCCAGCAGGCCGAACGAGACGACGGTGGTGACGCTGGCCATCAGCAGCGAGGCGAGCGTGTCGGCGTCGGGGACGTCCCCGGTGCCCTCGCCCGCCTGGGTCTGCAGGTGGTCGAAGAACAGCGCATAGTTCGAGCCCACGGCAGCCACCAGCAGCAGCCCCACGAGGTGCAGGATGCCCAGCACCTGGCCCGACAGCGTCAGCCCCGCCAGCACCAGCACCACGCTCGCCCCCAGCGGCAGCAGCACCCGCCCGAGCCGCCGCGCCGAACGCAGGTGCCAGGCCAGCAACGCGACCACCGCCAGCGCACCGAGCGCGGCCTGCCAGCGCGCCTGCCGCAGGTAGTGGGCGTAGAGCGCGTCCAGCTCGGCGCCGATCTGCACGACGCGCGTGTCGGGCAGGTCGCGCAAGGCGGCCCACAGCGGCGCCGCGTCCACCCCCGCGGCACCGGCCGGCGCCTGCAGGTGCATCAGCACTGTCCACGGCCGCCCCGCCCCGCCCGGCGTGAGCTGCGCCTGCACGGCGCTGGCCAGCGCGGGCGCGGCGGTCTGCAGCTCGGCCAGCGTGACCGGGGCGCGCAGGCGCTGGGCCTGCACCTCGTCGAGGAACGGGCCGAGCCTGGCCACCGGCAGCAATCCGCCTTGCGCCGCCTGCGCCAGCCGCTCGCGCAGAACGCCCGGCTCGGGCAGCGCGGCGCGGCGGGCGAGCTGCGTCGCCGGGCTCGGCAGCAGGCGCGCGGGCGAGTCGTAGCCGAGCAAGGCGCCATGCTCCACCAGCGTGTCGAGCCGGGCGCCGGCCTGCTCGGCGCGCTGCAGCGCGGTGGCCTCGTCCGGTGCCTCGATGGCGACCAGCGTGCCGGCTTCGGACGCCCCGAGGTCGGCGCGCAGCGAGGCGTCCAGCGCCAGCGCGTCGGCCGACACCGGGCTCAGCGCCGCGAGCGTGCCCCGCCACGGCGACGGCAGCACCACCAGCAAACCCGCCGCGACCAGCGTCAACGACAGCAGCGGCCGACGCCAGCGCGGCAGCTCGGCACACAACCGCGCCGTCACCCGCCCCAGCGCGACCCGCAAACCTTGCCCCGGACTGCCTTGCGGCGCCAGCACCGGCAGCACGAAGCGCGTCGTCAGCGCCGCCGCCACCAGCCCGCTCACCGAGAACACCCCCAGTTGCGCCAGCCCCGCAAACCCCGAGCACGCCAGCGCCGCGAACCCGGCCAGCGAGGTCCACAGCCCGAGCCGCACCGTCGGCCAGCGCGTGCGCTGCCACTGCGCGTGGCCGCCCGCGCGGGCCTGCACGAGGTAGTAGATGGCGTAATCGACCGCCTCGCCGATCAGCGTGGTGCCGAAGCCGAGCGTCATGCCGTGGACCTGCCCGAAGCCGAGGTCCACCGCGACGATGCCCGCCAGCACGCCACTGGCCACCGGCAGCAGCGCGATGCCCAGCGCCCGCGGCGAGCCGAACGCCACCAGCAGCAGCGCGACCATCGCCACCGTGCCGGCGGTGGCCAGCCGCTCGACCTCGCCCTGGATGCGCGCCCGCGACGCGACGCCGAACACGCCCGGGCCGCTCAGCTCCAGCGTCAGGCCCGGCGCCATGGCCGCCAGCGCCGCGAAGCGCGTGCGCACCAGCGCCTGCGCCTGCGCCTGCCCGTCCAGGTCACCGCCGTCAGAGCGCACCGTCGCCAGCAGCAGAGCCCGCGGCTGCTCGCGCGACACCCAGACGCCGCCGTCGCTGCGCGGCGCGTTGGCGGGCAGCATCGCCTCGGCCATGCGCACCGTCTCGCCGGTCGGGTCGCGCCAGAGCAGCGGCTTGAGCGGCACACCCGCCGGCGTGCCGAGCAGCGACACGGTGTCGGCGATGCCCTCGCGCAGGCCGTCCACCGTGAAGCGCTCGGCGCTGACCGCAGGGCTGAGCAGGTAGCGGTGGCGGAACAGGAACGCGCCGGTGGCGGCGTCCGCGGCGTGGTCACCGTTGTGGACCGCCTCGAACAGGCCGCTGCCGCGCAGTGCCTCGGCCAGCTGCAGCGAGGCGTCCGTCCGCTGCGCCGGCTCGCCGCCGCGCAGGCCGATCATCAGCACGCGCGCGGTCGCGCCGTTCTGCAACTGCGCCATCAGCACCCGCTGCTCGCCAGTCGGCGCCGCGGGCAGGAAGGCGGACAGGTCGGCCACATACGTCGCCCGCACGCCACCCCACACCGCCAGCGCCATCAGCGCCAGCCACACCCACAGCACCCTGGCGCGCACGCCGCATACAACGCGCATGCCGCTCACGGGCTGCGCTCGGCAGTCACCGGCTCGATCTGCATCACCGAGCGGTCGCCGTCGGTCATCGTGATCTGCACCTCGCGCAACTGGCCCTGCCGGCCGCTGACGCGCACCTGCGCCACCTGGCCGCGCAGCCGGGCGTCGCGCGGCACGAGGTCCAGGCTCCAGCGCTCGGCGGCGCCGAGGAGCTGGGTGGTGAAGTGGCGCTCCAGCGTCTCGCGGTTGCCGGTGAGCGTGCCGCGGATCGCCTCGACGATGACGACGGCCTCGGGCACCGAGTCGAGCGTGGTCGAGCGGCTGCGGCTGCCCTGGCTCATCGTGAGCTGGTTGCCGACGACGGCGAGCCGTTCGCGGCGCGGCTTGAGCGTCTCGCGGATGAAGCTGTCGGGGGCGGCGAAGGTGAGGCGGCCGCTGGATTCGAGCGTCTGGTCGAGCTGGAAGACGGTGCGCTTCTCGGTGAAGGTGGCTTCGCCGGACTTCACCTGCGCGAGCTGGGCCATCAGCGCGTCAAGGTCGAACGCCGCCGCCCGGCTCGCCGACACCGGCAGCGTCAGGCCCAGCACCAGCGCGCACAGCGTCGCCCCCATCGCCCGCCGCCCAGAAATCGAAGAAGTTGAACCAGTTGTACGGCGTCTCACGGCACAGATCCTCCAGCAGGCGCACATAGCGCGACATCGCGTCGTGGATCGACGCGTCCAGCGCCGCCTGCGCGCCCGGGCCGCGCGGCGGGCGCTGCGTGAAATCGGCCAGCGGCGCGAAGCGCAGCTCGTAGCGGCGCCCGCCATGGTAGAGCCCGGTCATGAAGACCACCGGCCGCCGCAGCAGCGCCGCCAGCCGGAACGGCCCGTCCGGGAACGCCGCCGACTGGCCGAGAAAGTCGAAACGCTGCGTTCTGGCCCGCTGTGACGCGCCGGCACCGGGCGGTGCGGTGAGCGTGCGATCGGCCAGCAGACCCGCCACGCCGCCGCCGTCGAGCCACTCGCTCAGCGCCATCATCGCTTCGAGCCGGCCGAGGCCGATGACGTGCAGCGCAGCGTCCGGCGCGATGGCCCTGAGCGCGGCGTTGATCTGGCGCGCGTTGTCCTCGTACATCACCATCGCCACGCGCAGCCCGCGCCGCGCCTGCCCGAGCGCCCGCAGCGCCTCGAAGCTGCCCACATGCGCGCCGATCAGCAGCCCGCCGCAGCCGCCGAGCAGCAAGCGGTCCAGGTGCTCCACCCCGGTGGCCTGCACGTCGAACTGGTCGAACTGCCCGCGCAGCAGGTAGACGCGGTCGAGCACGGTCGCGGCGAAGTGGTGGACGTGGCGGTAGCGCTCGGTCCAGCGTGGCGCGCGGCCCAGCACCCGCGCCAGATAGGCCGCCGACGCCCGGGTCGCCGGGCCGCCGAAGCACAGGAAGTACAGCGAGATCGGGTGCAGCACGAGCCGCGACACCCGCCGCCCGAGCGTGGTGGCGATCCAGCGCATCAGGCGCAGCGCCAGCAGGTTGCTGCGCTCGCGCTGGCGGGCCCAATCGGCGCGGTCTGTCATCGGGCGGAGGGACCGGCGTCGAACTGGCCCGTCGCGGCCAGCACCCCCGCCGCGTCGTCGCCCGGACCGTGGCGGCGCACCTCGAAGCGCAGCCGGCTGCCGGCGCCCGGCGGCGTCCAGCAGACGGCCAGATCGGCGTCCGGCAGCACCGGCGCGACGAACTTGACCGCACTCAGCCGCGGCGCCTCGCCCAGCCAGGCCGCCGCCTCGGGATCGGCCCGCAGCACCTCGACCACCTGCGCCAGCAGCACGACACCCGGCAGCAGCGGCCGGCCGGGGAAATGCCCGTCGAACGCAGGATGGTCACGCGGCACGGCCACGCGCACGCAGCGCGGCTCAGCCACCGGGGCGCCCCTGCGCTGACGCCTGCGCCTGCGCGGCCAGCAGCGATTCGGCCAGCGCCGCCAGCCGCGCCGCCGGCAGCTTGCCCGTCGCATCCCGCGGCAGCGACTCCACGCGCAGCACCCGCCGCGGCAGGAAGGCCGCATCCACCCGCTGCCGCAGCGCCGCCAGCAGCGCCTCGCGCGTCACCTCGGGTGCCACGACCAGCACGACCAGCCGCACGACGGCCTCGCCGCCCGCGTCCGGCGGCAGCCAGAAGGCGCCATCCTGCACCCCGGCGATGCTGTTGAGGTGGTAGTTCAGGTGCGCCAGCGAGCTGCGCTTGCCGGCGACGTTGATCAGGTCGTTCGAGCGGCCGAGCAGCCGGAAGCGCGTCGGCGACAGCACCTCCAGCACGTCCGCCAGCGGCGTCGGCACCGGCACATGGCCGCCGCGCACCACCACCTGCTCGCCATCGCCCGACAGCGTGAGGCCGTCGAAGGTTTGCCACTCGGGGCCGTCGGTGGTGCGGCGCGTGGCGACCTGGCCCGCTTCGGTGCAGCCGTAGATCTCCACCAGCGGCCCGCCCAGCGCCGCCTCGGCGCGCGCGGCCAGTTGCGGCGACAGCGGCGCGGTCGCGCACAGCGTCAGGTCGACCGGCGGCAGCGCCAGGCCGGACTCGACCAGCGTCTTCAGATGAAACGGCGTCGTCACCAGCACCCGTGGCCGTTGCACGCTGGCCAGCACCTGCACGATGTCGCCGGGAAAGAACGGCCGCTCCGCCGCAAACGCCGCCCCGCCGAGCAGCGCCAGCAGCACGGTCGACTCGAAGCCGTACATGTGGTGCGCCGGCACCGTGCCCACCAGGGTCACGCCCTGCAGATCCGCCCGCCCCAGCGCCTCGGCCAGCCGCGCCGCCTCGGCGCGGAGGTTGACGTTCAGCAGATCCCAGCGCTTGCCATGCGGCATCGGCGCGCCGGTCGAGCCCGAGGTCAGCACCTGCGCCGCCTCGTGGTCTGCCGCGATCCGTGGCACGACCGCATCGCCGGTCCCGCCTTCGACCAGCGGCACCACCGGCAGGCCGATCTCCAGCGCCACGTCGTCCGCCAGCACATAGGCCGCGGGAAACAAGCCCAGCAGCCGCTCGACCATGTCCGGCGTGTGGTTCGGCGGCATCAGCCCCGCCTGCCCGCGCACCAGCGCCGCGCCCAGCGCCAGCGCGAAGCGGTAGCGGTCGCCGGTCATCGCCAGCACCGGGCCGCCGGCGGGCAGCGTCGCGGCCAGTGCCGCGACATCGCGCAGGTACCGCGCCCGCGCGATCGGCCGGCCGCTGCGCCAGGCCAGCGGCGTGTCGGCTGCTGGCCCGTCGGCCAGCAGCGGGCAGGTGGACGCCTCGTCCGGACCGCTCATGTGCGCGACTGCCGGTCCGCTTGGTACAGCCGCCAGGCACGCAGCGCGGCCGTGAAGCCCACGCGCTCGAATTCCGGGTGCCGCCAGCAGCGCAGCGCATATTCGCCGACGAACATCGCCAGCGTCGCCACCGGCGTGATGGCGTTGATCAGCAGCGACCACGCGCGCAGCTGTCCGCCGAAGTACAGGCCCAGCGACACCGCCACCATCGCGGCGAAGTACAGCACCCACGCCAGCGTGACCTGCCGCGTGTAGTGCGCCATGGCGGGGGTCAGGTGGCCGTGCATGCGCTGCGCGAGCAGGGAGATCAGTGGCTGGTGGCCGGGGCGTAGCGTGGAGGCGAACCACAGCGCCAGCGCGGCGTGGACGCCGGCGTGCTGCACGAGGAACACGCCCTGCACCAGCGGCGCGAAGCTGGACTGCGCCGCCTGCGTGATGAGCCAGTGCGAGCCCAGCGCGGTGGCCAGGGCCGCCAGCACCAGCAGCAGGAATCGCCCGCGGGCTGGCATGCGCGGCTCAGACCGTGCGGTGCGCGGCGATGTGGTCGACCAGACTCGCCAGCGACGAGAAGATGCGCACGTTCTGCGCGTCGTCGGAGCGGAGCTGGAAGCCGTAGCGCCTGGAGACGACCAGCGCCACTTCGAGGATGTCGATCGAGTCGAGGCCGAGACCGTCGCCGTACAGCGGGGCCTGGGGGTCGATCTCCGCCGCCGGGGTGTCCAGATTGAGCGCCTCGACCAGCAGTGCGGCCACTTCCGGGAGCAACGGGGTATCAGCAGTGGTCATGTCGGCCTATCCTGAGGAAAGCGCAGCGGTCAGAGAAAACCCTGATTTTACCCAAGGCTTCGGACGCCACTGCGGCGCCCCCCGTCAGCGGGCCAGCGTCTGCAGGTACGCGGCCAGCACCTCGAAGCTGCCGCTCCAGCCCCCGTGCATCGAGGCATGGCTGGCGTCGAACAGCAGCTGTTCCTCGGGCGTGGCGCCCTCGGGCTGCCATTGCAGCGTCAGGCGGGTCTGTGCGCCCTCGGCCGCCAGCGCCGTGGTCGAGCGGGTGTGCAGCGGCCAGACCGGCGCCATCGGGTGGCGGGTCGCGCCGCGCTGCGCGTCGGAAAAACACTGCAGCACCACCAGGCGGTCGGCCGGCATGATCTCGGTGAAGGTCCACAGACCCCAGAGCGGAAAGCCGAAGAAGTCCGCGCAGTAGTGGTAGCTGCCGCCGACACGGAAGTCCATGTCGCTGTGGCGGATCACGCTGCCCTTGGGGCCGAACCAGTGCGCGAGGTGCTCGGGCCGGGTCACGGCGTCCCAGACCAGGGACTGAGGGGCGTCCAGCAGGACGCTGATTTCGAAGGGTGGATGCATCGGGACTCCGCAGGAGGACTCTGGTGTTGACGGCCGGCATCGTAGCGCCGAAGCCCCGACCGCCCTCGGCTCACAGCGGCAGGGTGCTGCGTGGGGATGGCGGCGCACCGGATCCGCAGTCGAGCACCGCGACCCTCTCGCCGCTGTCGTCGATGCCCCGCTCGACAAAGCCGAAGCTGGCGTAGAAGCGCTGCGCCGCGGTGTTGTCGGGCATGTAGGAAATGGTGATCTGGCGCACATCGCCGTGGGCGCGGATCTCGTCGAGCAGCGCCGCCAGCGCCCGGCGGCCGATGCCGCCGCCCTGGTGCTTCGCGTCGACCATGAAGCGCCAGATGCCGTATTCGCCCGGTGCGGCCTCGCCACCCTCGACGGGGACGGCGTACATCATGAAGCCCACCAGCGTCTCGTCCGCGTAGATGGCGCGGGTCCTGAGGTGGGGATAGAAGCTCGCCTGCGCGATCGAGTAGCTGTTGCTCGCGAGGTAGTCCTCCTGGTGCGGCAGCAGTTCCAGGTCGGTGATGGCTTCGAAGTTCTCGCGCGTGACGGGGCGCAGCGTGACGTGCATGGGGGCTCCATGGAGAAGGGTTTGCCCGGCCTCGCCGGCCGAATCCGGACCGCGCATGATGCGCTGGCGGAACGCGGTCGGCACGGATGGCCGGCCGCCGACAACACACCAACCCAGTCACCAGCAGGAGACAAGCCCATGATCAAGGTCAGCGTGATGTACCCCAACCAGCCCGGTGCCCGGTTCGACCACGACTACACTACTACCGCGACCAGCACATGCCGCTCGTGCAGGCGCGCATGGGCGACAGCTGCCGCTACTACACCATCGACAAGGGACTGGCCGGCGGGATGCCGGGCATGCCGGCCACCTACATCGGGATGTGCCACATCTTCTGCGACTCCGTGGAGACCTTCCAGGCCGGCTTCGGCCCGCACGCCAAGGAGATCATGGACGACATCCCCCGCTACACCGACCTGTCGCCCGTGCTCCAGATCAGCGAGGTCGTCGTCGGGCACCCGTGAGAGATGCCGGCACGGCGCGCGCGGCGACGGTGGCCGGCTCAACCGCGGCGCCGGACGAGCAGTTCGCTGAAGCCGGTCGCCGGATCGTGCGCGCGGGCGAGTGACCAGTCCGGCAGCGGCGCCAGCAGCACCTCCGCGGTGGTGCGGACCACGTTGCCGCCGCCGACATGGCCGCCGTACACCCGCCCCGCCGCGTCGGAGACGGCCATGTGGAGGTGCGAGCCCCCCGCGCCGAGCGAGCCGGAGAGGCTCAGGATCTCGAGCGGGCCTTCGATCCGGGTCTCGGCGGCCTCGCCGGCGTAGCGCAGGCGGGCCTCCACCAGACTACCGATGCCCGCGACCACGAAGGCCGACGCGGACGCCTGCTCCGCGGCGAGGTCGTCCAGCGCCCGGCGAAGGTCGACGCCGGGCGGCAATCGGACCGGCAGGAAGGGCATGGCGCTCAAGGACCAACAGGTCCGCGGTGTTCGGACAGCTTCATTTCCTGCACTCGCCGCGCACCGGCTCCGAGCCGTCCTTGCACTCGGTGATGATCGTGTCGGCCTTCTTCTCCGCCCTGGCGGGCAGGTTGCGCGGGGCCGTGCCGGGGGCGGTCAGCGTGTACAGCAGCTTCTTCGCCCCGCGGTCACAGGTGCCGACCACGCGGCCCGCCGACGTTGCGGTGGCGTCGACGATGGACACGGTGAACGCCGAGACGCCGGCCGCGCGGATGCGTGTTTCCACGTCGGCGCGGAGTTCGTCACAGGTCAGTGCGCTGCAGGGACTCGCCTGCAGCAGGACAAGGGCGGCGGCGACGCCGAAGGGGATGTGCAGTCTCATGGAGGGGGATTCTGCCGCTTCATGGACCGCACCAGCGACTACCGGACGAGGGCATCCAGCGCGGGTCAGACCTCACTCCGTCCCTTCGCTGCGTTTGGCCCGCCTGCGCTTGAAGCGCAGGAACACGCCGAGTGCCACTGCCGCAAGGATGCCACCGAGGAGGAATCTTCCCGTCGCAGCGGCCACGGCTGCGCCCGAGATGAATCCGAACCAAATGCCAGCATCCAGTGCCCACGCAGCACCTTCAACAAGGCGGCCGGTTTTCGATTTCGCCCAGAACAGCATCGGTGAGTTCTAACGTAAAAATAACCTGCGGCGCCGAAGCTGGCGCGCGCAGCGCGACAGCTTTGGTGACGTCAGGTTGATTGCCCTGTTAGAATTTTTGTTGTTGAATAACTAAGATTTCACAACATGCTTGATTTAATGCGCAAAATTCACCCCATGACATAGTTTTTTTGTAATTTATTTCGTATTCCAAATCAATGCGGCATATTTCTGGACGATTCTCGTAAATTGAACATAAGTTTGCTTTCTCATCAAAATGACGGCAAATCCCATTTCCTTTATCCAGCCATTCTGTTGCAGGAGAAAGATGTACGCTGCGACAGCAGGCACCGCAGCGTGTACAAGGAAAAGCAGGCTCAAATTTCAATGATGTCATCATTATTGGGATCATTGATTTTATTGATTAATTTTGTAACTTGAGCCATCGGGCTAACTTTTGTTTGTTCTACGATAAGTGAGAGTGCTGCATTAATTTTCTGATCGTCATGATTGGTAAAACCTGATTCGAGTAAAGCAAAGTATTTATCAAAATTTGTAGCCCTTTCGGCAAAAGTTTCTGAAATCAGTGTGCGCAGTATTTCTGTTTGTGCCTGAATTTGTGCCAATCCAACATCACGGTTAGCTTTGATTTGATCTCTCTTAGTGATTTCTAACTCACGGGTCTTTGCATAGTCCTTCCAAGAATTAATGAGGTTTTGACTACTGGTCGTGACAATGGATACAGGTGAGGTTGGAATGATAGGAAGCTTTGACATAGAAATTACCCTTCGAAAAATATGGCGTGTGGGAAATGAATTTGACTAAGAAATATTTCTATTGTTGGTTTTTGCTGGGGGATAACCCACTATATTTTAAATAGTGGGCGAGATATTGTGTTATATTTTATTTGGTGACGATTGTTTGGTCACCATAATCCAAATATCCCGAGCTGGATATGCGCACAATCGATTTCAGTTTGGATTTGAGATCTTTTGTGTTCTCCCCGTTGTTTTCCATAATGGGAGTGTCCAGTATGGCTTTTAAAGTTTTACCAAGCACCATTAGTTTAGTAAATGAACCTTTTTCACCATTTTCAGTGAGTACCTTGCAGTTGTTGAAGTGTTTGACAATTTCTTTTAGGGTGGTACGCATTTCTACACAATTAACCTGCAATCCTTGCAGAACCACTTTCATTGTTTCTATTTTTTCGATGGCTTGGTCAACGTTTGATTCGTATGCTCTCGCTTTTGTCAGGGCCTCTTCGGCTTTGGAAGCCATTACAAAACCTGTAATTGCAATTGCAGGCCCTGCCACTAACCCGCCTAGCACAGCCATACCACCAGCCATGCCAAAGCCCCCGGCTGCTAGTGAACCTCCACCAAGCCAAGCTAAAGTTGCATTGGTTGCTGCGGCCCCGCTCAGACTGGCAATTGCTGTTCCAGTTGAGGCAGAGGCCAACATGCCTACACTACCGTAAGCACCTAAGCCCATTAAAGCACCACTGCTTACGCCAGATGCTAACCCTTTTTCGATATCTAAGCTGCCTAGAACCATTTTCTCCATTTGTGGTAAATTAAGTTCTTCAACAATCTGATCAAATCCCGAAATCTTAGATCCACTGCGTTGTCTTTTTTTGATCTCATCAACAAGATATTTGATCTGATCAGAGAAAATAGCTACTTTTAGTCTGCCCAATTCTTGAAGCGCCTCATTTGTTTGCTCGCGTTCATTTTCTAAAGATTCGACTGCTTCTTCGTGATTACGTTTGGCTCTTTTTCCTATACGTTCAGCACGCTCAAAATCCTCCTTGGCGTCCAAGCCTTTTTTAATGCCAACACCGCCAGCGAGCAGAGCTGCTCCAGCAAGAATAAATGGAATAGCCATAATTTCTCCCAAAAGCGCCGAGTTGTGAAAAGTCGGAAGACAGGCGCAGGATGTCTTGACCCGTCTATAGTAACATGTATTTATTAATTCTAACGCCCAAGGTAAGCGGCGCCGGAAGGAGCGCAGCGACTGAAGGGCACTAACAAGGGCCAGGACAATGGCGAAGCCATGGCCCTTGTTAGCGTCCGCTTGACCGCCCAGTTAGGCGCTGGATTTTGGGCTTGCGTGTTGCGCTTCATTGTTCGATTGGCCCCTATGGCATTTGCTTGCGACCATTGCGATGACCCCATGGCTTTGGTGCATTGCGAGAAAGAACGTTAGCGAGCATGAGTCCGGTGATGATGAGTCCAGGAACCCATAGCAACATACCCCACCATGAGGCGAACGCCAGCGCGGCCTGAATGTTCGTGCCAAAGACGATACAAGGAAGTGGATCTTTGCCCACGGATTCACAGCCAAGCGAGCTATTGAGCCACGCGCTGATTTTCCAGCTGCCAAGTGTGATGGCAAGAGGTAGTAGCGCAATGAGTACCCGTGTCCTGACGCGCATATTGGTTGGGCCTAACGTAATTTAGACCTCACGGCCCTGCTGCCTAACTTGGCTCGTGCTGCCTAACTCAGAGCGAAGATCACGCCTAAGTCGTTGTTGGCATTGGTTTTTTGCTGCGCTGTGACGCATAACTTCCCCCTAAATGGACCGTGAAACCCTGCACCGCAGTGCGGACTCCAGCATAAACGCCGACCCGGCTCGCGTCCATCGGAACGTGCCTGACGGCGCGGCTCCCCCTTCGGAGCGATTGACGCCCACAGTCGACGCACCAGACTGCACGCATGAACCACCCTCCTCGCCGCAGCCTGTCGGCTGATCGCCCGCCATTGCAATCGAAGCGGCTGCTAGACCAACTGCGCGAGCGCATCCGGTATCTGCATTACAGCTTGAAGACCGAAGAGGCCTATCTGTTCTGGAGTCGGGCCTACATCCGGTTCCACGGCGTGCGCCACCCCAAGGACATGGGCGCCACCGAAGTCGAAGCGTTCCTGACCCACCTGACGAATGCGCGGCGGGTTTCCGTCTCGACCCACAAGCAGGCACTGTCGGCGCTGTTGTTCCTATACCGAGAGGTCATCGGAGTCGATCTGCCGTGGATGAACGAGATGGCCCGACCAACGACTCCGCGCCGGATTCCTTCCGTGCTGACCCTTGAAGAAGTCGCCGCCGTGCTGTCCAGAACAGAGGGCGAAACCGGCCTGCTCGCCCGCCTGCTCTACGGCACCGGCATGCGCCTGATGGAAGGTCTGCGCCTGCGCGTCAAGGATCTCGACATCCCCCGCAAGGTCATCACTGTCCGCGAAGCGAAAGGAGGGAAGGATCGCGTCGTGATGCTGCCGCAGGTACTGGCAACGCCGATGTCCGAGCAGCTGGACAAGGCCCGAGCGGTGTGGACAGCAGACCGAGCCGCACAGCAACCCGGCGTCGAAACCCCGCACGCACTGGATCGCAAATACCCGCGCGCCGGCGAAACCTGGGCGTGGTTCTGGGTATTCCCGTCACCGACACTCGCCACCGACCCGCGCTCAGGTGTGATCCGGCGCCATCACCTGTATGAGCAGCGCCTGCAACGGGCGCTGAAAATGGCCGTGACCGAAGCAGGTATCGCCAGGCCGGTGTCCGTCCACACGCTGCGCCACTCGTTCGCGACGCACCTGCTGCAAGCTGGCACCGACATCCGCACCGTGCAGGAACTGCTCGGCCACAGCGATGTGAGCACCACGATGATCTACACGCATGTGCTCAAGATGGCCGCCGGCACGACGCGCAGCCCGCTGGACGCGCTGCTGGCGGCGTGACCGCACGGTATCAGCCGATTCGCCCGATCAGCAGATACTCCATCAGCGCCTTCTGCACATGCATCCGGTTTTCGGCCTCGTCCCAGACCACCGACTGCGGCCCGTCGATCACGTCCGCCGCCACTTCCTCGCCGCGGTGCGCGGGCAGGCAGTGCATGAACAGCGCATCGGGTCGGGCCAGCGCCATCATCGCGCTGTCCACGCACCAGTCGGCAAACGCCGTCTTGCGCGCCTCGTTCTCGGCCTCGTAGCCCATGCTGGTCCACACGTCGGTGGTGACCAGATCGGCGCCCTGGCAGGCGTCGCGCGGGTTGTCGAAGACCTTGTAGCAGTCGGTCGAGCGGATGCCGGCCACCTTCGGATCGACTTCGTAGCCGCCCGGCGTGCTCACATGGACCGTGAAGCCGAGGATCTCCGCCGCCTGCAGCCAGGTGTTGGCCATGTTGTTGCCGTCCCCGACCCACGCCACGACCTTGCCCTTCAGGCTGTTGATGTCGTAGCCGTCGGCGCCGACCGGCGCGCGGTGTTCGAGGTAGGTGAACAGGTCGGCCAGGATCTGGCACGGGTGGAACTCGTTGGTCAGCCCGTTGATGACCGGCACGCGGCTGTGCGCGGCAAACGCCTCGATCTTGGTCTGCTCGAAGGTGCGGATCATCACCAGGTCGACCATGCGGCTGATGACGCGCGCCGAATCCTCGATCGGCTCGCTGCGGCCGAGCTGGCTACCGTCGGTGGTCAGGTGGACGACCGAGCCGCCCATCTGGTACATGCCGGCCTCGAAGCTCACGCGGGTGCGGGTGCTGGCCTTCTCGAAGATCATCGCCAGCGTGCGGTCGGCCAGCGGCTGGTAGCGCTCGTAGTTCTTGAAGCGGCGCTTGATGGTGCGCGCACGCTCGAACAGGTAGCTGTATTCCTCGGCCCGCAGATCCTTGAATTGCAGATAGTGCTTCATGAGACTCATGCCTGGTTTCATGGGAGGGAACGGCCGCATCACGCGGCGAGGAAGGTCTTGATGATCGGACAGAGGATGGCGACGATCTCGTCGGCCTCGGCAGCGGTGAGGATCAGCGGCGGCACCAGGCGCACCACGCGGTCGGCCGTGACGCTCAGCAGCAGGCCCGCGTGCATCGCCAGGGTCAGGATCTCGCCACAGTTGCGGTCCAGCTCGATGCCGATCATCAGCCCGTAGCCGCGCACCTCGGTGACACCGGCCACGCCGTCGAGCTCACGCAGCAGGCCGGCCTTCAGGTGGGCGCCGACCGTGGCGGCGTTCTCCATCAGGCGGTCCTCTTCCATGATGCGCAGCGTCTCGATGCCGGCGCGCATCGACAGCGGGTTGCCGCCGAAGGTGGTGCCGTGGTTGCCAGGCTGGAAGATCTTCGCGGCCCGCGGCCCGCAGACCACCGCGCCGATCGGCACGCCCGAGCCCAGCCCCTTGGCCAGCGGCATCACGTCCGGCTGGATCCCGGCCCACTGGTGCGCGAACCACTTGCCCGTGCGCCCGATGCCGCACTGCACCTCGTCGAGCATCAGCAGCAGGTCGCGCTCGTCGCACAGCGCGCGCAGGCTCTTCAGGTAGTCCCAGCGCGCCGGGTTGATGCCGCCCTCGCCCTGGATGGTTTCGAGGAACACGGCGACCACGTTCGGGTTGTCGCGCACGGCGGCTTCCACCGCGGCCAGGTCGTTCATCGGCACGCGGATGAAGCCCTCGACCAGCGGGCCGAAGCCGGCCTGCACCTTCGGGTTGCCGGTGGCCGACAGCGTGGCGATCGAGCGGCCGTGGAAGGCCTTCTCGTAGACGATGATTTCCGGGCGCTCGATGCCCTTGTCGTGGCCGAACTTGCGCGCCAGCTTCAGCGCGGCTTCGTTGGCTTCCAGGCCGGTGCTGCAGAAGAAGGCGTTGGTCAGGCCCGACAGCGCGACCAGCCTGGCCGCCAGCGCTTCCTGGCCGGGCACGTGGTAGTAGTTGGAGCAGTGGATCAGCGTGGCGATCTGCTCCTGCAGCGCGGGCACGAACTTCGGGTGCGCGTGGCCGAGCGTGTTCACGGCGATGCCGCCCAGGCCGTCGAGGTACTCGCGCCCGGTGGTGTCCCAGACTCGGCAGCCTCGGCCATGCGACAGCGCGATCGGCAGGCGGCCGTAGGTGGTCATCACATGGGGTTCGGCAATCGAGGCAGGGGCAGCGGACATCGGTGGGTTCTCCGGCAAAGCGGGGGTAAAAAAAACAAAGGCGCCGTCAAGGAGTCGGCGCCCGGGCGATTGTAGGGAATGCCGTTGACAGCCGACCGACAGTGACAGCGGCGATACTCGGCGCGCGCCGACTGTCTCGCTCTGCCACAGGGCTGCTGCGGTGCAGCACAATACGGGTTTACGTGGCAATCGCGCGAGCTTGTCACAGCAAGACAGCAGGCAGCAGCACGTGACGACCAACCTCCCCACCAAACCACGCGAAGTCTTCATCCAGGGCATCACCAGCGACGGCCGCACCTTCCGGCCCAGCGACTGGGCCGAGCGACTGGCCGGGGCCATGTCGTGTTTCCGACCGGGCGGTCAGCAAGGCGGCCTGGGTGGCGCGATCGGTTATTCACCCTACTGCATCCCCACGACACTGGGCAAGGCCAAGTGCGTCGTCGTCAACGAGACGCTCAAGGACCTGGAGCCGATGGCCTGGGATTTCGTGATGAACTTCGCCCGCGACAACGATCTGCAGATCATCGAGGCCTGCCTGCTGCCGGATCCGCCGCGCAAGGCCTGAGCACGGCGCGCAGACCTCCCGCTGCGTTTCAGTTTTCAGCGGTTTTTCCGCTCAAGTTCGGCAGATCGCTGCCGAGCGGTCCGGGCCAAGATGGCGAGGTGATGCCCCCGCCTTCCGCCGCCGCCCCGATCCGCAGACGCCGTGTCCACTACTTCAGCGGCTTCGACCCGCGTGGCGCCGGCCACTACCACCGCCTGTTCCGCGAACAGGGCGCCCGCCCGCAGCCGTCGGGCGCGCTGGTCAACACCGGCAGCCGCAGCCGCCCGCACCCCCACACCCACCGCTGGCCAGTCCAGTGGCAGCTCACGTCGGCCAGCGAAGAACCGAACGGCCCGACGGTCCGCACCGAGCACGTGTTCATGGGCTGGGACGACATCATCCGGGCCCACTGGAGCCGCCGCCCGCTCGCGTTGCTGGGCGAGCTGGTCACGGTGTATGCGTCGATGGTGTTCGAGATGGGCCTCGGCCGGCTGAAGCGAACCCACCCGACGATGTTGATCACGGCCCTGCTGCCGGCGCTGGGCGTGCTGGTGGCGGCGCTGCTCGGCGGGCTGGTGGCCTGGGCTGCCGCCACGGCGATGACGCTGCCGGCCGGGTGGTCGCTGGCCGTGCCAGGGCTGCTCGGGTGGCTGGTGGCGCGCGGCGGTCTCTGGGGCGCGGACCGGCTGGGGCTGTTCTGGCTGACGCGCATCTTCGGTTTCGTGCGCCACATGAGCCGGGGCACCGCCGCCGGGCTCGACGAGCGCACCCGCACCTGGGTCGAGCAGGTCATCGCCCGGCAACAGGACGACCCGGTCGACGAGGTCGTGCTGGTCGGCCACAGCGTGGGCACGCTGCTGCTGGTGGGCGTCGTCGACGGGCTGCTGCAGGATCCGCGCTGGCAGGTGCTGCAGGCCGATCGCCGCACCGCGGTGCTGACGCTGGGCCAGTGCTACGGCGCGCTCGCGCTGCTGCCGCGGGCGACAGCGTTCCGCACCGCACTGCGCCGGATGGTCGCTCACCCGCAACTCGCCTGGCTGGACGTGACGGCACGGATCGACCCGATGTGCTTCTACCGGGCAGCGCCGCTGGCCAACACCGGGGCAGCGCCTGCATCTGGCGGGGCGCAGATGCCGGTCCAGCTGGCAGCGCGCTTTTTCCAGATGTACGCCCCCCGCCGCTGGGCGGCGATCCGCCGCGACAAGGTGCGCGCGCATTTCCTCTACCTGATGACCCCCGACCGGGCCGGCAACTTCGACCTGTACACGCTGCTGTACGGACCCCAGCCCTTCGAGGCACACCTCGAACAGGCCCGCCACGCCGCACGATGAGCACGCCCATGACGCCGACGACCCACTTCAGTCCCGCCTACCCTCGCCCGCGCGCCAGCAAGGCCTCGGGGCTGCTGATGTTCTTCAGCGCGCGGCGCTCGTGGCTGGACGCGCTGTACGAGCGCAGCTACCGCATGCAGATGGGCGAGGTCCACCTGCCGGGGCTGGACCTCTATATGGTCAACGAGCCGGCACTGGTGCGGCAGGTACTGCAGGACACGGACGACAGCTTCCCCAAGAGCGCGCTGCTCGGCGAGGCGCTGCAGCCGCTGCTCGGCGAGAGCATCTTCACCACCAACGGCGCGCAGTGGCAACGCCAGCGGACGATGATGGACCCGGCCTTCGCGCAGGCCCGGCTGAACGTGGCCTTCCCCGTGATGCGCGAGGCGACGGACGCGATGCTGGCCCGCCTGGCCGCGCTGCCGGATGGCGCCGAGCACGACCTCGAAGTCGAGATGACGCACGTGACGGCCGACATCATCTTCCGCACGATCTTCTCCGAGCCGCTGACCGGCACGGACGCACAGCGTGTCTTCGACGCCTTCTCGCGCTACCAGGCGCAGGTGCCGCGGCTGATGCTGCCCGCGCTCTTCGGCCAGCGCTGGCTGCGCTGGCCGTGGGACGCGTGGCGCAGCCGGCGCGCCGCACGCGAGATCCGCGGGCTGCTGGAGACGCTGATCCGGCCGCGCTACGCGGCGCACCGGGGGGGCTGCCCATCCCCGCGGCAGGACATCCTAGCCGCCTTCCTGGACGCACGCGACCCGGAGAGCGGCATCCCGTTCTCGTTCGAGGCGCTGGTGGACCAGGTGGCGATGCTGTTCCTGGCCGGCCATGAAACGTCCGCCAGTGCACTGACCTGGGCCACGCACCTGCTGGCGGAGGCGCCGGACGTGCAGACGCGGGTGCATGCCGAAGTGACCACGCAACTCGGCACGCGGGCACCGGAACTCGGCGACATGAAGGACCTGCCCCTGACACGCAACGTGTTCCGCGAGACGCTGCGGCTGTTCCCGCCCGTCGGCTTCATGGCACGCCAGACGGCCCGCGGCTGCCCGATGCGCAAGAAGCAGGTGCCCGCGGGCGCCACGGTCGTGGTCGCTCCCTGGCTGATCCACCGCCACCGCGACCTCTGGCCCGAACCGGATGCCTTCAACCCGGACCGCTACGACAACGACGCCTCGCGCGAAGCGCTGAAGCAGGCCTACCTGCCCTTCGGCATGGGGCCGCGGGTCTGCATGGGCGCGGCGTTCGCACTGCAGGAAGCCGCGCTGATCCTGGCCCAGCTCGTGCGCCAATACCGCCTGGAGGCGGTGCCCGGCCATGTCCCGCAACCCGTCGGGCGGCTCACGATCCGGTCCGCCAACGGGGTGCGGCTGCGGCTGTTCCGCCGCGCGATGCCCGCGACAGAGGCCGCTGCATGAAGGAGCGGCTGGCGGGCTTCCTGCTGATGTGCGCCGTGGTGCCGATGGCCGTGTGCGGCTACCTGATGCTGGTGTGGATCGGTCTGTTCGGGACGAACACCCGCGGCCGCGCCGGTGTGCGGGCGCTGGACCATTTCGTCAACGCCACGGTATTCAACGGTTATGCCTGGGAATCGATCTCGTCGCACGCCTGGCGCGAACGCGACCGACGCTGGGCCCAGATGGTGATCCGCGTGACAGACCATTTCCAGAAGGACCATTGCCAGCGGGCAAACAAGCGCGAGCAGCCGGTGGTGGATCTGGTGGTGAAGTCACGCCTCGACCGGCAGACGATCACCTGACGCACCGACAAGGCATGGCCATGCCCGCAAAGCAGAACGGGTCATCTCTCGAAAGAGATGACCCGTTGCGTTGTCTGGTGCGGCTGGCAGGATTCGAACCCACGACCCCTTGGTTCGTAGCCAAGTACTCTATCCAACTGAGCTACAGCCGCAATGGAAAAGGATTTTTACCCTTGTCCGTCGGCGAAATTTGTTGTTGGTGCGGCTGGCAGGATTCGAACCCACGACCCCTTGGTTCGTAGCCAAGTACTCTATCCAACTGAGCTACAGCCGCTCAAATTTCGCTGAGAAATGGATTATCACGTGTTTCGCTTCCACTTGGCAAGTGAATTCACGAATTTTTTGCAGCCTCCCGGTAGCAGCGGTGCGCCAGCTCGTCGTCGCCCTCCACTTCGGCGATCTCGGCCAGCGCGCGCCAGGCCTTCATGCGCAGCACGCTTTCGGCATGGGGCGACTGGGCAGCCGATTCGAGCAAGCGGTGTGCACGGCCCCAGAGCTGGCGCTCGGCCATCGCGCGCCCGACCACGAACGCCAGTTGCGGATCCAGCGGCAGCGACTCGACACTGGATTCGAGCAGGGGCAGCCAGTCCGGCGGCAGTCCGGGCAGCACCTCGGCGAAGGCATCGAGCACGTCGGAGCGCTCGCGCTCGCCGAGTTGCGACAGGTTCTCCCAGTGCGGACGCAGCCAGCCGCGTGCGTCGGACAGGGCTTCCAGCACGCCGGCACGGCGGGCCGCCCGCGCGGTCACGTAGGGATCGCGGCGATCGGCGCTGTCGAGCTGCAGCCAGGTGCGGCGCAGCTGGTCGGCGTCGCGCGCAGTGTCCAGCGCCTCGACCGCCAGCGAACGCAACAGCCCCTGCGCGGCCACCGGCGTGAAGCCCTGGTGCTTGGCCAGCAGGCGCGCGGTCTTGAGCGCCTCCAGCGGCTGGCGGGCCAGCCGCGAGGCCTGCAACTTGAGCCGCAGCGCATGGGTGCGCCGCGCCACACCGGCCGGCAGCAGCGCGAGCTGGTCCAGCGCACGATCGGCATCCCGGTCGTCGACGGCCCATTCCGCCGCCAGCAGCCGCGCGCCCTCGCCCACCGCCGAGCCGCCCGGCAGGTTGGCGATGAGCGCCTGCGCCTTGGCCAGCTCCTCGTTGCGACGCGGCTGGTCCTGCAGACGGTGCAGGCTGCTGGCAGCCACCAGATGCGCCAGCACGGCAAAGTCCGGCTCGATGCGCAGGTCCGAGGACTGCGCCTGGATCTCCAGCGCCTGCCTGGCCGCCTTGTGTGCACGGCCGTAACGGCCGGCGAACAGCAGCGAGAACGACTCGCGCAGCGCCTTCTGCGCCGCGTGTTCGCGCTGGCGGGTGCGCCAGGCCTTGGCCCGCTCGGGCAGGCCGACCAGACTCGACACGGCCCCGATCACGGCATACCCCGCGCCGCCGAGCACCAGCATCACCAGCACGAAGACATTGATCGACACGTCCACCCGCCACGGTGTCCAGTAGATGGACACGAGACCATCGTTGGCCCCGAGCGTGCTCGCTGCCAGCACGGCGACGGCAAAGATCAGCAACAGCCAGACCACTTGACGCATGACCGCCCCCCCCTTCAGCGGCCCGCCACGGCAGCAGCGGTGGCAGCAAGGGATTCGTCGGGCCGGGGGATGCCCACCAGGCGGCTCTGCGCGGTGACAGCGCGCAGCAGATCGGCGGCGATCTGGGTACGGCGCGCGGTGCCGTCGAAATAGGTCTGCAGCGAACGCTGCGCGCTCTGCAGATCGACCGTCGCCGACTCGGGTTGCCGCGACAGCAGCGACAGCCGGGCGTTGAGCAGCCGCAGCTTCAGGTTCTCGCGCAGGAACACGCCCTGCTCGGGCGCCAGCAGCATGGCTTCAGGCCGATCGATGCGGGTCACGCGCAGCAGGCTGCTGACCTCGTCCCAGACCAGTTGCACCGGCCGCCCCCAGTCCATGAACCATTGCCGCCACACCGGCAGCTCCGCGCGCGACGGCGCGGACGCCGCGGCCTGCCGGGCCTGCGCACGCTGGGCGGCCACCACGGCGCGTGCGGTGGTGGCCGATTGCGACACCAGCGGCAATTCGTCGGTCAGGCGCACGACCTCGTCGAGCTTGATCAGCAGCGAGCCGATGTCCGGCACCGCCACCGCGCGCACCCGGTCCAGGTCGCGGGCGATGGCACGGCGCAGCGGCTCCAGCCGGGGCTGGCTGATGCGCGCCAGACGCTCGTCGGCGCTGCGCAGCGCGGCCATCAGTGGCTCGGCGCTGCCGGTGATCGAGCTTTGCTGCACGGCCACACGGATCGAGGCATCGATGTCCGAGACCGCGTTCTCGTCGCGCGAGCGGGACATGGACAGGATCAGGTCGTCGAGCTGGTCGCGCTGCATGGAGACCTCGGACACCCGCGCATCCATCAGCGCCACCTTGGCGGAAGCATCGCGGGCGATGTCCTCGGCCTGCTTGGCCAGCACCCGGGCCTCGGAGGCCTGCTCGCTGCTACCCTGCTGGCGCTTGACGAGCTCCATCTCCAGCGCATGCACCCGCTGCTGCGTTTCCCAGCCCATCCAGAGGCTGGCACCCGCCACGAACGCCATCACCAGACCGACCGGCATGACCCACGACGGCAGTGCGGACGCCACCGGCGCCGCATGCACGATCATCGGCACAGCAGCGACTGGCGGAGCCGCCAGAGGCGGCGCAACGACCGGCGCCTCCGTGGGAGGAGCCGAAGAGTCGGCGCTGGCGGGCGGGCCGCTGGGGGGAGATGTTTGATCGTTCACAGGCGATACGGGTCCGAAGTGTTCATCCCGCTGTACTGATTGTATCGACGGGGCATGACGGCCGTGCAACGCATCACAACTGCGGACACTTTCAGCGCCAGCACGCCGCCGCGTGCACCACCGCATCCGGCGCAGGGGGCACCGGCACCACCTGGCGAAAACCGCCCAGCCGTGCCGTTGCGGCGATGCGCGGATGCGTGGCCAGCACCGGAGCTGCCAGCACGGCCGCACGCAGCACCGGGTCGGCCGCCGGCGCCTGCGGCGCCAGCAGGTGGGCGATGCACTGCGAACTGCTGAAGAGCCAGACATGCCGAGCCGGTTGCGCGGCCACCCGCGCCAGCATGTCGGCCGGCGCCCCCGGCCACACGGGCGGTCCGCGGCGATAGGCGGCCAGACACGCCACCGACGCCCCGGCCCGCCCCAGCGCATCGGCCAGCCAGTCCCGCCCGTCCTCGCCGCGCACCACCAGGACCGACTGCCCGGCCCAGTCGCGCGAAGCCAGCGCATGGGTCCAGAGCGATTCGGCGTCGAAGGTGGCCGCGTCCATCGGTGGCGACACGATGCAGGCCGCGTCCACACCCTGCGCCCGCAGCGCGGCCACGGTGCCCGGCCCGGTGGCGCCCGCCAGTGTCGCGTCCGGCCAACGCAGTCCGGCCGGACGCGCCGCGAAGAAGGCCAGCACCGCATTCGGGCTGACGAACATCACCAGCCGGTGCCGGGCCAGCACCGCCCAGGCACGCGCCACGTCCGCGTCGAAGGCGGCCGCCCGCTCGATGCGCATCAGCGGCAAGGCGCAGGCGGCCTGACCCAGCGCCTGCAGGCGCGCGACCCACTCGTCCGCCTGCGGCTGCGGCCGGGTCACGACCACCGTGACGGTCATCGGATCAGGCCGCTGCCAGTGCTTCGGCCGCGGCCAGATAGGCCATCCCGCCGCCATCGCGCAGCAGCTGCGCGACCGACAGGCCCAGCGCCTCGGCGCCCGCCACATCGGTCACTGCGCCATCGACCTGCGCCATCAGCAGCGGCTGCGCGGCGTCGGTCGGGTGGCCGAGACGGGCTTCCAGCACCATCGTCGCGCCGCGCCAGGTGGCGTGCGCCGCCAGCGGCATGCTGCAACTGCCGCCCAGCGCGCGCGAGACGGCCCGCTCGGCGTGCACCGCCAGCCAGGTCGGCGTGTCGATCAGCGTCGCCAGCGCCGCGCGCAGCGCCGCGTGGTCGGTGCGCACCTCGATGCCGAGCGCGCCCTGCCCCGCCGCCGGCAGCATCACGGCCGGGTCGATGACCGCCCGGATGCGCGACGCCAGCCCGAGCCGCTTCAGCCCCGCCGCCGCGAGCACGATGCCGTCGTACTGGCCTTCGTCGAGCTTGCGCAGGCGCGTGTCGAGGTTGCCCCGCAGCGGCTGCACGTCCAGATCGGGCCACACCGCCTTGAGCTGCACCACGCGGCGCAGGCTCGACGTGCCGACCTTCGCGCCAGGCGGCAGCGCCTGCACCGACTCGAAATGGTTCGACACCCAGGCATCGCGCGGGTCTTCGCGCTCCAGAACAGTGCACAGCGTGAACCCTGCGGGCAGCTCCATCGGCACGTCCTTGAGCGAATGCACGGCCAGGTGCGCGCGACCCTCTTCGAGCGCGACTTCGAGCTCCTTGACGAACAGGCCCTTGCCGCCCACCTTGGACAGCGCGCGGTCGAGGATCTGGTCACCGCGGGTCGTCATGCCCAGCAGGTCGACCGTCCAGCCGAAGCGCGCGCGCAGCAGCGCCTGGACGTGTTCGGCCTGCCACAGGGCCAGGCGGCTTTCTCGGGTGGCGATGGTGCAGGAGAGCGGCGGTGTGTTCATCTGCACATTCTCCCGCATCACCACGGGGCGCCACACCGCCCTGAACACCAGCGGCCACCGGCCTCGAAATTGCTTATTTCGTCATACGTCCAAAATATGCGATGCTAGAATTTGTCGCGTAACCAGATTACCAATCTTCTGACATCGAGGTTTCAATGCCCCGCGCCGCCCGCTCCCGCTCGCCCGGCCCCGTTGCCGCTCCAGACACCGTGGTCGAGACCGGCTCCCCGGCCGACGCGGCCGAGAAGAACCGCCCGCTCGTCGAGGACATCCGCCTGCTCGGGCGCATCCTCGGCGACGTGATCCGCGAACAGGAAGGCAAGGCCGCCTACGAGCTGGTCGAGAAGATCCGCCAGCTCTCCGTCGCCTACCGCCTGAAGCAGGACGCCACCGCCGGCAAGGCGCTCGACCGGCTGCTGAAGAACCTCTCGGTGGACCAGACCGTCAGCGTCATCCGCGCCTTCAGCTACTTCTCGCACCTGGCCAACATCGCCGAGGACCGCCACCATGTGCGCCGCCGCGAGGTGCACGAGCGCCAGGGCCACCTGCAGGAAGGCTCGCTGGCGATGACCTTCGAGCGGCTGGCCGACGCCGACATCCGCGCCGACGACATCGCCCGCACGCTGGACCACGCGCACATCTCGCCGGTGCTGACCGCGCACCCGACCGAGGTGCAGCGCAAGTCCATCCTCGACGCCGAGCGCGCCGTGGCCGAGCTGATCGGCGAGCGCGACGACCTGCACACCGCCCGCGAACGCGCCGACAACGAGACGATGCTCACCGCCCGCGTGACGCAGCTCTGGCAGACGCGCATGCTGCGCTACACCAAGCTCACCGTCTCGGACGAGATCGAGAACGCGCTGTCGTACTACCGCAGCACCTTCCTGCGCCAGATCCCGAAGATGTACCGCGAGGTCGAGACCGCGCTGCCGGGACGGCCGATCGCCAACTTCTTCCGCATGGGCAACTGGATCGGCGGTGACCGCGACGGCAACCCCTTCGTCACCGCCGAAACGCTGCAGCTCGCACTGTCACGCCAGAGCGAGACCGTGCTGCGCCACTACCTGACCGAGGCGCACACGCTGGGCGCCGAGCTGTCGATGTCGCTGCTGCTGGCGCCGATCACGCCCGAGATGGCCGCGCTGGCCGCCCGCTCGCCCGACCAGAGCGCCCACCGCGAGGACGAGCCCTACCGCCGCGCCCTGATCGGCCTCTACTCGCGCCTGGCCGCCACGCTGCAGGTGCTGACCGGCACCGAGGCCCTGCGCCATGCCGTGGCCCCCCAGAACCCCTACGCCTCGGCCGAGGAGTTCCTCGCCGACCTGAAGGTGATCGAGGCCTCGCTCCAGCACCACCACGCGCAGGCACTGATCGCCCCGCGCCTGGCGCCGCTGATGCGGGCAGTGGAGGTGTTCGGCTTCCACCTGGCCACGGTCGACCTGCGCCAGAGTTCGGACAAGCACGAGGAAGTGGTGGCCGAGCTGCTGCGCACCGCGCGCATCGAGGCCGACTACAGCGCGCTCGACGAAGCCGGCCGGCGCGAGCTGCTGGTGCGGGTGCTGAACGACGCGCGTTCGCTGCGCGTGATCGGTGCCGAGTACTCCGACCACGCGCGCAGCGAGCTGGCGATCTTCGAGACGGCCCGCACCATGCTGGCCCGCTACGGCCGCCACGCGCTGCGCCACTACATCATCAGCCACACCGAGGACGTCAGCGACCTGCTGGAAGTGCTGGTGCTGCAGAAGGAAGTCGGCCTGCTGCGCGGCACGCTGGACAGCGGCGCCGCGGTCAACGACCTGATCGTCGTGCCGCTGTTCGAGACCATCGGCGACCTGCGCAACGCCGCGCCGATCATGCAGCAGTTCTATGCGCTGCCCGGTGTCGCCGATCTGGTGCAGCGCTCGGGCGCGGAGCAGGACATCATGCTCGGCTACTCCGACAGCAACAAGGACGGCGGCTTCTTCACCAGCAACTGGGAGCTGTACGCGGCCGAACTGGCGCTGGTCGAGCTGTTCGACGCGCTGGGCCACAGCCACGGCATCACGCTGCGCCTGTTCCACGGCCGCGGCGGCACGGTGGGCCGTGGCGGCGGTCCGAGCTACCAGGCCATCCTCGCGCAGCCCCCGGGCACCGTGAACGGCCAGATCCGCCTGACCGAACAAGGTGAAGTCATCGCCTCCAAGTACGCGCACCCGGAGATCGGCCTGCGCAACCTGGAGACGCTGGTCGCGGCCACCCTGGAAGCCACGCTGCTGCACCCGACCAAGAGCGCGCCGCGCAGCTTCCTCGACGCGGCGGCGGAGATCTCGCTGGCCAGCATGTCGGCCTACCGCGCGCTGGTCTACGAGACCCCCGGCTTCACCGACTACTTCTTCAGCGCCACGCCGATCCGCGAGATCGCCGAGCTGAACATCGGCTCGCGTCCCGCGTCCCGCAAGGCGACCCGCGCGATCGAGGACCTGCGCGCGATTCCGTGGGGTTTCTCGTGGGGCCAGTGCCGCGTGGCGCTGCCGGGCTGGTGCGGCTTCGGCTCGGCGGTGGAGAGCTACCTGGCCAACGGCAAGACCGACAAGCAGCACGCCGAGCGGCTCGCGCTGCTGCAGAAGATGTGCAAGGAATGGCCGTTCTTCCGCACCCTGCTGTCGAACCTGGACATGGTGCTGGCCAAGACCGACCTGCGCATCGCGGCGCGGTATCTGGATCTGGTCGAGGACAAGAAGCTCGGCAAGAAGATCTTCGCCGCGATCGAAGCCGAGTGGCAACGCACGAATGACGCGCTGAACCTGATCACCGGTGACACCCAGCGCCTGGCGAACAACCCGACGCTGGCGCGCTCGATCGAGCACCGCTTCCCGTATCTCGACCCACTGAACCACCTGCAGGTCGAGCTGATGCGCCGCTACCGGCAGCGCCCGGCCGACGCGAAGACGGCGGGCGATCCGACGCTGGAGCGGCTGCAGCGCGGCATCCACATCTCGATCAACGGGGTGGCCGCGGGGCTGCGCAACACGGGCTGATCCCGGGGCCTCTGCGGAGGCCTCACAAGAAACAAAACTGAAGACGGTCGTTCATGCAGCCATCTCCACAGGGTTGATCTGGAAGCCGAGCGCGGCGCTGCTGCGTTGACGCTGCGGCTCCTCGTAGTGTTGCCGGCCCTGGTCAACATGGGCCAGTAAGCCCGGTGCATGACCAACCTCCAGCAGCGCCACGCCGTCACGCCCGACCACTGGCTGGCCGATGGCGGCTTCACCAAGCTGAAGTCCTGCTGCCGGACCCAAGGGCGCTGCGCAGGCAGGCGCCTGCGCCCACAAGACCCCAACGCGTGCGGCACTCCGCAGGCCAGCGCACACGCCAACGCCTTCGCAGGCGCAGTCCGTGGCGGACATTTCATTCACAGCTTGTCAGTCCACCAGCCGGAAGGTGTAGCTGTAGCTGCGCAGCACACCGTTCACCCGCACGTTGGCGATCGTCACGTCGTGGACCACGCCCGCCGCGAGGCCCGCCGCCCGGAACCGCAGCACGTTGGGCACGCCGTAGGCCGCATAGTCGGGAGACACCTCGGTGACCGCCAGCGCCGCACCACCACGGGGCACGACCGAGACGGTCGCGACACCGTAATCGACCTTGCTCAGGCCATTGGCGCTGCGGCTGGTCTTGTCGGCGATGGCGGTGAAGGACTGGATGGGGTTGTTCTGGAAATAGGCCTTGCGGTAGTCGCCGACCGGATAGGCCACGTAGTCGGGCGTGACCAGCCCGGTGCCGTCGGCGGCATAGATCACCTTGATGGCGGCACCTGTGGTCCGCACGCCGCTGGCGGCCTGCACATCGACGCGCCCGAAGGCGATCTGCTTCAGGAAGGGATCGAGCATCCAGCGGCGGTGGCCGAGCGTGGCTTCGCTGCCAATGTCGGCCAGCCAGCCGCTCAGGATCGATGCCGAAGACGCCAGCGTCAGGTAGGCACTCGGACCACCGAGGTAGAGGTTGCTGCTCTGCGCGCCCGCCAGGCCTGTGGCGCTGTAGCAACCCCAGGTGGTCGGCGGGGCGTGGCTGAGCTGGGCATTGACGACCGACATCAGCGAGATCTGCCGCACCTCCTCGTCGCCCGCGGTGTCGTAGATCACCGCGGACAAGCCGTGGGCCGTGCGGATGGCGTTGACGGTGGCCAGGGCGGCGGATTGTTCCGCGGCAGTGAGCGTGCCGGCACGGCAGAGGGTGGTGTCCGGCTGCACGGCATAGAGCCCGCTGGCGGCGGTGGTGAAGTCGGAGCTGGTCCACGTGCCGGTGGCACTGCCGGTGGCGCCAGTGCTGCCACCACAGCCGGAGAGTGACAGCGACGCCGACAGCACCAGCGCCACCAGTGGGCCGGAGGGGCAGGACCAGGCAAAGGGCAGAGCGAAGGACATGGCGGACAGCTCCCGGATCAGGATCGATCGTGCTGCATGGCCAACGCCAAGGCCGAGAACGCCCGACCGCTGGTCAGCATGCAGTCCAGCGTATCGCATGTCAGCCCCAGAACCGTCAGTAAGGTGTGGACAGCTTGAACCGGATCAACCAGTTGTCGGCATAGGCCTTGACCAGCACCGGATCGTCCCGGATGAGCAGGCCATTTTCGGCATTGCGCTGCTGCGCGGACTTGGTGAAGTTGAACGATCCGGTGAAGACCGCCCGGCCGTCGAAGATCATCACCTTGTTGTGGGCGATGGCCGGCCTGGTGTCCACGACGACCGGAATGCCGGCGTTCTTGAGGAAAGTGGCACTGGTGTACTTTTCGCTCACCTGGCTCTCGTCGACGATGACCTGCACGTCGACGCCACGGTCCTTGGCCTGCTTGACGGCTTCGGCGATGGGCACACTGGTGAAGGAATAGGCCTGGATGCGCAGGCTGCGCCGGGTGGCGTTGATCGTGTCGACCAGCAGCGTTTCGCACGGCGCACCATCGGGCACGAAGCACAGGGCGTAGGACGCGCGAGGCGCGAATGCCGCATAAGCGGCAGGTGGAGCGGTTTCGGTGCGGGCCTGGGCGCCAGGGGCCAGCAAGGCCACACAGCAGACCGTCGACAGCAGCGCGGACAGGCGCCCAAGGGAAGGAACGGGACAGGACATGGAAGCGGCCGGCATCGGCAGTGGTTCGGTTCAGGGCGGGAATCATCCCACGGCCTGCCGCCGCCCAGGTCACTCCCCGAGGTAGGCCGCCCGCACTTTCGGGTCGGCCAGCAACTGCGGCCCCGGTCCGGTCATCGTGACCAGCCCGGACTCCATGACATACCCGCGGTCGGCCACCGCCAGCGCGCGGCTGGCGTTCTGCTCGACCAGCAGCATGGTGACGCCCTGCTGGTGGATGTCACCCACCACCTCGAAGATCTTGTCGACCATGATCGGCGACAGCCCCATCGACGGCTCGTCCAGCAGCAGCACCTTCGGCCGGGCCATCAGCGCGCGGCCCATCGCGAGCATCTGCTGCTCGCCGCCGGACATCGTGCCGGCGAGCTGGTCGCGACGCTCCTTCAGGCGCGGGAAGATGGTGAAGACCTTGTCGATGTCGGCCGCGATCTCGGCCTTGTCGTGGCGCGTGTAGGCGCCCATCTGCAGATTTTCGGTGATCGTCATCCGGGTGAAGGTGCCGCGGCCTTCCGGGATCATCACCAGACCCTGCCTGGCCAGATCCCAGGCCCCCTGCCCGCGGATGCTCTTGCCCAGGTACTTCACGTCACCGTCAGCGATCGGCTGGATGCCGGTGACCGCCTTCAGCGACGTGGTCTTGCCCGCGCCGTTGGCCCCGATCAGGCTGACGAGTTCGCCTTCCCGGACCTCGAAGGTCACGCCCTTGACCGCCTGGATGCCACCGTAGGCGACCTTCAGGTTCTCGATGCTCAGCAGGACCTGGCCGCTGGCCTGTTTCGTTGCGGTTGCCATGGATGTGGATGTCCTGCTGCGTTCAGTGGGCCTTGTGACCGCTGCCCAGATAGGCCTCGATCACCTTCTCGTTCTTCTGCACCTCGGCTGCAGTGCCTTCGGCAATCTGCTTGCCGTAGTCGAGCACGGTCAGCCGGTCGCACAGGCCCATCATCAGCTTGACGTCGTGCTCGATGATGAGGATGGTGCGGCCGTCGCGGCGGATCTGGTCGATCAGCTCGCGCAGCACGACTTTCTCGGTGGCGTTCATGCCGGCGGCCGGCTCGTCCAGCGCGATCAGCTTGGGATCGGTGGCCAGCGCGCGGGCGATCTCCAGGCGGCGCTGGTCGCCGTAGGACAGCGTGCGGGCCTTGTACTCGGCGAACTTGCCGATGCCGACGTAGTCGAGCAGCTCCTGCGCCCGCCGGGCGATGGCTTGTTCCTCGGCCTTGAAGGCGGGCGTGCGGAAAATGGCGCCGATCAGGCCGGAGTGCGTGCGCACGTGGCGGCCGACCATGACGTTCTCCAGCGCCGTCATCTCGGGAAAGAGCCGGATGTTCTGGAAGGTGCGGGCGATGCCGGCGGCGGCCACTTCATGCACGGCCGTCGGCGTGTAGGGCGCGCCGCCGAGGTGGAAGGTGCCGCCGTCCGGGGTGTACAGGCCGGTGATGACGTTGAAGAAGGTCGTCTTGCCGGCGCCGTTCGGGCCGATCAGGCCGTAGACCTGGCCCTTGTGGATGGTGATGCCGACGTCCGAGAGGGCCTGCAGGCCGCCGAAGCGCTTGGAGACGCCCTTGACTTCCAGGACGATGTCCGAGGTGTTCTTGCTCATGGGTGGAGGCTCCTGTTCACTTCACTTGGCAGCCGGAGCGGCCTTGCCATGCTCGGGCGCGGGCCACAGGCCGCGCTGACGCACCAGCATGATCGTGATCATCGCCAGCGCGATCAGCAGCTGGCGCAGGATGGCGGCGTCCAGCCGTCCGCCAGTGATGGCCTGCACGTCGCCGGCCACGTAGCGCAGCACTTCCGGCAGCGCCGACAGCAGCAGCGCGCCCAGGATGACACCGGGGATGTGCCCGATGCCGCCCAGCACCACCATCGCCACGATCATCACCGACTCGGCCAGCGTGAACGACTCGGGCGAGATGAAGCCCTGGAAGGAGGCGAACATGGCGCCCGACACGCCACCGAAGGTAGCCCCCATGCCGAAGGCCAGCAGCTTGAGGTTGCGGGTGTTCAGGCCCATGGCCTTGGCGGCGATCTCGTCCTCGCGGATGGCCATCCAGGCGCGGCCGATGCGCGAGACTTCCAGCCGGTGGCTGATGATGATGGTGAAGACCACCAGCACCAGGAACAGGTAGTAGTAGAGCGTCACCGACGGAAACTCGTGGCCGAAGAGCGTGAACGGCTGGCCGAAGCTGAAGCCGAACAGGTGCATCGGATCGATCTGGCTGATGCCACGCGGACCGTTGGTGATGTTGAGCGGGTACTCCAGGTTGTTCATGAACACACGGATGATTTCACCGAAACCGAGCGTGACGATGGCCAGGTAATCGCCGCGCAGCTTGAGCGTCGGCGCTCCGAGCAGCATGCCGAAGACCGCGGCCACCGCGGCCGCGATCGGCACCACCGCCCAGATCGGAAAATGCATGCCGTTCGGGAACGCGGCCTTGAGCGATTCGAAGTTGTCGGTGAGGTGCGGCGAGGCCACCAGCGCGTACAGGTAGGCCCCCACCGCGTAGAAGGCGACATAACCCAGGTCGAGCAGGCCGGCGTAGCCCACCACGATGTTCAGGCCGAGGGCGAGCATCACGTACAGCAGCGCCAGCGCCATGATGCGCACCCAGCCCTGTCCGAACTGCGCCGCGAACAGCGGCAGGGCCAGCAGCAGGGCCGCGGCCAGTCCGAACACGATCCATTGCTTGGTCTTGTGCATGGAAGTCATGTGTGTTGTCTCCTCAGGCGCGGTCGGCCACGCGTTCGCCCATCAGGCCGGACGGTCGCATGGTGAGCACCAGGATCAGGACGAGGAAGGCGAAGATCTCGACGTACTGGCTGCCGAAGATGCCGCCGGTGAGGTCGCCGAGGTAGCCCGCGCCGATGGCTTCGATCAGGCCGAGCAGCACGCCGCCGACCATGGCGCCGGCGAGGTTGCCGATGCCGCCGAACACCGCGGCCGTGAACGCCTTCAGGCCCGGCATGAAGCCCATGGTGTGCTGCAAGGTGCCATAGTTGGCCGCCCACATGATGCCGGCGATGGCCGCCAGCGCCGCGCCGATGACGAAGGTGGCGCTGATGATGTGGTCAGGCCGCACGCCCATCAGACCGGCGACACGCGGGTTCTCGGCGGTGGCGCGCATGGCGCGTCCGAGCTTGGTCTTGTTGACCAGCCACAGCAGGCCGCCCAGCACCGCAGCCGTGATGCCCAGGATCAGGATCTGCGTGATGGTGATGACCGGGCCATCCTCCCAGAGGAAGAACACCTCGACCGGCAGCAGCTGCGGGTAAGGCTTGGGATTCGGCTTCCAGATGATCATCGCCATCGTCTGCAGCAGCAGGCTCATGCCCATGGCGGTGATCAGCGGTGCCAGGCGTGGCGCGTTGCGCAACGGGCGGTAGGCGATCTTCTCGATCGCGTAGTTGAGCAGCGAGCAGACGATGATCGCCGCGATCGCCGAGATCAGCATGATCAGCCAGCCCGGCAGGGTCGAGCCCGCCTCCTGGAATGCCGTGGCGACGCTCCAGCTGACCATGGCGCCGACCATGAGCACCTCGCCGTGGGCGAAGTTGATCAGGCTGATGATGCCGTAGACCATCGTGTAGCCGAGCGCGACGAGGGCATACATGCTCCCGAGCACCAGACCATTGATGATCTGCTGTACAAAGGTATCCATTCCAAGCTCTCCTGTGACCACTGCTGCTGCAAGCTGCCGAGCCATACCGCAAGGCGCGTGCCAGGGGTGATCCGCTGCGAGCGGATCCGGCTCGGGACAGGACGTGAATTCCTGCCGCGCATTCCGCACAGGGATTCTAGGCGGGCGCCGCGCTGGAAAAGATGCGCGTTTGCGCTAGGAAAACCGCGGAATATTCGGGTAAAACCGGCGATTCAGCGGCTTTTCTTCGCTGCCTCGTCGAGTTGACGCAATTGGGCGAGTTTTTCGCCGATGCGGATCTCCAGCCCGCGGGCCACCGGCGCGTAGAAGCGCGGTGCGGGGTCGCGGGCGTCCGGAAAGTACTGTTCACCGGACGGATATCCGTCCGCCTCGTCGTGCGCGTACCGATAATTCCGACCGTAGTCCAAGTCCTTCATCAGCTTGGTCGGTGCATTGCGCAGGTGCAGCGGCACGGGCCGCGAGCCGTCCTGCTGCACGAAGGCCCGCGCCGCCTTCCATGCCGTGTAGACCGCGTTCGACTTGGGCGCCACCGCCAGATAGACGACGGCCTGTGCCAGCGCCAGTTCGCCTTCCGGCGAGCCGAGCCGCTCGTAGGTCTCGCTCGCATCGAGCGCCAGCCGCAGCGCCCGCGGATCGGCCAGCCCGATGTCCTCGCTGGCCATGCGGATCAGCCGGCGCGCGATGTAGCGCGGATCGACCCCGCCATCGACCATGCGCGCGAACCAGTACAGCGCCGCGTCCGGGCTGCTGCCGCGCACGGACTTGTGCAGCGCCGAGATCGTGTCGTAGAACTGCTCCCCGCCCTTGTCGTAGCGGCGAAGCTGCGCGCCGAGGCTGCGCTCCAGCGCGGCTTCATCGAGCACGGCGTCCGCACCGACCATGCGCACCACGTTCTCGTAGGTGTTGAGCAGCCGGCGTGCATCCCCGTCCGCGTAGGCGATCAGGCGCTGCGCGGCCTCGGGCGTCGGCTCGGTGGCCCCGAGTTCGGCGCGGGCCGTGGCCAGCAGCGCGAGCAGGTCGTCCTCGGACAGCGGCTGCAGCACATGCACCGTCGCCCGCGACAGCAGCGCGGAGTTGACCTCGAAGGACGGGTTCTCGGTCGTCGCCCCGATGAAGGTGAACAGGCCCGACTCGACGTGCGGCAGGAAGGCGTCCTGCTGCGCCTTGTTGAAGCGGTGCACCTCGTCGACGAAGACGATGCAGCGCCGCCCGCGCGACTGCGCCAGCCTGGCCTGGTCGACCGCGTCCCGGATGTCCTTGACGCCGCCGAGCACGGCCGAGATCTGCACGAAATGGCTGTCGAAGGCATCGGCCATCAGGCGCGCCAGCGTCGTCTTGCCCACACCCGGCGGGCCCCAGAGGATCATCGAATGCGGCCGACCGGATTCGAACGCCACCCGCACCGGCTTGCCCGGCCCGAGCAGGTCGCGCTGGCCGATGACCTCGTCGATGTGGCGCGGTCGCAGCCGCTCGGCGAGCGGAGCGTCGGCAGTCGGAGCCGAGGCCGCAGCCGCTACGGGGGCCGGATCGGTGTCCGGCAGATCGCCGAACAGATCGCCGATCGGAACGCTCACTGCTGCAGCACGTCAGCACCCGCGGGCGCGGTGAACTTGAAGCGCGTCGGCGCCAGCGTCACGTTCGGCTCGAAGCGGCTGAAGTCGAGCCGCGAGCGCTGGCCGAGCGCGTCGACCAGTTCGATCGCCGCCAGCTCCTTGCCGCGGAAACCGACCCGCAGCTGGCGGATCTGCCCTTCCTTGGCCTTGGGCTGGGCCTGCACCCACTGCAGGCCACCGGCGTCGGCGTCCGCCTGCAGCGTGAAGTCGCGTTCGAGGTTGCCGCCCGCCAGCAGCGCCGCCGGGGTCGCGCCGAGCACCTGGTCGAAGGCGCGCACCGTCACCTGGTTCAGATCGGCGTCGTAGAGCCAGACCTTCTGGCCATCCGCGACGATCTGCTGCTCGTAGGGCTTGGTGTACTCGAAGCGGAAGCGGTTGGGCCTCTGGAACTCGAACTCGCCGCTGGTGGTCTTCTTCTTCACGCCGTCCGGCGCCGTGACGACCTGCGTGAACGGCGAGCGGCCGGACTGCACCGTCTGCACGAAGCTGCGCAGCGACTCGACCGCGTCGGCGCGGGCCAGCACCGGGCTGAGCATCGCCAGCACCAGCGCAGCGCCACGCAGGCCGCCCGGCGAGGACATCCGGAACTTCGGGAGATTCAGCATCATTCGTTGTTGCGTGCCGGGACGAGGAGGTCGCGGTTGCCGTTGGTGGACATGCTGGATACGAGTCCGGACTGCTCCATTTGTTCCAGCAGGCGGGCCGCGCGGTTGTAGCCGATGCGCAGGTGGCGCTGCACCAGCGAGATCGAGGCCTTGCGGTTCTGCAGCACGACGGCCACGGCCTGGTCGTACATCGGGTCGGCTTCCGCGTCCCCGCCACCACCCTCGGCGTTGGTGTCGTTGCCCCCGTCGCCATCGAGCACACCGCCTTCGAGGATGCCTTCGATGTAGTTCGGCTCGCCCTGCGTCTTCAGGTATTCGACGACGCGGTGGACCTCGTCATCGCTGACGAAGGCACCGTGCACCCGGATCGGCACGCCCGAGCCCGGCGAGAGGTAGAGCATGTCGCCCTGCCCCAGCAAGGCCTCGGCGCCCATCTGGTCGAGGATGGTGCGGCTGTCGATCTTGCTGGAGACCTGGAAGCTCAGGCGTGTGGGGATGTTGGCCTTGATGAGGCCGGTGATGACGTCGACCGACGGCCGCTGCGTCGCCAGGATCAGGTGGATGCCGGCCGCGCGGGCCTTCTGCGCCAGCCGGGCGATGAGTTCCTCGATCTTCTTGCCGACGACCATCATCAGGTCGGCCAGCTCGTCGATGACCACCACGATGTGCGGCAGGCGGTCGAGCGGCTCGGGCTCTTCCGGCGTCAGGCTGAACGGGTTGGGAATCAGCTCCTCGCGCTCCGCGGCCTCGTCGATCTTCTTGTTGTAGCCGGCGAGGTTGCGCACGCCCATCTTGCTGAGCAGCTTGTAGCGCCGCTCCATCTCGGCCACGCACCAGTTCAGCGCATTCGAGGCCTGCTTCATGTCGGTGACGACCGGGGCGAGCAGGTGCGGAATGCCCTCGTAGACGCTCATTTCGAGCATCTTCGGGTCGATCAGGATCAGGCGCACGTCGCGGGCATCGGCCTTGTAGAGCAGCGACAGGATCATGCTGTTGATGCCCACCGACTTGCCGGAGCCGGTCGTGCCCGCGACCAGGCAGTGCGGCATCTTGGCCAGATCGGCGACGAAGGGCTGTCCCACGATGTCCTTGCCGAAGCCGAGCGTCAGCAGCGACACGGCGCTGGTGTAGATCGGCGCACCCAGCACCTCGGACAGCCGGATGATCTGGCGCCGGGCGTTGGGCAGCTCCAGCGCCATGCAGTTGCGGCCCGGGATGGTCTCGACCACGCGGATCGACACGAGGCTGAGCGAGCGCGCCAGGTCCTTGGCCAGGTTGACGATCTGCGAGCCCTTGACGCCGGTGGCAGGCTCGATCTCGAAGCGCGTGATGACCGGGCCGGGCATGGCCGCGATGACCGTGACCTCGACGCCGAAGTCCGCGAGCTTGCGCTCGATCTGGCGGCTGGTGGCCTCCAGCGCCTCGGGCGTGGCGGTTTCGGTGGCGGGCGTGGCCAGGTCGAGCAGGCTGACCTGCGGCAGGTGGGCAGGCCCCTCGATCGGCGCCAGCACCGGCACGGGCGCCGACACCGGAGCAGCACGCGCAGGTACCGGGATGGACGCTGGTGCCGGCACCGGAGCGGGTGCCGGAGCGGGACCGGGACGGGCGGCCGCGGGCATCGGCAACGCGTCGTCCCAGGGCGGTGCCACCAGCGGAGGCAGCTCCTCGGGCACCGTGTCCACGAAGTCCGGCTCGTACGCCGCCGCACGCGCACCCGAGGCAGGGGCCGCCGGCAGCAGGCCGGACATTGTTTCCGGGTCGAACACCGGCTCGACACTCGGCGACGCGGCCGGCTTGTCCTTCTTCTTGCGGCCGGTGACCGGCGCAGCAGCGACCGGGTCCAGCGGCGCCGGCTCGGTCATCGATTCATGCCCGCGCGCCATCTGCGCCTGGGCGCCGATGCGCTTGTCCTCGGCCTCCTTGCGGCTCGACTGGCGACGCTCGCGCCAGCCATCGAACCAGCCGCCGATGCGCTCGGCCAGCCCCAGCCACGAGAACCGGAATGCCCAGGCCAGCGCCAGCAGCAGCACGACGATCCACAGCACGCCGCTGCCGACGAACCCGAGCAGGTGCATGCTCGACGGGCCGAGCACCGCGCCGAGCACGCCGCCGGCATGCGCACCCGCCACAGCCCCCTCGAACTGGTACAGGCGGGTCCACTCCAGGGCCGTGCTCGACATCAGCAGCAACAGCAGCCCCACCCAGACCAGCCACTGCGGACGCCAGTGCACCGGCCCGACCGGATCTGCCGGCGCCAGATCGGCCCGCAGCAGACGCGCCACCATCGACAGCCAGGAGCGCACGCCGAACAGCAACCCCCACCACGCCGACAGGCCGAACAGCACGAACGACAGATCGGACGCCCAGGCCCCGATCACGCCCGCATGGTTGCGCAGACGCTGCCCGTCACCGGAGGTGGAAAACGCGGCGTCGCCCGGGTGGTGGCTGACCATGGCGAGCACCCAGAGCAGCAGCAGGGTCCCGCCGAGCGTGATCCCCACCTGGAGACGCCAGCGCGGCACGGGGGGCGAGGTGGATGCCTGCGCCTGCGAAGCAGGCGTCTGGGCGGAAGCTGAACTGCGCAGCGAACCGAGCGGATAAGTCATGCCGGCATTGTCCGCCATCCGCAGAAACGGCAAAGCCGCCATGAACCAGGGCGGCTTTGCGTTCACCGAAGCACCTGGCAGGTGCCCGGTCTGCAAGAGGGCAGGATTACTGGGTGGCCAGGCGCTCGGTCAGCACGACCCAGCCGTTTTCCTGCGTCTCGATCAGGCCACGCTCTTCCAGATCCTTCATCACGCGGCTGACCATCTCGCGCGACGCGCCGACGACCTTGGCCAGATCCTGGCGCGACACCTTGCTGCGGATCACGCGGCGGCCTTCGTCGTCCTCGGCCATGTCCAGCAGCGCACGCGCCACGCGGCCGTAGACATCCAGCAGGGCCAGCGACTCGATCTGACGGTCGGCATTGCGCAGGCGCGCGACCAGACCGCGCAGGATCGCGTAGGACAGGCTGGAGTTGTCCGGCAGGCAGGTCGCGAACTCGTTGCGGCCCAGCACCAGCACGTCCGTCTGCACTTCGGCGCGCACGGTGGCCGAATGCGGCTCGTTGTCGATCAGGCTCATCTCGCCGAGGTAGTCGCCAGCTTCCAGCACGGCCAGGATCACCTCGCGGCCCCGGGTATCGGAGGTGATGACACGGGCACGACCACTCAGCAAGATGAACAGCGCATCCGACTTGCGGCCTTGCTCGACGATGATTTCGCCGCGGCGATAACGGCGCTTGACCACGCCATCGGCGATCGTCTGCGCCTGCTCCACGGTCAGCATCGAGAAAAGAGGAACCCGTCGAATCAGATCAAGGTTTGAGAGCATGGCCATGGGGCTACTCCTGCTTGTTGGTGTCTATCGTTGTCATCGGAATCGGGACATCGTGTCGGCGGCGAGGGCTCCAGCAAATCCCCGCAACGCCACTGGCCGGGAAACCGCATTCCGAAGCGCGGCCGACAAGAACCGCTAAGCTTCGCCCTGCAAGATTTCACGACATGCCCATTGCGTCGCGACTCTAACCGAAGCGTCCCCCCGTTGAACAGCGCGGTGACCCGGAAATGAAACCGCACGCGCCCACGGAAAACGACACCGCACCCATGAGCAGCACCTCCACCCACGCCCAAGTCCTCATCCTCGGATCCGGCCCTGCCGGCTACACGGCCGCCATCTACGCCGCCCGCGCCAATCTGAAGCCGACGCTGGTCACCGGCATGGCCCAGGGCGGGCAGCTCATGACCACCACCGAAGTCGACAACTGGCCGGCAGACGTGATGGGCGTGCAGGGGCCGGAGCTGATGCAGCGCTTCCAGGAGCACGCCGAACGCTTCAACACCACGATGGTGTACGACCACATCCATGCGGTGGATTTCTCGCAGCGGCCGTTCCTGCTGACCGGCGATTCCGGCAGTTACACCTGTGACGCGCTGATCATTGCCACCGGCGCCAGTGCCAAGTACATCGGCCTGCCGTCGGAAGCAGCGTTCATGGGCCGCGGCGTCAGCGGCTGCGCCACCTGCGACGGCTTCTTCTACCGGGGCCAGGAGGTCTGCGTGGTCGGTGGCGGCAACACCGCGGTCGAGGAGGCACTCTACCTGTCGAACATCGCCAGCAAGGTGCACCTGATCCACCGCCGGGACAAGTTCCGTGCCGAGGCCATCCTGATCGACAAGCTCCAGGAGAAGGTCGCCGCAGGAAAGATGGAGTTACATCTGTTTCAGACTCTGGACGAAGTTCTGGGCGACCAGAGCGGTGTCACGGGCGTGCGTCTCAAGAGCACCGTGGACGACAGCACCCGGGATGTGGCCGTCAAGGGCTGCTTCATCGCCATCGGCCACCAGCCGAACACGGACATCTTCAAGGGCCAGCTGGAGATGAAGGACGGCTACATCGTCACGCGCTCCGGTCTCGGTGGCCTGGCCACGATGACCAGCGTGCCCGGCATCTTCGCCGCCGGTGACGTGCAGGACCACGTCTACCGCCAGGCCATCACCAGCGCCGGCACGGGTTGCATGGCGGCACTCGACGCCCAGCGCTACCTGGAGCAGAACCCCCAGTGAACGCCTGACCGGGCCCGATTGGCCGCGGCGTCGATTTCCGTTCTATAATCGACGTTTTGCCGCCAATAGACCCGTCAAGCCTTCCGGTTTGACGGAGGGGTAACCATCAGGCCGGGCACCACAAGTGCCAACAGTTTCATCAGGCGGGCCTGCTCTGGTTGCTGTAACCATCGCATCGGAGAAGCGTCATGGCACGCGTCTGTCAAGTCACGGGTAAAGGCCCGATGACCGGGAACAATGTTTCCCACGCCAACAACAAAACCAAGCGCCGCTGGCTGCCCAATCTGCAGTACCGCCGCTTCTGGGTCGAGAGCGAAAACCGCTGGATTCGCCTGCGCATCTCCAACGCTGCGCTGCGACTGATCGACAAGAAGGGTATCGACGTGGTCCTCGCCGACCTGCGTGCCCGCGGCGAACTGTAATCGGAGACTGACACCATGGCAGCCAAAGGCGGACGCGAAAAGATCAAGCTGGAATCCACTGCGGGTACCGGCCACTTCTACACCACGGACAAGAACAAGAAGACGACGCCCGGAAAGCTCGAATTCATGAAGTTCGATCCGAAGGCACGCAAGCACGTGCTGTACAAGGAAATCAAGCTGCGCTGATCAGCCCACGCTGAGCACGACTTGCTCCAGAAAAACCCGCCCGGGTCAGGCCCGCGGCGGGTTTTTTCATGCCTTCACGGCCACCCTCTCCCCCGCATCCCCCAAAAGGTGGCCCTCTCCAGCGTGATGGACCGCACACGGCAACCCGCCTAGATTGACCCTCCAGGACAGGCACAGCGGGAGCGCGAGATGAAGCAGCCGGGATGGCAACAACGCATCGGTGCCGCCATGCTGCTCGCCTGGTCGGGTCATGCGGGCAGCCAGTCGGTGGACACCTCGATGGCGCGGGCCGTGGTCGGCCAGCCGCTGTCGATGTCCGTCCAGGTGCGCGGCTTCGACTGGCCCGCCAGCCGCATGACGCCGGACTGCCTGCAGGCGCAGATCCAGCAAGGCGAATCGGGAGAGACGATCGCCCCCGTGCGCGTGCGTACCATTCCCAGCGGCGAAGACGGACGCGTGCTCGTGCAGATCAGCAGCCCGCAACGCGTCACCGACACGGTGCTCTCGGGCCGCCTCAGCCTGCTGTGCGGCGCCGACTACACCCGGGAGTTCACCGTGCTGGCCGATCCACCGGCCGCCTCCGCCAGCATGCCAGGTCGTCCCACCCCGCTCCCCACATGGTCCGGCGCCGGAAAGCGCGCGGAAAGGCCGGCTTCCGCCATCCCGGCCCTGGCGGCCCACCTGGCCCCGGCCACGCCCGCCCCTGCAAGGCACCCGATCGACGAGATCGAACTGCAGCGCCTGGTCAACGCCATCGTGACAGCCATGGCCCTGACGGCGGCGAGCACACCCGCACCAGCGCTCCCGCCACCAGAAAACCCCGCCTCGGCCCTGCCATGGCAAGATCTGCGCGAGGAGCAGCGCCAGACACGCGCCAGCCTGGCCACCCTCGCCGCGAAGATCGAACGCAGCGAACGCGATGGCTGGCGGGATGCCGTGCTGGTCATGGCGGCGGTGCTGGGCCTGTCGGCAGGCATGCTGGTGTTGCGCTTCATCCGGGAGGGGCTGATGCCGCGCATGGGCGCCACCAACCCTGACGCCGCACGCCGGCTGCAACGCAAACGCCTTCGAGCCCGACAGCAAGAAACCGATCTGTTTGCGCCACATCCCCCGGCCGATGAGGCCCCCGCCCTGGCACCAGCGGAGCCAGACCCGGGCCTGGTCGACTGGTCGCCACCATCCGCCGCCGCCCCGGAACTCCATGCGGAAGACCGCACCACGCACCGCCACGAGACCCGGCGCCCGGCCTGCGGACGCTGGCAGGACGCCGACTTCGGCCACCCGAACCTCGACACCACCAACGCCAGCACGCAGCTGCTGGACGAACTCGAGCCGCACGTCGAGGAATCCCCGGTCGGTGTGGCCGTGGTCCTGGAGCGCAGGCTGCAGGAACTGCCGGGCAAGTGCCCCTGGATTCTGCTGCGCCTGCTGGCGCTGTACCGGCAGATGGAACAACCCTGGAACCACGAGCGCGTCGCGGCGCAACTGGAAGCGCTGTACAACGTCCGCATCCCGGCCATGGGATCGGCCGCAGCCGCACCAGCCGGCGCGGAACTGGAGGCCTATCCGGAGACGCTCGACCAGATCCGGCTCGCCTGGCCACTCGACGACCCCGCGGCCGCGCTGTCCGGCCTGCTGCTGCGCCCCACCGTCGTCGAGGTGCTCGACCAGCCCGCATTCGAGGATGTGCTGCTGCTGCATGGCATCGTGCAGCAACGCCAGTCCGCGTGGCTCACGGCGGTCGACGGAGGATCCGGCAACCCCGCAAGCAGCGCGCCAACGACACCACCAGGCAGCAGCCGGCTGATGGAATTGCTGGCCGCCTGAAACGACAAGGGCCACCCGATGCCGGGCGGCCCTTGTTCAGCGGGGCTGCACAGCAGCAGCGCAGCGCATTCAGGCGCGGGCGGAGCGCAAGGTGCGCGCGAACTCCTGCAGCCCAGCGATCCCGCTGCCCTCGGCCCGCTGACACCAGCCCTGCAGGTCCACCACCAGCTGCTCGCCGGACACATTGGTGCGGGTCCACAGCTGGCGCAGCTCCTCGCGCATCGTGACCAGCTTGGTCAGCGACGGGCTCTGGTCACAGGCCTTGGCCACCAGCGCCTTCACGTCGGCCGGGATCTTCTGGTCATCCCGGTGCAGCCAGCGCTGCGCCAGACGCATCTCGGTCCAGCGCTCGGTGTTCTGGGCGCCCTGCTGCTTCAGACGCTCCAGCTCCTCGGCACAGACCTTGCGCAGGTTGGTGGCGTACTGGGCCATGACCTCGTAGCGGTTGGCGATCAGCGCTTCGAGCGTCTGGCTGTCGGCGACAGGGCGCACGGCGCCGAGCTTGAGTTGCGGTGCCGTCTTGCGGACCTTGGCCAACCCCATCAGCTCCAGCGCACGGATGTAGCCCCAGCCGATGTCGAACTCGAAGGGCTTGACCGACAGCTTGGCCGAGGTCGGGAAGGTGTGGTGGTTGTTGTGCAGCTCTTCGCCACCGATCCAGATACCCCAGGGCGAGATGTTCGTCGACGCATCCGCGGCCTCGAAGTTGCGGTAGCCCCACCAGTGGCCCAGGCCATTGATGATGCCAGCCGCGTGGATCGGGCTCCACAGCATCTGCACCGCCCACACGGTCAGGCCAAGGGCGCCAAACAGCAGCACGTTGATGACCAGCATCAGCGAGACGCCCAGTCTGGAACGACCGGTGTAGACATGGCGCTCCAGCCAGTCGTCCGGGGTGTTGTGACCGAACTTCTTCAGCGTTTCCTGGACCCTGGCCTCGGCGCGGTACAGCTCGCTGCCGCGCAGCAGCACCGTCTTGATGCCGTGGGCGACCGGGCTGTGCGGATCGTCCTTGGTCTCGCACTTGGCGTGGTGCTTGCGGTGGATCGCCACCCATTCCTTGGTCACCATGCCGGACGTCATCCACAGCCAGAAGCGGAAGAAGTGCGACGGGATCGGGTGCAGGTCGAGCGAACGGTGGGCCTGGCTGCGGTGCAGGAAGACGGTGATGGCGACGATCGTGATGTGCGTCATCACCAGCGTGGTGACGAGCACCTGCCAGGGACTGGCGCGCAGCAGACCATGGGCCAGCCAGTCCACCAGGACCGACCAGATCGTCGAGAGTTCGGGCATCGAGATTCTTTCTAGAAGCGCAGGCGGCCTGCAGGCGGGAGAGTCGCCTGCGCTGCGGAGTCATGTTGTGTCCGGGCCACTGGCGGGGTGCAACATTCTAGACGCTCCGAAGATCTGCACGAAACAGGGACATTGCCGGACATGCATCCCCAAACTGCGTGATCGCCGACGATTGCGCCTGATCAAGGGACGTACACGTCAGTGAACCGCCCGTTCAGGCGGCCTTCAGGCGGGGCGGCGGCGCCAGACGGCCGCGAAGAACCCGTCCGTCCCATGCCGGTGCGGCCACAGGCGCAGGTAGTGGTTGCGGCAGAGCGACTCGGCGGCCTCGACCTTCTGGCGCGCCAGCACTTCGGCGGCGTTGAGCAGCTCGAACTCCGGATGCGCTTCGCTGAAGGCCTGGGCGATGGCCTCGTTCTCGGCATCCAGCAGGCTGCAGGTGGCGTAGACGAGCTGCCCGCCCGCCTTCACCAGCCGCGCGGCGCTGTCCAGGATGGCGCGCTGCTTGACGGTCAGCTCGGCCACGCCCTCGGGCGTCTGGCGCCACTTGAGGTCCGGATTGCGGCGCAGCGTGCCCAGACCCGAGCACGGTGCATCGACCAGCACGCGGTCGATCTTGCCCGACAGGCGCTTGATGCGCTCGTCACGCTCGTGGGAGATGCCGGCCGGGTAGACGTTCGACAGCCCGCTGCGCGCCAGGCGCGGCTTGAGCGCGGCCAGGCGGTGCGCCGAGACGTCGAAGGCGTAGAGCCGGCCGGTGTTGCGCATCATCGCGCCCAGCGCCAGCGTCTTGCCGCCGGCGCCAGCGCAGAAGTCCACCACCATCTCGCCGCGCTTGGCCTCGGTGAGCAGCGCCAGCAGCTGGCTGCCCTCGTCCTGCACCTCGACCTCGCCGCGCTTGAAGCACTCGGTCAGGTTGAGCGTGGGCTTGCCGCGGGCGCGCAGGCCCGTCGGCGCGTACGGCGTCGGTTCGGTCAGGATGCCTTCCTCGGCCAGCGTGGCCTGGGCGGCTTCCCGCTTGGCGAGCAGCGTGTTGACGCGCAGGTCCAGCCCGGCCGACTTGGACAGGCTCTCGATCAGCGGCCAGAAGTCGTTGCCCATTTCCTTCTTCAGCGCCTCGGCCAGCCAGTCGGGCAGGTTGTGGCGCAGGCTCTCGGACTGGCTCTTCAGGCTCAGCAGCTTGGCGGTGGCGGCCCATTTCTGCTCGACCTCGGTCGTCGCGGCGCGCAGATAGGCTTCGGTGCCCTGCCAGGCCAGGATGCTCAGGCGGCGCTCCAGCGCCCCCGTGCCGGACTTGGCCAGGTACTGCAGGCGCAGCCGCTCGCGCAGCACGGCATAGACGGTCTCGGCCAGCGCATGGCGTTCGCGCATGCCCAGCATCCGGTTGCGGCGGAAGAAGGCCGACACCACGGCGTCGGTCGGACTGGTGAAGCGCAGGACTTCATGCAACAGCTCGTCGCACAGCGTGAAGAGGGCTTTGGGGGTCATGGGGAAGTCCTCGGAGGCTCAGAGTGTGTGGAACAGCCATTGCGGCGCGTTCAGAGTGTGGCGCACGACGCCGTCATCGCCCAGCAGCAGCTGGTCTTCGACAAACCAGCGCACGGCGCGCGGATAGATCTGGTGCTCGCACACCAGCACCCGCGCCGACAGCGTCTCGGCCGTGTCCCCGGCCAGTACCGGCACCACGGCCTGGAGCACGATCGGGCCGTGGTCGAGTTCGGCGGTGACGAAATGGACCGTCGCGCCGGCCACCTTGCAGCCGGTCTGCAGCGCACGTTCGTGCGTGTGCAGGCCGCCGAACGAAGGCAGCAGCGACGGGTGGATGTTGAGCAGGCGGCCAGCGTAGCGGGCCACGAAACCGGGGGTCAGGATGCGCATGAACCCGGCCAGCACGACCAGATCGGGTTGGTGGGTGTCGATTTCAGCGGCCAGCGCCGCATCGAAGGCGGCGCGGTCGGCATGGACACGGTGGTCGATCGACGCGGTGGCGATGCCACGCTCGGCCGCCCAGGCGAGACCACCCGCCGTCGGCCGGTTGCTGATGACCGCCACGACAGAGGCGGGCCAGCCTTCTTCGGCGCAGGCGCGGTGGATGGCTTCCATGTTGGAGCCACGGCCGGAAATCAGGATCACGATGCGTTTCATGGGTGCGGGAGTGTAGCGGCTGGCCGCTGCACATGACAGCGCACGAAAAACCGGTCACAGTACGGCCGCCAATGCCATCAGGCCGTGACGGAACGCACAGGCACCGGCATTCGCCTCACAGACACTTTTTCAGGAGAACATGATGGGATTGCTTGATTCAATGCTGGGTTCGGTCGTCAGCCAGGTACTCGGCGGCAGCCAGGGTGGTGGCCAGGCGGCGCTGGTCCAGGCCGTCATCGGCCTGCTGATGAACGGCAACCAGGGCGGCGGTGCAGCCGCTGGCGGCCTCGGCGGTCTGCTGGAGCAGTTCCGGCGCAGCGGACTGGGTGATGTCGCCTCGTCATGGGTCTCGACCGGCCAGAACCAGCCGATCTCCGCCGACCAGCTCAGCAACGTGCTCGGCGCCGAGGTGATCGGCCAGCTCGCCCGCAGCGCCGGCATGGACCAGGGGGCGGCCGCCGGGGCGCTGTCGCAGCTCCTGCCGCAGCTCATCGATGGCCTCACCCCCAACGGCCAGCTGCCGCAGCCAGGCACCGACCTGGGCAGCATGCTGCCGCAGATCCTGGGCGGGCTGCTCAACCGCTGAGCCACAGGGGCGAATACCTGCGGCGCTATGCTGGCGCCCATGGCAGGCATCCACATCACCGACATCGAGGCGGCCATCAACTGGTGGCGCCAGCGACAACCCTCCCCGGACGGCGTGACGCTGTGTGCGCCGCTGCGGGTGCTCGCGGAGGTCTACGCCTTGCTGGTGTACTACCGGGAAACGCTCTGCGACGAACAGGGCCTGCCCGATGCCGCCCGGCAGGCCTGGCTGGCCTGGTACGAGAGCACGCCAGACGCGCCCTGCATCGCCATCTGCTCGACCACCCAGGGCGACGAGGTCTGCAAGGGCTGTGGCCGCACCTTCGACGAGGTGCAGCACTGGCCGGCCATGAGTCCGGCCGCCAAGCGCCAGACCTGGCACCGCATCACCCGAGAAGGCACCGCCTGGCGCTTCAACCGCTATGCGGACCGGGTGCGCCCGCAGGTGCCGCCAGTCCCGCCCCGAGGGGCAGCCTGATCGCGAAGCAGCCGCCGCCGCCCTCGCGGGCGAAGCAGCGCACGCTGCCGCCGTGCCGCTGGGCGATCTGGCGCACCAGCGACAGACCGAGCCCGACCCCGCCCGCCCGCTCGGCATGGCCGGGCAGCCGGAAGAACGGCTCGAACACCTGCTCGCGATAGGCTTCTGGCACACCAGGGCCCCGGTCGCAGACCTGCACCTCGACCTCGTCGGTGCCGACGGCCAGGACCTGCGCCTCCACCTCGTCGCCGCCGTAGCGCCGGGCGTTCTCCAGCAGGTTGCGCAACGCGCGGCGCAGCAGGCGCTCTTCGGCATGGACCAGCACCGGTGCGCCATCCGCCGCCGCACCGACACGCGCCGCCTCCTCGGCCAGCAGCCCCAGCAAGTCCACCGACTCGACACGCAAGGCGCACTGCGCATCCAGCCGGCTGGCCAGCAGGACCTCCTCGACGAGCCCGTCGAGTTCGCGGATGTCGCAGTCGATCTCGTGGCGCAGGGCCTCGCGCTGCCCGGCCGGCGCACCCTCCATCATCGCGAGCGCCATCTTCAGCCGCGCCAAGGGCGAGCGCAGCTCATGGCTGGCGTTGGCCAGCAAGGCACGGTTGGCGCGGACCAGATCCTCGATGCGCTGCGCCGCCCGGTTGAAACTGGCGGCCACCGCCGCCACCTCGTCCTGCCCCGCGGCATCGACCCGGTGGCCGAGATCGCCCGCACCGAACTGCTCGACACCCCGCTCCAGGGCCTCCAGACGCCGGGTCAGCCGGCGCACCACGGGATAGGCGCCGATCGTCACGGCAGCGAACAGCCCGCCCAGCAGCAGGAACAGCACCGAGGCCTCATCGATCCAGCCTTCGGCCATGCGGCGCAGCTGGCCCACCCAGAGCAGTCCGCCGGGCGGCCTCCCATCCGGCGGCCCATGCAGGTCACGGTTCGGACCGATGTCCGGCGGACGGTCATCGCCATGCACACCCCGCGGACGCAACACCCACAGCACACGCCCGTCGGCCAGCACCGCACGCGAAGCGGCCTGCGCCTCCTGCGACCGGTCGGGTCCGGCCTTGCGCTCATAGAACGGCGCGACGCCGATGCGCGCGCCATCCGGTGCGTCGAGCGCCATGGGAATGCGCAGGCGGCGAGACCAGCCAAGCAGCGCCTCGCGCTGCTCCGCGGCAGGAGCAGACGCAGGCGGCAAGCTGTTCTGCAACAACTGCACGAGGGCCAGCGTCCGGTCCGACATGGCCACCTCGGCCCGACCGCGTTCGGCACCCGTGTGGCGACTCACCAGCACCATGGCCACCAGCGCGAACACCAGCAGCGTGGCCACGAGGGTGAGGTAAATGCTCAGATAGAGGCTGCGCACCCCCACGCCACGCCAGCGCATGTCAGGTCGCGTCCGCGTCCTGCTTGCGCGCGAAGACATAACCCGAGCCGCGCACGGTCAGGATGCGCCGCGGATTCTTCGGGTCATCCTCGATCGCGGCCCGGATGCGCGAGATGTGCACGTCGATGCTGCGGTCGAACGCGTCGATCGGGTGGCCGCGCAGGGCGTCCATGATCTGGTCGCGCGAGAGCACCCGGCCGGGGCTCTGCGCCATGACGTGCAGGATGTCGAACTGGTAGCTCGTCAGGTCGCATTCGCGGCCCTCGATGCGGATCTGCCGCGCGTTCACATCGACCTCCAGGCGACCGAAGCGCAGCAGCGCCTCGTCACCCGTCGGGGACGCGCGGCGCAGCAGCGCCTTGATGCGCGCCAGCAGTTCGCGCGGCTCGAAGGGCTTGGGCAGGTAGTCGTCGGCACCGAGCTCCAGACCGATGATGCGGTCCATCGGCTCGCCGCGGGCGGTGAGCATCAGCAGCGGCAGGCTGCGCAGACGCGGGTCGTTGCGCAACTCGCGCGTGAGGTCCAGGCCGTCGCCGTCGGGCAGCATCAGGTCGAGCACCAGCACGTCGCACGGCTCGTGCTGCAGCTTGAGCCGCCCCTGGGCCAGATCACCGGCGACGCTGACCGTCAGTCCTGCCGCCTGCAGGTAATCACGCACCATGCCAGTCAGGCGGGTATCGTCGTCGATGAGCAGGATGCGGGCATTCATGGCAGCGGAGATTCGGCGGGATGGGCCCATATGCTGGAACAGGTTCGTCAGGCCTGCATGATGCACCTGTAAAGAAGCTTGTCCACCGATTCCGCCGGTCGGCGGATCAGACGGCGATCACGCAACGTCCAGCATCGACTCGACCCGCTCGATCAGCTCGAACGGGCTGAACGGCTTGACCAGATACCCATCGGCCCCTGCGGTCTGTCCCGCACCGATGTCCCCCGCCTGTCCGCGGGCGGTGAGCATCACGACCAGCGTGCCGGCCAGCGCCGGATCCCGCTTGAGCTGGCCGCACACCTGGTAGCCATCCAGCCCGCCCGGCATCACCACATCCAGCAGCACCAGCGCTGGTCGCAAGGCGGCGGCCCGTTCGAGTGCACTCGCACCATCAACGGCCTCGTGCACCTCGAAATCGCCGAGTTCAAGGGTCATCCGGATGAGCTTGCGCAGATCCGGCTGGTCATCGACGACCAGAATGCATCGGGACATGGCGCAGCCTTCAGCCGGCGGACTCCACATGGGCACTGCGCCCCATGCGGGTCATTTCGGATTCGACCCAGGCCCGCACGGCAATGGCCGGTGCCGGCTGGTGCACGACACGCACCCGCTCCGGCAGCCCGCCGCGCTCGGCAATCTGGTGCGGCGTCTGGGACGTGATGGCCAGCACGCGCAGCTGGCTGTAGTCGCTCAGGCTCGACAGGGTCAGCAGCATGGCGTAGCCGTCGATGTCGGGCATCGCCAGGTCGGTGACCAGCAGATCGGGCGACTTGCGACCGAGTTGCAGCAGACCGGTGTAGCCATTGTTGGCACCCCGGATGGAAATGGCCGAACCCAGCGGCTGCAGCACTTCCTGCCACAGATGGAGCTGGTCGATGCTGGCGGCCACCAGCAGCAGATCGAGCGGGGCGGTGCCTGCTGCGGCCATCGACAGCGAAGTCGGCGCCGCCGGGCGCAGGCCGCTGCGATGCGCCAGCGCCTCCACCGCCGACAGACGGATGCGGCGATGTCCGCCAGGCGTGCGCCCGGCAGGCAGGGTTCCCGCTTCGACCCAGAGCTGGACCGTGCGCAGCGACACACCCAGTCGCTGGGCAGCCTCGCGGGTGGTCAACAATGGGTCCATCGGATCTTGAGCAAAATGGGGACGAGACATGGCAGGGGGGTCCTCAAAAACACCTATCGGTCGAACCCGCCAACAGCATGTTGAACGGATCGAAGGTCTCCAGCGCTTAGTTCTTCTGTGACGTGCCAAGGTCATCGGCATGCCACTTCCCCTGCTGTAGGACCGGATGTTTCAAAGTGTGACTTATTTCGCCACCAAATTGCAAATTCCGCGCATTCAGTGTGATGGTCTTGCGCCACAAATCCCCGCGCCAGCGGTACCGAACAGCACCAATGATCCCGCAATTCTGATCATGAGCCAAGCACTTCCGTCTGAAATGTCCCCTGACGACGACGAGTCCGCGTACAGTCTGCCGCCGCTGCCGGCCGGAACACGAAATTACATGACCCCGCAAGGCTGGCACACGCTGCGCGCCGAACTGATGCAGCTGCTGGACGAAGAGCGTCCCCGGGTGGTGGAGATCGTGTCCTGGGCGGCCAAGAACGGCGACCGCTCGGAGAACGGCGACTACCTCTACGGCAAGAAGCGCCTGCGCGAGATCGACCGCCGCATCCGCTACCTGACGCGCCGACTCGACATCGCCGAAGTGGCCGACCCGTCGGCGCACCATGGCAAGGACCAGATCTTCTTCGGCGCCACGGTCACCTACGCCGATGGGGACGGGGTAGAGCACACCATCACCATCAAGGGCATCGACGAAACCGACAGCCTGAACGGCGAGGTGAGCTGGGTGGCGCCGATCGCCAGAGCGCTGATCAAGGCCCGCGAGGGGGATGAAGTGCAGCTGATGGCGCCAGGCGGACTGCAGCGGCTGGAGGTGATCACCGTGCGCTACCCGGCGCCCAAGGCGGCCTGAGCCGGGGCTGGCGCCCCTTCAGGGCCGGACGCGGGACACGCGCACCACCGACGGACAGCGCCGCACCACCCGCAGCACATCCGCCAGGTGCTGCCGGTCGCGCACCGCGAGGGTGAGCTTCAGCTCGGAGGTCTCGTCCGCGCGGGTCGGGTCCATGTCGATGTGGGCGATGTCGGCTTCGGCATGACTCACGGCCTGCGCCACCTCGGCCAGCACGCCCTTGCCGTTGTGCACCAGCACGGCCACCGCAGTGCGGAAGGCCCGCGCCGGCTGCTCGGCCCACTCGACGCCCAGCCAGCGCTCGGGATCGCGCTCGAAGTGGCGCTTGCCCACCGAGCAGTCGCTGGTGTGCACCGTGAGCCCTTCGCCGCGGCCGAGGTAGCCGACGATCTCGTCCCCCGGAATCGGCTGGCAGCAGGTGGCGAGCTGGATGGTGGCGTTCTCGCTGCCGTCGATGACCACGGTGCCCTGGGTCGGCGCTTCCTGGTCGGTGGCGTAGCGGCCCATGCTGAGTGTCAGCGCGTCGGGGCGGCGGCCCTGCTCGACCATCTTGCGCGCCATGCGCTTGGCCACGATGACGGCAATCTTGCGGCCCAGGCCGATGTCGGTGAGCAGCTCGCGCCGGTTGCGGTTGCCGCTCCAGCGCACCAGCGACTGCCACAGCGCCGCATCCATCTCGCTGAGGTCGCTGTCATCGACACCCGGCAACTGCAGCCCTTCGGTGCGCAGGGCCTGCGCCAGCAGCTTGAGACCGAGGTCGTAGGACTCCTCGGCCTCCATGTTCTTCAGGTAGTGGCGGATCTTGGAGCGCGCCTTGCCGGTGCGCACGAAGTTGAGCCAGGCCGGATTGGGACGTGCCGACGGCGCCGTGATGATCTCGACCACATCGCCCGATTTGAGCTCGGTGCGCAGCGCGACCGGCTCGCCATTGACCCGCGCTGCAACGCAGTGGTCGCCGACCCGCGAGTGGATCGCGTAGGCGAAATCCACCGGCGTGGCCCCGCGCGGCAGCGCCAGGATCTTGCTCTTGGGCGTGAAGAGGTAGATCGACTCCGGAAACAGGTCGATCTTGACGTGTTCGAGGAACTCGGCCGAGTCGCGCGTCTCGCTCTGGATGTCGACCAGCGACTGCAGCCACATCGTGCCGAGGTGCTTGGTGTCGGGCGGCTCGCTGCCGCCGCTGGTCTTGTACATCCAGTGGGCCGCGATCCCGGCTTCGGCCACGGCGTGCATGGCGGCGGTGCGGATCTGGAACTCCACGGCCGTGCCGACCGGGCTCACCACCGTGGTGTGCAGCGACTGGTAGCCGTTGGCCTTGGGGATGGCGATGTAGTCCTTGAAGCGGCCGGGCACGGGCTTGTAGAGCTGGTGCAGCACGCCCAGCGCCAGGTAGCACTCCGGCAGCGTCGCCACGACCAGCCGGAAGCCGAAGATGTCGCTCACCTGCGCGAAGCTGAGGTGCTTCTCGCGCATCTTGGTGTAGATCGAGTGCACGGTCTTCTCGCGGCCGTAGACCTGCGCCGGCACCTCGGCCTGCGTCAGCGAGATCTCGACCTCCTCGCGCACGCGCTCGACCATGTCGCGGCGGTGACCGCGGGCCTTGTCCACGGCCCGCGACAGGGCTGCGTGGCGCCAGGGCTGCAGGAAGCTGAACGAGAGTTCCTGCAGTTCGCGGTAGCACTGGTTCAGGCCCAGCCGGTGCGCGATCGGCGCATAGATCTCCAGCGTCTCGCGGGCGATGCGGCCGCGCTTGTTGTGCGCCATGGCGCCCATCGTGCGCATGTTGTGCATGCGGTCGGCGAGCTTGATCAGGATGACGCGCACATCGCGCGCCATCGCCAGCAGCATCTTGCGGAAGGACTCGGCCTGCGACTCCTCGCGGGTCGAGAACTGCAGCTTGTCGAGCTTGGTCAGGCCGTCGACGATGTCGGCGGTGGCCGCGCCGAAGCGCTCGACCATCTCGGCCTTGGTGACGCCGCAATCCTCCATCGTGTCGTGCATCAGCGCTGCCATGATGGCCTGCGCATCGAGCTTCCAGTCGGCGCACAGGCCGGCGACCGCGATGGGGTGCGTGATGTAGGGCTCGCCGCTGGCGCGGAACTGGCCGAGGTGGGCCTGGTCGGCGAAGCGGTAGGCCTCGCGGACGCGGCGGACGTCGGCTTCGTCGAAGTAGTCCAGCTTGGCCGTGAGCACGGCGAAGGAGGCGGGACTCGCGCCGTGCGCCCCTGGCACCTGGTCGATCACCGGCCGCGGCATCTTGCCGCTCCGGCTGCGGAGCTTGCTGCCGACGGCGGTATCGGCATCCTGCGGATCCTCGTCCGGGTGGCTGGACGGCTGGTCCGGAGACGACTCGGACTCGGATTTGCCTGCTCGTCGCCAGGACGAGAAGAACATGCGACGCAGGACATCGGCTGTGCGGGACACCATGGATCGACTCTAGCGTGTCCCGCTGCGGTCCGGGCACCGTGTGGCCGATGCCCGACAAGCCGCGGGTCAGATCCGACTCAGGTCGGGACCTTGCGCAGCATCTCGATGCCGACCTGGCCGGCAGCGATCTCGCGCAGCGCGGTCACGCCGGGCTTGTTCTTGGTCTCGACCTTGGGCGCGTGGCCCTGGCTCAGCATGCGGGCGCGGTAGGTGGCGGCGAGCACCAGCTGGAAGCGGTTGGGGATCTTCAGCAGACAGTCTTCGACAGTGATACGGGCCATGGTGGGAGCGTGCTTCCGCGGGTGAGGAGTCGGTCAAGACAGTTGAAGGGCGTCGAACACAGCCGGGCGGCTGAGACGCTGGGTCGAATATTTTAACCGCTGCGCGTGGACGATGGTTTTCAGGTCGAACAGGGCGGTCTCGAACAGGGCATTGACCACGATGTAGTCGAAGTGCCGGGCTTGCGCCACCTCGTGGCGGGCGTTGCCCATGCGCTGCGCGATGACCTCGGGGGTGTCTTCGCCGCGACGGAAGAGGCGCCGCTGCAACTCCTCCCACGACGGCGGCAGGATGAAGATCAGCACCGCGCTCGGGAAGAGCTGCTTGATCTGCAGGGCGCCCTGGAAGTCGATCTCCAGCACGACATCCTGGCCGTCGTGCAGGCGCTGCTCGATCGCGTCGCGCGAGGTGCCGTAGCGGTTGCCGTGGACCTCGGCCCACTCGAAGAAGTCGCCGCGCGCGATCATGGCGTCGAACTCCTCCTTCGAGACGAACCAGTATTCGCGGCCATGCTCCTCCTGCCCGCGGGGCGCACGGGTGGTGTGCGAGATCGACACCATCAGGCGGGTGTCGATCTGCAGCAGGGCCTTGACGAGGCTGGACTTGCCGGCCCCCGAAGGGGCTGCGACGACGTAGAGATTGCCGGGGTAATCGGTGGCGGACAGGGGAGTGGCGGATTGGGACACGGTGGACTCGCTGGGCGGACGCGGGGCGCGCGATGAAGGCTGCGGTCACGCAATTGTCCCCGATGTCGCGCAGGCCAACGACAATACGGGCCGCGACACCGTTCCAACGGTCAGTCAGCACCTGCACAGGATCTGGTGGCACAGTGTTCCTTCTGGGCACAGTCGCCGCGCGGATTCCGCAGCAGGCCAGACGTTTTCAAGCAGACCCCAGCAGAACTCCCGGAGATTCGTGAATGACGAACAAGCAGCCGACCATCATCTACACCCTGACCGATGAAGCGCCCTTGCTGGCGACTTGCGCTTTCCTGCCCATCGTGCGCACCTTCACGGCGCCGGTCGGCATCAACATCCAGAAGGCCGACATCTCCGTGTCCGCACGGGTCCTGGCCGAGTTTCCGGAATACCTGACGGACCGCCAGAAGGTGCCCAACACGCTCGCCGAGCTGGGCAAGAAGACCCTGGAGCCGGACGCCAACATCATCAAGCTGCCGAACATCAGCGCGTCGGTGTCGCAGCTGGTGGCCTGCATCAAGGAACTGCAGTCCAAGGGCTACCAGATCCCCGACTTCCCCGAGAACCCGACCACCGACGAGGAGAAGGCCATCAAGGCCCGCTACGGCAAGTGCCTCGGCTCGGCCGTGAACCCGGTGCTGCGCGAAGGCAACTCCGACCGCCGCGCGCCGATGGCCGTCAAGAACTTCGCCCGCAAGCACCCGCACTCGATGGGCGAGTGGAAGCAGTGGTCGCAGACCCATGTCTCGCACATGGAGCACGGCGACTTCTACCACGGCGAAAAGTCGCTGACGCTGGACAAGGCCCGCAACGTCAAGATGGAGCTGCTCACCGCCAGCGGCAAGACCATCGTGCTGAAGCCGAAGCTGGCCCTGCTCGACGGCGAGATCATCGACTCGATGTTCATGAGCAAGAAGGCCCTCTGCGACTTCTACGAGGCGCAGCTGGAGGACTGCCGCCAGTCCGGCATCCTGTTCTCGCTGCACGTCAAGGCGACGATGATGAAGGTCTCGCACCCCATCGTCTTCGGCCACTGCGTCAAGATCTACTACAAGGACGCCTTCGAGAAACACGGCGCGCTGTTCGACGAGCTGGGCATCAATGTCAACAACGGCATGGTGAACCTGTACGACAAGATCAAGACGCTGCCGGAATCCAAGCGCGACGAGATCATCCGCGACCTGCACGCCTGCCAGGAACACCGCCCGCGTCTGGCGATGGTGGACTCGGCCAAGGGCATCACCAACTTCCATTCGCCCAACGACATCATCGTCGACGCCTCGATGCCGGCGATGATGCGCCAGGGCGGCAAGATGTGGGGCGCCGACGGCAAGCAGTACGACAGCAAGTGCGTGATGCCGGAATCGACCTTTGCCCGCATCTACCAGGAGATGATCAACTTCTGCAAGTGGCATGGCAACTTCGACCCGCGCACGATGGGCACGGTGCCCAACGTCGGCCTGATGGCGCAGCAGGCCGAGGAATACGGCTCGCACGACAAGACCTTCGAGGTCGCCGAAGCCGGCGTGGCCAACATCACCGACCTGGACACCGGCGAAGTGCTGCTGAGCCAGAACGTGGAAGCCGGCGACATCTGGCGCATGTGCCAGGTCAAGGACGCCCCGATCCGCGACTGGGTCAAGCTGGCCGTCACGCGCGCCCGCAACTCGGGCATGCCGGCCGTGTTCTGGCTGGACCCGTACCGCCCGCACGAGAACGAGCTGATCAAGAAGGTGGAAACCTACCTGAAGGACCACGACACCACGGGTCTGGAGGTCCGCATCATGAGCCAGGTCCGCGCGATGCGTTTCACGCTGGAGCGCGTGGCCCGCGGTCTGGACACCATCAGCGTCACCGGCAACATCCTGCGCGACTACCTGACCGACCTGTTCCCGATCATGGAACTGGGCACCTCGGCCAAGATGCTGTCGATCGTGCCGCTGATGAACGGCGGCGGCATGTACGAAACGGGGGCCGGCGGCTCGGCCCCGAAGCACGTGCAGCAGCTGGTGCAGGAAAACCACCTGCGCTGGGATTCGCTGGGTGAATTCCTGGCGCTGGCGGTGTCGCTGGAGGAGCTGGGCATCAAGGAAGGCAATGCCCAGGCCAAGCTGCTGGCCAAGACGCTGGACGCGGCCACCGGCAAGCTGCTCGACAACAACAAGTCACCCAGCCCGAAGACCGGCCAGCTCGACAACCGCGGCAGCCAGTTCTATCTGGCGATGTACTGGGCCCAGGAACTGGCCGCCCAGACCGAGGACGCCGCGCTGGCGGCCCACTTCGGCCAACTGGCCCAGGCCCTGACCGACGGCGAAGCCCAGATCGTGGCCGAACTGCGTGCCGTGCAGGGCCAGCCGGCGGACATCGGCGGCTACTACCTGGCCGATACCGAGAAGACCAAGGCCATCATGCGCCCGAGCGCCACGCTCAACGCGGCACTGGCGGCAGCGCGCGGCTAAGCCGCGCAGCGGGCGGCAACGCCCGCCACGCCACCAAGAAAGGGCCACCCTCGGGTGGCCCTTGCGCATTCCGGCGGGCCACTGGGCCCGCGCGCGTTCACTCGATGTTCTGCACCTGCTCGCGCATCTGCTCGATCGCGACCTTCATCTCCACCGAGATCTGCGTCAGCTCCAGCGCGGCAGACTTCGAGCCCAGGGTGTTGGCCTCGCGGTGCAGTTCCTGGATCAGGAAATCGAGCCGCTTGCCCAGCTCGCCGCCCTTGCGCAGCAGCCGGGTGATCTCGTCGAGGTGGGCGCCGAGGCGGCCGAGTTCTTCCGCGACGTCGATCCGGATCGCGAACGCCGCCGCCTCCGACATCGCCCGCTCGGCGAGCGACTGGGATGAGATGCTCTGGTTGGCACCCGCCGTGGCGAGTGCCTCGTTCCAGCGCTCCAGGAAGCGCTGCTGCTGACGCGCCACCACCTGCGGCACCAGCGGCACCGCCTGGGTGGCCAGCCCGCGCAGATGCTCGACACGCTCCACCAGGATCGCGACCAGCCGGTCCCCTTCGCGGGCCCGGGCCTCGCCCAGCCGCTCGACGCAGACACGGGCAGCGACCAGCGCGGCATCGTCGAGCATCGCCACCGGCGCGGTGCTGCGGCACCACTGCAGGACCTCGTGGACCGACATCAGCTCGGCGTCACGCAACTGCGAACGCACGGCCAGCTGCAGGGCGGCGAGCTGGTCGAGCTGCTCGGGGTGCGGCAACGCGGCGGCCGCGTCGGGGGCCCGGTCCGGATTCAGGCGCAGCTCGATCTTGCCGCGCTTGAAGGCGCGGGTGAGCAACTCGCGCAGCGCCGGCTCCAGTGCGCGGAACTCGTCGGGCAGGCGCAGCGCCAGATCCAGGAATCGGCTGTTCACGGAGCGCAGCTCCACCGTGACCGATCCGGCGGATCCCGCTGGTGCGGCAGTGTTGTCGGTGTGCTCCCCGACCTCGGGCAGCGCGCTGGAGGAGGCGCTGGCATAACCGGTCATGCTGTAAACTGACATCGCGGATTTCGCCCAATCAAAATACGATTATGTCAAAGCAAAAACCTGCCCCGTTGCCACCCGGCACTGTGGTGGGGGGCTACCAGATCATCCGCAAACTGGCAGCAGGCGGATTCGGAGTGGTCTACCTCGCCGAGGACGCCGAGCGGAGACTGGTGGCCCTCAAGGAATACCTCCCTTCTTCGCTGGCCGAGCGCTCCGCGGGCGAGCTGATTCCGCGCGTCAAGCCCGAGAAGCAGCCACTCTACCGCCTGGGCCTGAAGAGTTTCTTCGAGGAAGGCCGCTCGCTCGCGCAGATCAGCCACCAGAGCGTCGTCTCGGTGCTGAACTTCTTCCGCGAGAACGAGACGGTCTACATGGTGATGAACTACCTGCAGGGCGACACGCTGCAGGACTTCATCGTCACCGCGCGCGATCTCAAGCGCGACAAGGTCTTCCGCGAATCCACCATCCGCAGCCTGTTCGACGAGATCCTGCGCGGCCTGCGCATCGTCCACCAGCACAAGATGCTGCACCTGGACATCAAGCCAGCCAACATCTTCGTCACCAACGAGAACAAGGCCGTGATGCTCGACTTCGGCGCCGCCCGCGAAGTGCTGTCGAAGGAGGGCAACTTCATCCGGCCGATGTACACCCCCGGCTTCGCCGCCCCCGAGATGTACCGCCGCGACGGCACGCTCGGGCCCTGGACCGACATCTACGCCATCGGTGCGTGCATCTACGCCTGCATGCAGGGGTACCCGCCCAACGACGCCCCGCAGCGCATCGAGAAGGACCGCCTGAGCCTGTCGCTGTCGCGTCTGCGCAATGTCTATTCGGACAATCTGATCGAGGTGACCGAGTGGTGCATGTCGCTCGACCCGCTCGCGCGGCCACAGAGTGTCTTCGCGCTCCAGAAGGAGCTGTCGCGGGAAACCGAACGCCGCTACACCAAGCTCAGCTTCAGCGAGCGCCTCAAGCTCCAGCTTGAAAACATCAAATCCGGCGCCAAGGCGTGAGCCTCACTGCGCCGGAACCTGCCTCGGAACCCCTGCCCATGCGTTTTTCCGTCTACCAGATCAGCCGCCGTGGCGGACGCGAGAAGAACGAGGACCGCATGGGTTACTGCTACACGCGTGACTCGGGTCTGTTCGCGCTCGCGGACGGCATGGGGGGCCACCCCGAGGGCGAAGTCGCCTCGCAGATGTCGCTGCAGACCATGGCCGGCCTGTTCCAGCGCGATGCCAAGCCGGTGATCCGCGAACCGCGCCGCTTCCTGACCGAGTCCATCCTGGCCGGCCACCACGCGCTCATCCGCTACGCCACCGAACGCGCCCTGCTCGACACGCCGCGCACGACCATCGTCGCCTGCATCCTGCAAGGCCGCGAAGCCTACTGGGCGCACTGCGGCGACTCGCGCCTCTACCTCGTGCGCGGCGGCCGGCTGCAGGCCCGCACCCGCGACCACTCCTACTCCGAGCTGCAGGAGTCTCTCAACGGCGTCGTGCCGCTGGGCGACAAGGTCAACCGCAACGTGCTGTTCACCTGCCTGGGCAGCCCGGGCAAGCCGGTGGTCGATCTGGTCGGCCCCGTGACGCTGCAGCCCGGCGACAAGCTGCTGCTGTGCTCCGACGGCCTGTGGGGCGCCCTCGACGACGACACCATCACCCGCATCCTCGCCGAAAGCGCGATCAGCGACGCCGCCCCGGACCTGGTCGAGCGCGCGTTGCGCATCGCTGGCGAGAAGAGCGACAACGTCACCGTGATCGCGGTGGAGTGGGAGTCCGCCGAAGACGACGAGACCCTCACCGGCATCGAGACCGAAGCACTCGGCGACGAGGTGTTCGCCTCCACCATCCAGGCCGGCGCCGGTGTCGGCAGCCCGGACGACCTGCTCGACGAAGCCGAGATCGAACGCTCGATCCGCGAAATCAACGAAGCCATCAAGCGCAGCGCCCAGAAGCGCGGCTGAGGCGAGACCCTTTCCCTGCGACACCGTCATTCCCGCGCAAGCGGGAACCCGCGCCTCGCCACGACCCGAGACCCCTGCATGACCACCTCCCGCCCCAACGACCGCGCCCCCGCCGCCCTGCGCCCCGTCCAGATCACCCGTGGCTACACCCGGCACGCCGAAGGCTCGGTGCTGATCGCCTTCGGTGACACCAAGGTGCTGTGCACCGCCTCGGTCGAAGAGCGGGTGCCGCCGCACAAGAAAGGCTCCGGCGAAGGCTGGGTCACCGCCGAATACGGCATGCTGCCCCGCGCCACCCACACCCGCAGCGCCCGCGAAGCCGCCAAGGGCAAGCAGACCGGCCGCACGCAGGAGATCCAGCGCCTGATCGGCCGCTCGCTGCGCAGCGTGTTCGACCTGAAGAAGCTCGGCGAGCGCACCATCACCCTCGACTGCGACGTGCTGCAGGCCGACGGTGGCACCCGCACCGCCGCGATCACCGGCGCCTTCGTGGCGGCGCATGACGCGGTTGCCACGCTGCGCGCCCAGGGCCTCATCACCGAGACGCCCATCCTCGACCACGTGGCCGCCATCTCGGTCGGGCTGCTGGACGGTGTCGCGCTGCTGGACCTCGAATACGTCGAGGACTCGGCCTGCGACACCGACATGAACGTCGTGATGACCGGCGCGGGCGGCTTCGTCGAAGTCCAGGGAACGGCCGAAGGCACCCCCTTCAGCCGCGCCGAGATGGACACGCTGATCGCGCTGGCCGACGCCGGCATCCGCGACCTGGTCGCGCTGCAGCGCCAGGCGCTGGCTGCACCGATCGGAGCCTGAGGCGATGGCCGCGCTGCTGCGCCACCGCCTGGTGCTGGCGTCCAACAACGCCAAGAAGCTGAAGGAACTGGGTGCGCTGCTGGCACCGGTGTCGGTCGAGCTGGTCACGCAAGGCGCGCTCGGCATCCCGGAAGCCGAGGAGCCGCACCACACCTTCATCGAGAACGCGCTCGCCAAGGCCCGCCACGCCGCAGCCGCCAGCGGGCTGCCGGCGATCTCGGACGACTCCGGCCTGTGCGTGGACGCGCTGGGCGGCGCGCCGGGCGTGCAGTCGGCGCATTACGCGGCGGTGGAGTTCCCGGCCGGCATCGACCGCGAAGCCCAGCGCGCGCTGCAGGACGAGGCCAACAACCGCCAGCTGCTGGCCGCGCTCGATGGTGCCGCCACCCGCCGCGCCCGCTTCGTCTGTGCGCTGGTGGCCGTGCGTTCGGCGGACGATCCCGAGCCGCTGATCGCCTTCGGGCGCTGGGAGGGCGAGATCCTGGCCGCGCGGCGCGGCGCGGGCGGCTTCGGCTACGACCCGCTGATGTTCATCCCGGCACAGGGCCTGACCGCAGCCGAGATGCCCGCCGAGGTCAAGAACGCCCAGAGCCACCGCGCGCTGGCGTGTGCGCAGATGCTGGCACTGATGCGCGGGGTGTGGCAGCTTGGCTGAGTTCATCCCGATCCAGCCGGCCCACGCCACGGCAGACTCCTCGGCCAGCGCCAACGGCACCGACGTGGTGGCGCGCTACCTGCGCCCCGGCACGCTGCAGCTGGGTGCGCCGCCGCCACTGGGGCTCTACATCCACCTGCCGTGGTGCCTGCGCAAGTGCCCGTACTGCGATTTCAACTCGCACGAGGCGGCCAGCGGCGGGCACCCGGAAGCGGCCTACCTGGACGCCCTGCGCGCCGACCTCGAAGCCGCGCTGCCGCTGGTCTGGGGACGCCATGTGCAGTCGATCTTCATCGGCGGCGGCACGCCCAGCCTGTTCTCGCCCGCGGGCATCGAGCGGCTGCTGAGCGACGTGCGGGCGCTGGTGCCGCTGGCGCCGGGCTGCGAGGTGACGCTGGAAGCCAATCCGGGCACCTTCGAGCGCGAGCGTTTCCGCGCGTTCCGCGGCGCGGGGGTGACGCGGCTGTCGATCGGCGTGCAGAGCTTCGACGACGACAAGCTGCAGGCGCTCGGCCGTGTCCACAGCCGTGCACAGGCGCTGGCCGCCGCCGAGGAAGCCGCGCAGGCCTTCGACACCTTCAATCTCGACCTGATGTACGCCCTGCCCGGCCAGACGCTCGCCGAGGCCGGCGAGGACCTGCGCACCGCGCTGGCGCTGCAGCCGCCGCACCTGTCGGTCTACCACCTGACGATCGAGCCGAACACGCGCTTCGCCGTGCATCCACCGACCGTGCCGGACGACGATCTGGCCAGCGACATGCTCGACCAGATCGTGGCGATGACCGGCGCGCAGGGGCTGTCGCGCTACGAGGTCTCGGCCTTCGCGCGGCCCGGCCACCGCTGCACGCACAACCTGAACTACTGGCAGTTCGGCGATTACCTGGGCATCGGCGCGGGTGCGCACACCAAGCTGAGCTTCCCGCACCGGGTCGTTCGGCAGGTGCGCTGGCGCGAGCCGGCGATGTACATGGCCAAGGCACTGGCCGGGCAGGCGGTATCGAACGATGAAGAGGTGGGCCGCAAGGCGCTGCCCTTCGAGTTCATGCTGAACGCGCTGCGGCTGAAGGACGGGTTCGACCTGGGCATGTTCCGCGACCGCACGGGGCTGCCGCTGTCGAGCATCGAGGCCGCGCTCCAGCAGGCCGAACAGCGCGGCCTGCTGCAACGCGACTGGGAACGCGCCGCCCCCACGCCACGCGGCTTCGACTTCCTCAGCGATCTGCAGGGTTTGTTTCTGGCCTGATCCGCACAGCGCTGGCGGCAGGTGCAGCGGGTGCGGCCAGTCCCAGCAGGGCCATCACCCGCGGTCCGATCGCATCGAGCGGCAGCACCTCCTGGCAGGCGCCCGCCCGGATCGCCTCGCGCGGCATGCCGAAGATGGCGCTGGTGGCCTCGTCCTGCGCGAGGTTGTAGGCACCGGCCTCGCGCAGCAGGCGCATCGCCAGCGCGCCGTCGCCGCCCATGCCGGTGAGCATGATGCCGATCGCCCGGTCGCCCGCGACCCTGGCCACGGAGCGGAACAGCACATCGACACTCGGCCGGTGGCGCTGCACCGGCTCACCGTCCGACACCCGCGCGACAAAACACCCGGTGCTGCCACGCTCGACCGACAGGTGCTGCCCCCCCGGCGCGACATAGGCGTGGCCGGACTGCAGCAGTTCGCCATCGCGCGCTTCGCTGACGGCCAGCGGACCCAGTCCGTTCAGGCGTGCCGCGTAGCGGGCCGAGAATCCTGCCGGCATGTGCTGCACGATCAGCAACGGCGGCACGGCGGGCGACAGGCGGGTGAGCAGACGGGGCGTCGCTTCGGTGCCGCCCGTCGAGGCCCCGATGGCAATGAGGCGGCCACTGGCCGACGCAGGTGCCGGCGCATCGCTCGCACAAGTGCCGCGACGGACTGCCGAGCGCGCCCGCGCTGCGTCGCGCAGCCTGGCCACCACCAGCTTCTCGAACGCATCGATGGCACCCGGCTCTCCGGGCTGCGGCTTTTCGATGAACGCCACAGCGCCGAGTGCCGTGGCACGCAGCACGGTGGTCTGGTGCTGGCGCGTCGCCGACGCGATCACCACCACCGGGGTCGGCCGCAGCCGCATGAGCCGCTCCAGGAAGTCCAGGCCATCCATGCCCGGCATGACCATGTCGAGCGTGACCACGTCCGGATCGAGCCCGCGGATCATCTCGCGGGCCTGCAGCGCGTCGGCGGCCTCGCCGACGCAGACCAGGTCGGTGTGGCGGGCCAGCACGGCGCAGATCATGGCCCGCGCCGCTGCGGAATCGTCGACCACGAGCACGCGGATGGGCGCGCTCGCCACAGTGCTACGGAATGAACAGGCAGTGTGCGTCACGGCAGATCGGCAAACGAAGTGGTCGGAACGCTGCCCACCACCTTGCGCCTGGCCTCGCGCTCCAGCGCCAGGACCAGGTTGTGCTGGGTGGGGGGCAATCTGCGCACCATCACGCGCCCGGTGCGCGGGAAGAGGCAGACCTTGCGCGGGCTGCTGCCCAGCACGTCCTTCGAGATCAGCGTGATCTCGTGGTCGCGCAGGTAGTCGATGGCGAACCGGGTGTTGCGCTCGCCGACATTCAGCGAACCCGGCCCCGGAATCATCGCTGCGCCACCGAAGAGCTTGGCCTCCAGCGTGCGGCGGGTGGCCCCCTGCCGCAGCAGCGCGTTGATGAGACGCTCCATGGCCTCGATGCCGTAGCGACCGGCGTCGGGCGCCGAGCCGGAGCCACCGGGCAGCATGAAGTGGTTCATGCCGCCGATCTGCGCCTGGCGGTCCCACAGGCAAGCCGCGATGCAGGAACCCAGCGTGGTGGTGATGACGATGTCCTCGCCGTGCACGAAGAACTCGCCCGGCATGATGCGGACCGCGTCGGCGTTGAAGACCACCTCGCGGTAAAAGAAATTCGCCTGCCCGTCCACCCGCGGCAACGCCCGCAGCCGCTCGATGCGCCCAGGCACGACCCGGGCCAGGTCGGGTTCGATGCGGGATGGTTCGGCGGCCAGAGGAGTAGGCAGTTGGGACAAGGACAGCTCGCTGTGCAATTCAGTCCACTGTGCTGGTCACAAGCACCCGCACGCACGCGGAGAAGCCCGCAAAACACCAGCCATCTTCCGCTCAAGTCGCAGCAGTCATGCCGTAAACTGCAAATGCCTCGATTTCGAACGTCTTTTCATTCGTTCTTTCGAATAACCCGCCGCATCCATGCTCCAACTGTCCTCTTTCGCGCGTGAAGCGACCGTGATCACGGTCGGTGGACACACGCTGCAGGTCGGGCTGGCGCTGCAGTTGCTGGAACGCGCAGGTCAGCACGACTGGATGGCGAGGCTCGAGCCCGGCTCGCCGGCCTGGCTGCAGGCGCTGGTCGACGGCCTGTGCATGCTCTCCAGCCGCGATCCGCTCACCGGGCTGTTCAACCGCCGCCAGTTCGAGGCCAGCCTGGACAGCGAGATCGACCGCGTGGCGCGGACCGGCGAGTCCGCGCTGCTGCTGCTGCTCGACATCGACCACTTCAAGCGCGTCAACGACACCTACGGACACGCCGCCGGCGATGTCGTCATCCGCCACATCGGAAAAGCGCTGCAGGAATGCGTGCGCCCGATGGACACGGTCGCGCGGCTGGGCGGCGAGGAATTCGGCGCCGTGCTGCCCAACTGCCCTGCCAGCTTCGGTCAGGCAGTGGCCGACCGGGTGCGCCAGGCGATCGAGTCCACCATGGTCACCGCGGCACCGGACCAGCAGATCACCGTCACCGTGAGCGTCGGCGGCGCATTCGCACCACTGTGGGTGCGCTCGTCGTCACACCTGTGGATGGAACGGGCCGACCAGCAGCTCTACCGGGCCAAGGCCGCCGGGCGCAACCGCATCTGCCTGGAGTCGCAGCCGCGTTCCGAGGTGAGCAACGAGGAACGGGAGATGCTCTTCAGCGCCGTGTCGGCCTTCATGCCGGACGCCATGGATTCGTCCATGGATCCGACGCTGGACGCATCGATGGATGCCGCCCCGTGAGCGGCGCCCACATCCTGGCCATCACCAGCGGCAAGGGCGGCGTCGGCAAGACCATGCTCAGCGCCAACCTGGCCACGGCACTGGCCCGACGCGGCGAGCGGGTGCTCGTCATCGATGCCGATCTGGGTCTGGCCAACCTCGACGTGGTGCTCAACCTGCACCCGCGCACCACGCTGCACGACGTCTTCACCGGCCAGGCACCGCTCGACCAGGCGGTGATCGATGCGCCGGGTGGCTTCCAGGTGATGCTGGCGGGCTCGGGCCTGATCGAATACTCGCGGCTCACGCCCCAGGTGCGCGAGCAGCTCGCGCTGCTGCTCGACACCGTGCGCCCCCGCTACGACCGGGTGCTGATCGACACCGGCGCCGGCATCTCCGACATCGTGCTCTACGCCGTCTCGCTCGCCGACGAGGTGCTGGTCATCGCCACGCCCGAGCCCACGGCGCTGGCCGATGCCTACGCCACGATCAAGGTGCTCGCGATGCAGCAGGGCCGCACCTCGACCATGCTGGTGGTCAACCAGACCCAGCGCCCGGGCGAAGGCCGCCACGTCGCCACGCAGCTGCAGGCCGTGATCCAGCGCTTCGTGCACCTGGCGGATGGCGCCTCGATCACCCTGCAGGCGCTGGGCGAGATCGCGCTGGACACGTCCGTGCGCCAGTCGGTGCAGAAACGCCAGCTGCTGATGCTGGCCTATCCCGGCTCGGACGCGGCCAGCGACATCCGCGAGATCGCCCGCCGGCTGGCCGAGGCCACGGCCGCAGCGGCGGCGGCTGGGCTACAGTCCCCACCATGAACCCCGAGACCCCCGACCCGCCCGCGACCCCCTATGCCTGGGTCGGCGGCGACGCCCGCGTGCGCGCACTCGTCGACCGCTTCTACGACCTGATGGACCTGGAGCCCGGCTACCGGGAACTGCGCGCCGCCCACGGCACCACGCTCGACGACGCGCGCGACAAGCTCTACTGGTTCCTCAGCGGCTGGCTGGGCGGCCCGAACCACTACATCGAGCGCTTCGGCCACCCGCGGCTGCGCATGCGCCACATGCCCTTCTCGATCGGCGTGCAGGAGCGCGACCAGTGGGTCGCCTGCATGCACCAGGCGATGACCGAGGTGGGGATCGACCCGGTGCTGATCGAGCGGCTGACCGAGAGCTTCTTCGGCACCGCCGACTGGATGCGCAACCGCTGATCCGCAGTGCCGCGCTCAGCGCAGACGCCCGTCGGGCCGGCGCGCCGACGCCAGCAGCACGATCAGCGCCCCGGCTCCGCCATCCGGCCCGCGCGCCTGCGTGAAGGCCAGCACCTCCTGGCGCTGCACCAGCCAGCTGCGCACCTTGCCCTTGAGCACCGGCTGCCGGCCCGGTGACCCCAGTCCCTTGCCATGCACGACGCGCACGCAGCGCCAGCCGCGCTTGCCCGCGTCGTTGAGGAAGCCCGCCAGCGCCTCGCGGGCCGCGTCGCGGTTCAGGCCATGCAGGTCGATCTGGCCCTGCAGCGACCAGCGGCCCAGGCGCAGGTGCTTGAGCACATCGTCGCCGATGCCCGACTGGCGGTAGGACAGCTGGTCGTCGGTCTCCATCAGCGAGGCCGCGTCGAAGTCGTCCGACAGCGACACGCGCAGCACCTCGGCCTCGTCGAGCGCCCGCTGGAATGGTTCGGGCAAGGGCCGAGGGCGGGCGATGTCGGCCAGGTTGGCGTCGCGCAGCGGCGTGACCGCGCCCACCGTGCGCGCGAACAGTTCGCGCTCGCGCTGACGCGCGGCTTCGAGCGCCGCACGCCGCGCGGCGGCCTCCTCGGCGCGCTGGCGCTGGTCGCGCAACGCCCGGTGGATGGCGGCCAGCTCCGACAGCGAATGGGCCTTCACAACAACCCCCGTTCGGCAAACGACACCACCGGCCCGCGCCCGACGACCATGTGGTCGAGCACGCGCACATCGACCAGCGCCAGCGCCGACTTCAGGCTCTGCGTCAGGAACTCGTCGGCGCGCGAGGGCTCCGCGACGCCGGAAGGATGGTTGTGGGCCAGGATCACGGCCGCCGCGTTCAGCGCCAGCGCGCGCTTGAGCACCTCGCGCGGGTAGACGCTGGTCTGCGTCAGCGTGCCGCGGAACATCGGCTCGTAGGCGATCAGCCGGTGCTGCGCATCAAGGAAGAGCACGGCGAAGACCTCGTGGCCCAGCTCGCCGAGCTGCAGCTTCAGGTAGTCGCGCACCGACTGGGGCGAATCGAACACCGGGCGCTGCGCCAGCTCCATCGCCAGCGCCCGCCGCGCCAGCTCCAGCACCGCCTGCAGCTCGGCGCGCTTGGCCGGCCCGAGCCCTTTCACGACCTTGAGCGCATCCCCTTCCGCACGCAACAGCCCCCCGATGCCGCCGAACCGGGAGAGCACCTGCTCGGACATCTGCAGCACGCCCGTGCCCTGGATGCCGGTGCGCAGCAGCAGCGCCAGCAGCTCGGCGTCGGCCAGCGCGGACGGGCCTTGGGCGAGCAGCTTTTCGCGTGGACGCATCGCGACAGGAAGGTCTTTCATCGGCGGCACCTAAAATCGGGGCCAGTCTACCCAGAACTGACCGCGCTCCGCCGCCGTATCCCCCATTTCCCCCTTCCACTCCCCCAACAGGATCACCGCCGTGCCCCAGGTCCAACCGGGTTCATTCCTGACCCTGCATTACCGCCTCGCCGGCCCCGACGGCGGCGACATCGTCAACACCTTCAACGACAAGCCCGCCACGCTCTCGCTCGGCGCCGGTGAGCTCGCGCCCGCCATCGAGTCGCGCCTGCTCGGTCTGGAAGAAGGCACGCGCACGACGATCGCCCTCGAACCCGGCGAAGCCTTCGGGCCACGCAGCCCGGACATGGTCCAGAAGCTCAAGCTCGCCATCCTGCGCGAGATGGGCGACCCGCACGAGCAGTACAGCGTCGGCGACGTGGTGCAGTTCCCGACGCCGGACGGCCGCGGCTCGTTCGCCGGCGTGCTGCGCGAACTCGGCCCGGCATCCGAAGACTGGGCGGTGTTCGACTTCAACCACCCGCTGGCCGGCCAGCCGCTGACCTTCGAAGTGCAACTGATCGGGGTGCTGTGATGACCGCCATCCGCCAGGAATCTCTTCAAGGCCACGTCGAGGAAGTCGTGCTGGCCCAGCCGCGCGGCTTCTGTGCCGGCGTGGACCGCGCGATCGAGATCGTCGAGCGGGCGCTCGCGAAGTTCGGCGCGCCGATCTACGTGCGCCACGAGATCGTCCACAACACCTACGTCGTCAACGACCTGAAGGCCAAGGGCGCGATCTTCATCGAGGAACTCTCCGACGTGCCGCCCGGCGCGACGCTGGTGTTCAGCGCCCACGGCGTCAGCCAGGCCGTGCGCGCCGAGGCCCGCGCGCGCGGCTTCGAGGTGTTCGACGCGACCTGCCCGCTGGTGACCAAGGTCCACGTCGAAGTCGCCAAGCTGCGCCGCGAGGGCTACGACTTCATCATGATCGGCCACAAGGGCCACCCCGAGGTCGAAGGCACCATGGGCCAGCTCACCGAGGGCATCCACCTCGTCGAGGACGTGGCCGACGTGGCGCACGTGCAGGTGCCGGACGAGAGCCGCATCGCCGTCGTCACGCAGACGACGCTGAGCGTGGACGACGCCGCCGAGATCCTGCGCGCCGTGAAGCAGCGCTTCCCGCTGGTGCGCGAGCCCAAGAAGCAGGACATCTGCTACGCGACGCAGAACCGCCAGGACGCCGTCAAGGTGCTCTCCGGCGAGGTCGACATCGTCATCGTCGTCGGCAGCCCGACCAGCTCGAACAGCAACCGCCTGCGCGAAGTGGCGCAGCGGCTGGGCACGGCGTCGCACATGGTCGACAGCGCCGACGAGATCCGGGCCGACTGGTTCGAAGGCCGTCCGCGCGTGGGCCTGACCGCGGGCGCCTCCGCGCCCGAGCTGCTGGTCGATGCGGTCATCGCGCGGCTGAAGGCGCTGGGCGCGCTGAGCGTGCGCAAGATGCCGGGCGTCGAGGAACACATCGAGTTCCCGCTGCCCAAGGGCCTGGGCGACAAGGCGATGGCCGAAGCCGGCGTCACCGCCGCACCGCGCCCGCACTGAACACACTGCACTGCAACACGAGACTTTCCATGCTGGACATCACCCTGCTGCGCCGCGACCTCGACGGCGTTCTCGCCCGCCTGGCCACGCGCAAGAACCCGCAGCCCTTCCTCGACGCCGACACCTTCCGCGCGCTGGAAGCCGAGCGCAAGACCCTGCAGATCCGCACCGAGGAGCTGCAGTCGCGCCGCAACCAGCTCAGCAAGCAGATCGGCGGACTCAAGGCCAAGGGCCAGGACACCACCGCCGTGATGGCCGAAGTCGGCGGCATCGGCGACGAGATGAAAGCGGGCAGCGAGCGGCTGGCGCAGATCCAGGCCGCGCTGGACGCGATGCTGCTGCACGTGCCCAACCTGCCCGCCGCCGACGTGCCGGTCGGCCCGGACGAACACGCCAACGTCGAGGTGCGCCGCTGGGGCACGCCGCGCGCGTTCGACTTCACGGTCAAGGACCACGTCGATCTGGGCGCGCCGCTGGGGCTGGATTTCGAGACGGGCGCCAAGCTGTCGGGTTCGCGCTTCACGTTCCTGCAGGGCGCCGCCGCCCGGCTGCACCGCGCCCTCGCGCAGTTCATGCTCGACGTGCAGACGACCGAGCACGGCTACACCGAGTGCTACACGCCCTACCTCGTGCAGGCCAAGGCGCTGCAGGGCACCGGCCAGCTGCCCAAGTTCGAGCAGGACCTGTTCCACGTCACCTCGGGTGATGGCGATGCGGCCGGCAGCAAGTGGTACCTGATCCCGACCTCGGAAGTCACGCTCACCAACGCCGTCGCCGAGACGGTGCTGGCGATCGACCAGCTCCCGATCAAGCTCACCGCGCACAGCCCGTGTTTCCGCTCGGAAGCCGGCTCGGCGGGCCGTGACACCCGCGGCCTGATCCGCCAGCACCAGTTCGACAAGGTCGAGATGGTGCAGATCGTCCACCCCGAGCACAGCGAAGGCGCGCTGGCGGAGATGGTCGGTCATGCGGAAGCGATCCTGCAGAAGCTGGGGCTGCCCTACCGCGTGCTGCTGCTGTCCACGGGCGACATGGGCTTCGGTGCGGCCAAGACGTTCGACCTGGAAGTCTGGGTGCCGGCGCAGGGCACCTACCGCGAGATCAGCTCCTGCTCGAACTGCGAGGCCTTCCAGGCGCGGCGCATGCAGACGCGCTTCAAGAACGCGCAGGGCAAGAACGAGTTCGTGCACACGCTGAACGGCTCGGGGCTGGCGGTCGGGCGCACGCTGGTGGCCGTGCTGGAGAACTGGCAGAACGCCGATGGCAGCATCACGGTACCGGAGGCGCTGCGTTCCTACATGGGCGGCATCGAAGTGTTGCGCCCCACTTGCTGAACTGCCGACAAGTTTGCTATACTTTTGGTCTTGCCTGAAGAGATCCTGGCAAGCCACTTTCAGGAAGGGTGGCAGAGTGGTCGATTGTACTTGACTCGAAATCAAGCGTACGGAAACGTACCGAGGGTTCGAATCCCTCCCCTTCCGCCAACAAGAAAACGCCCGCCACAAGCGGGCGTTTTTGCGTTCA
>Ga0228699_1000073_pt1 | contig 100979 bp, 95 predicted proteins | sample McNCre217_Aug_MG_FD_178016 | JGI IMG/M metagenome (GOLD analysis project Ga0228699, IMG submission 178016) | Freshwater microbial communities from McNutts Creek, Athens, Georgia, United States - 2-17_Aug_MG | ecosystem: Environmental > Aquatic > Freshwater > Creek | place: USA: Georgia... | reverse complement strand
AAAAAGGCGTCGAGGTCTTGGTGGCCACGCCCGGTCGTTTGCTCGACCACATCGAAGCCAAAAACGTGGTGCTCAACCAAGTGGAATATGTGGTGCTCGACGAAGCCGACCGCATGTTGGACATTGGTTTCTTGCCTGACTTGCAACGCATCTTGAGCTTCTTGCCCAAGACCCGCACCACCTTGCTGTTCTCCGCCACGTTCTCACCCGAGATCAAACGCTTGGCTGGTAGCTACTTGCAAGACCCGATCACCATCGAAGTGGCGCGTCCGAATGAGACTGCCGCCACCATCACGCAGCAGTTCTACAGCGTGGGCACGGACGACAAGTACAACGCCTTGCGTCAACTCATCAAAGCCAACGGCATGAAGCAAGCCTTTGTGTTTTGCAACAGCAAACTCGGCTGCGCGCGCTTGGCTCGCTCGTTGGAGCGTGACGGTTTTCGCACCAGCGCCTTGCACGGCGACAAGAGCCAAGACGAACGCCTCAAAGCCCTCGAAGGCTTCAAGCAAGGCGAGGTCGATTTGTTGGTCTGTACCGATGTGGCCGCCCGCGGCTTGGACATCAAAGACGTGCCCGCCGTGTTCAACTTTGACATCCCTTTCAACGCCGAAGACTATGTGCACCGCATTGGCCGCACAGGTCGCGCCGGTGCCTTGGGCCACGCCATCAGCTTTGTGTCGGGCAGCGACCAGCGCTTGGTGGGCGACATTGAGAAACTGCTCAAGACCAAAATCAAACTCGAAACCGTGACGGTCGAACAAGACCGTTCGCGTGAACGCCGTGAGCCGCGTGGTGAACAACGTGGCGATTCGCGCGGTGAGTCACGTGGCGAGCGTCACGACTCCGGCCGTTCACGCGGTGGCCGCGACAACGACGAGCGCCGCCGCGAAGTGGGCTACGTGCCCGCACCCCGCATCAAGAACGACCCGTTTTTTGACAAGCCCTACGAGCCAACGGCTCGCAGCGCCGATGCCCCCAAAGTGGTTGCACCTGAGCCGCTGCGCAAGTCGGCCAACATCAAACCCAAGCGGGTGGTGGCGGCTTTGTTCAAGTCGACGACCTAATAAAAAACGCGCCAACGGCGCGTTTTTTATTAGTTAGATGTTTTGAGTCTTCAGTGGCTGGAGCCACTCATAAATAGTGGATGAGTGAATGCTTGATGAAGTCTTCAGCGGCTTCATCGGCTTCAAGGCGAGTCGGTGCACAACTCATGACATAGCCAATGCGGTCTGCATTTTCCATAGGCGGACGAACTGAATCGCCTTGATGTTTCAGGATTTCAGTGCATGCAATCCGAGGATCCTTGTTTGTCGGTAATTCAACTTCACCCAGCGTTGCCACTTGATCAGCGACCAACCAACGTGTGACGGCGACTTCGGAGGCGTCAGAAAAGGACGCTATGGAATTGCCGAGGTGAAGGTCAATCAGGTCCGAGTGAATGGATCTTTTGCAAGCGAGGTTGATCAAGCGAGGAATCTTGGCGCCAACCAAGCGCGGATTGATCTCGACCAAACTCAGCCCTTGCGCGTCCAGCATTAATTCAACATGTGTGGCGCCGCAATCAAAACCCACAGCATCGAGAAGCGCAAACACATAGGATTCAATGGCTTTGAACTGTCCTTGGTTGGGCATAAAGCAACCGCCACGAATCGCAAATGACGGCGGCTCAAAGAAGAGTTTTTCATTCACGCCCACCAATGTGTGTTCACCATTTTGTGTGAGGGTGTCGCAGCCAATCACAAGGCCTGACATGTATTGCTCGACCAGTAAACGATCATTGGCCCAAACCCCCAAGCCGTAGTCGGCGTGTGAGGGCAACATGTCGTCAAGAGGTGACATCCACGGCGCCAGGTCATCTTCATGTTCGATCACGACGATGTTTTGCGAGCCGTAACCGTCAGACGGTTTAATGAGAACGGGTAACCCAATTTGGTCCACCGCTCGTTTCAGTTCTTCATTAGACGTAGCCAAGGCAAACTTAGGCTGTTCAATGCCATGTTCTTGTAACCGCTGTCGAACGCTGTACTTGTCTCGCAGCAATTTGGCAGAGTCTAGGTTCAGGTACTTCAGCTTTAATTCTCGTGCCAGTGTGGCCGTTTCAATCAAGCGAATGTCGAGCAAACACAACACGGCATCAAATCGTCTAGCCAAATGAGCGGCAAGCACTTGTTCTGACACCGCTTGCATGTCGAAGTCTGCTACTTCAATGCAGGCGTGTGCCTGTTGCAGCAGTTGCTGTACCGCTGGTTGTTGTTGATACAGGTTCAGATCAGCCGTGAGAAACGTGAAGCTGTCGCCGCGATCTATCGCAGCTTGGAGGATGTCTGTGTCGTTACCACCCGGCAATTCGATGATGAGCAGATGTGCCATGGGGTCTTACTTTGGATGGGTCGCGTGAAAAATTTCTACATGTGATGCAAAGCGATGACTCACATTTTCAATGCGTTCTTCAAAAGAATCTTCAAAGAAGTAGCCAGCCTCTGTCCATGCCTGATGTGCGAACGGAACACATAGTGTTTCACCAAAAACCATGCCTCCCACATAGCCAAACAAAGCGCGTGCTGAAGGGATGCCCATTGCACCGCCACTGCTGCCTGTCGATGCCGAGCAGAGTAAAACTGGTTTATCGATAAAAGGGTTGGCGAAAGTTGAATCGATATAAGCCAAACGCGAGACCCAGTCGATCATGTTTTTCAAATAGGGCGTGAGTTGCCCGTTGTATTCCGGGCTAGCCACAATGATTCCATCGCAAGCTTGGAAGACGGCATGAAGTTCAGCCACTTTGGCTTTCACCTCCGGTTCATTCTCAAGGTCTTGGTTAAAGATGGGCAGGTGCTTTGCCAATGGCTCTGCCGTTAGGAACCTACAAGAGTTCTCCAAATGTTGTGCAATGTGATTGAGCAGCCTCGCATTGAAGGACGCTTGTCGTTGGCTACCTGATAGGAGTAAAAGCTGTGCCATGGGGATGTTTTATTCTGGGGTCAAGCCTGCACTTTGGATGGCACTGTGCCAAGCCTTGAGTTGTTTCTTCGTGTAGGCGTTCAGTTTTTCAGGTGTGGAACCAAAGGGTTCAAAACCCAGCTTGGCGAATTCAGCGTTCACATCCTCTCGCAGCAAAACTTCGTTGATGGCTTGAGATAAATGACGTGCCATGTCTTTGGGCAACTTGGCAGGACCAAATACACCCGCCCAAGGCACGATGGGCAGGTCGTGCATGCCAGCTTCATGCCAGGTGGGGGTTTCGGGTAACAGTGGGCTTCGTTTGTCTGACAAGGTGGCCAAAGCTTTGAGCTTGCCTTCTTTGACAAAAGGTAATGCATTGGCAGGGGTTGCAAACATCAGTTGAATGCGACCTGCAACGAAGTCGGTCATGGCTGGTACTTCACCTTTGTAGGGCACTTGCGTCATGTGCAGCTTCGCTTGCGATTCCATCTCTGCCGCCATCACGATCGATGCCACATTGCCGGTGCCATAGTTCACTTCACCTGTATGTGCATGTTCATACGCAATGAATTCGCTCAGTGTTTGTGCGGGCACGCTGGGATGCGCAAACAAGAACATGGAAAATTTTCCTGTCGAGCTGATGGGCGTGAAGTCTTTGACAGGGTCGTAGTGCGTGGTTTTGTGCAGTGATGGCACTGCCGACATCGCACCGTACGTCGCCATGAACAGGGTGTAGCCATCGGGCGCTGCAGCGGCCACGGCTTCTGCCGCAATTGCGCCATCTGCGCCTGGCTTGTTATCGATCACGACTGGCTGGCCGAGTTTCTCGCCAAGCGGTTTGGCCATGATGCGTGCGACCAAATCGGCGCTACCGCCGGCTGGGAAGGGCACGACCAAGTGAATGGGTTTGTTGGGGTAAGTGGGTGTTGTTTCAGCAGCCACTGCGTGTTGCATGCAGAACAGTGCGGCACAGCAAAAAACGTTGAGCAGTTTGTTGAATTGCGGGTGAATCATAGTCACGGTGTCTTGATCTTCTAGGTCGTCAGGTCGGGGAAATGACCTTGCCAGCTTTTGCTCGCAAGGTCATTCGCACCTTAAGCGGTGGTGTTCACTGCACTGGCAGCATCCATGCTCTTCAACTTGTCATCTAAGCTTTGTAAAAAGCTAGTGACATTTGCTGTCGCGCTATTGCCCCCCATCGATCCCATCAGATTTGCAAAACTCGATTGCAAATTGTTGGTCATCGCTGAGTTGCTAGAGGCCGCCGTGGTGGCATCTGCGGTCACGCCCGCTGTGCCACTCATTTGTTGAATCAAGCTTTCCAAGCTGGCTTCTAACTGGGCGTTAGACGGTGCTGAGGTTGCTCGACTGCCCAAAAAGGCCTGAGTCGTTGCGGTGTTAGACGCATCTGACGTGGCCGTTGCTTGTGGCGGAGGCGGAGGCATGTTCAGCAAGAAGCTGCCTTGGCCGTTTGGCCCCGTGGTCGTTTTACCTTGTTGCTCTAAGGCGGCTTCGAGGTTTTGGATAAAACTGTTGAATGCCGTGTCAGCGCTTGAGGCTTCTGCCGTGGTGCCTGTGGTGGTGGATGACGTGCTGTCCGACGCTTGCGTCGCCGCTTTGGCATGATGATGACCGCCGCGTGCCGCATGCATGGCTTTGGCCGCTTGCTGCGCGCCTGCCAAGTCGCCAGCTTGCAAAGCATCCCCGACTTTCGTCAGTGAGCTGTTGCTAGAGCTGGTATTGGTTTTGATGCTTGCAAATGCTTTTTGAGCACCCGCAAGATCACCTGATTGCAATGAAGAAAATAAATCCTTCATGCCTTGTTGGCGCTGTTGCCAACCGCTGACCGAGCTAGCTTGATAGCTAGACCAGCCCGCGTTGGACGCGCCTACTCTCATACCCATGATGATTTCTCCTTAGAAGAGATTGATTTGACGTAAACCGGATCAATGATTTACCTGACAAAAGGCCGCAATATTTACGCCAAAAGTCGAGGTTTACAAAGTAAAGACGCTTTACACAGTGGCGTGAATCCCTTTGTATGTGGTTTCTTCAAATCCTCGTGGGTCACATGACCGTGCGCGTTCGTGTGTGGAGATGATTTGCCACAGGAGTGGCAACGTTTGGCCGCAACGCCAGGCGTTGGTGTGCAGCCATGGCAAATTAATGCCGCCATGTCACCCTCTTTACAAAGTAAAGACACTCAAGATCGCTTCATATCTGTCGATCTTGAGAGATGTAGAGAAGCAATTTCTGCTTCTCGTGTTTTGGAAAGAGTCCATCATGGGTATGCGCGTCGGGAGTTCATCGGCTTCGATGGCAAGTCAAGCTACGGCAGTCAGTGGCTGGCAACAACGCCAACAGGGAATGAAAGACCTGTTCTCTAAACTCAATGCGGGTGACTTAGCAGGGGCCCAAAAAGCCTACGCTGCATTTGCTGCGAACAACAACATCAAAAGCGACAGCCCGATGGGGCAAATCGGTGATGCGCTGAAAAATGGCAACTTAGCGGCTGCAGAAAAAATTGCACAGTCGTTGCAAAAAAGCCGTGCGGCCAGTCCAGCCGCAGCGCCAACCAACGCAAACAACCAACAAGTTGCGTCAACGTTAAGTATGTTGCGCGGTCAAGGTGGGCAAATAGATACGTTGGCTTAAGCGAGCGGGTCCATCGTCTGCGGGCACTTCACACTCAAACGCTCCCAAGCCGGCGCCTCGCTCACGCTGAGTAAGGTGTCTGAAGCGTCGAGCTTGGCTGCACTCAAGCAGCCACCCCACACACACCCATCGTCGAGGCAAATCACGTCGGGTCGGTCGTCGATGTGAACGGTGGACCAATGGCCAAAGGCCACGCGCACATCGGCCGTCAGTCGGCCCGGCACCTCAAACCAAGGCATCAGGTGTGCGGGGGCTTGGTCGGCACCTTCTTTCACGCTGAAATCCATCGCGCCCTGTGCATCGCAAAAGCGCAAGCGGGTGAGGGCATTGACGATCACGCGCAAGCGGTCTGCACCGGCTAGGTCATCACGCCACACATTGGGTAGGCCGCCATACATCTGCGGCATGAACTGCACCCAGTCGTCGCTGCGCAGCACGGCTTCTACTTCGCCAGCCAGCGCTAGGGTTTGTTGTGCGGTCCATTGCGGCAGCACGCCCGCGTGCACCATCAGCACCTGACCCACTTGCATCGCCATGTGTTGGTGGCGCAGCCAGTGCAGCAGCTCGGCGCTGTCGGGGGCGGCCAAGATGTCTTGGATGGTGTCTTGCTTGTTGGGCTGGCGCACACCGCGTGAGACGGCGAGCAAATGCAAATCATGGTTACCTAGCAAGCACTGGGCGCTGCTGCCTAGGTCCATCAAGCGGCGTAGCACGCCCGCGTTGTCAGGGCCACGGTTGACCAAATCGCCCAACACATACAGCGTGTCGCGGCTGGGGGAGAACGCGAGGTGCGCCAACAAACGTTCCAAGGCTTCGTCGCAGCCTTGGATGTCGCCAATCAAGTAAAGTGCCATGTTGGAGATTGTCATGGATGTTTTGTTGATTGTTTGTCTCACGCTGCTCAACGGCGTGTTTGCCATGTCGGAGATGGCGTTGGCCTCAAGCCGCAAGGCCCGCTTGTCCGCGCTCGCCGAGACGGGTGACAGTGGCGCACGTGCCGCCTTGCGTCTGCTTGACCAACCCACCCAGTTTTTGTCGACCGTGCAAATTGGCATCACGTCCATCGGCGTGCTCAACGGCATCGTGGGCGAGGCCGCGTTCAGCGACGACTTTTCGTATTGGCTGCTCGCCCAAGGCGTGCCCGACAACTTGGCCGCAGGCTTGGCCACGGCCTTTGTGGTGACCCTCATCACCTTCAGCACCATTTTGTTTGGCGAGCTGGTGCCCAAGCGCATTGGCCAGTTGTTCCCCGAGTCGGTGGCCCGTGTGGCCGCGCCCATGATGTTGGCTTTGGCCACCTTGGCCAAACCCTTTGTGTATTTGCTGTCCACCAGCACCAGCGCCATGTTGAAGTTGCTGCGGGTCGATGTACATGGTGCGCGCACCGTGACCGAAGAAGAAATTTCTGCCAGCTTGGTCGAAGGCGTGGATGCGGGCCTGATTGAGCAGCACGAACACCAAATGGTGCAAAACGTGTTCAACCTCGACGAGCGTCCACTCACCTCCATCATGGTGCACCGCTCCGACATCGAGTGGCTCGATGCCAAACTGCCCGTGCCACAAGCCTTGGCGCAAGTGGGTGCAAGTGGTGCGCACTCGTGGTACCCCGTGTGCCGTGGCGACTTGGACAACGTGGTGGGCGCGGTCAGTGTGTCTCAGCTCTTGCGTTTACCTCCCGGCACCGACATGACGGTCGATGCCTTGGCCAAGCCCGTGGCTTTTGTGCCTGAAACCTTGAGTGGCTTGGACTTGTTGGAGCAATTCCGCAAGCCCGCTGAACGCGCCACGGCTCATGGCCGCATGGTGTTGGTGGTCGATGAGTACGGCGTGGTGCACGGCTTGCTCACCCCACGCGATTTGCTAGAGGCCATCACTGGCGAACTGTTGCAAGCCACCCCCACTGAAGAGGCCTGGGCCATTCAGCGTGACGATGGTTCTTGGTTGGTCGATGGCCTGATGCCCGTGAGTGAATTCAAAGCGCGCTTGGGCATCAAAGAGTTGCCAGACGAAGACCGCGGCATTTACAACACCGTGGCAGGTTTGCTCATGGCCATTTCAGGCGCACTGCCCGCAGAGGGTGATGTGGTGGAGTTTGGGCGCTGGCGCTTTGAGGTGATGGACCTCGATGGCCGTCGCATCGACAAGCTCTTGGTGAGCCAGCTCAAGGCCGAGGACGCGTCACCCGTTTGAACGGCACTTGGTACATCCACACCGGGCGGCCATCGCGGCAGGTGAGGGTGGCTTGAGGTTGCAGCGCTTGGGCTTCAAACTCCAAGCTCACCAACCACGCACCACGGCGCAATTCCGCTTCGGCTTTTTCCACCGCACGGGGCATGCTCTCGGGGCGCTGGAACATGTAGACCACATCAAAGCTGCGCCAATCGACCAGCCAAATATCGCCTTGGCGAATGCGCGCAAACGAGCAGCGCATGGCGCTCAACACGCGCAAAGGCCAACTCATTTCCACGCCGTGTAGTTCGGCGCGTGGGTAGGCTTGGCGCAAGGCCAACAGCCCATCGCCCATGCCGCTGCCTGCATCCAAAATGCGCGCGCCTGCGGGCAAGCTGATGTGTTCTGGCATTTCGCGCAGCGCTTGTTTGGGGGTGGGGAACAGCGGCGCATCACGCCACGCTTTGCGTGGGTAAATCAACACAATCAGTCCCAGCAAAAACAGCCACGCGATGGGCGGCACACTGAGCGTGCTCGACGACACCACCATCGACATCGGAAAACCCAGCACGATCAAGGCTTTGCGCATGGGTGTGTGGCCAAAACGGCTTAAGAACCCACCCCAAAACGCGGCCAGCACCAAGGCCACGGTTTCGCTCAAGCCCACACTGAGCAAGCCCTTGAAAATGAGCCAAGACGAGCCCCAAGCAAGCAGGGCGGGAATAGGCCATGTTAAAAATTTCATAAACCAACAAGTCTCATGTGTGACTAAAAACGATGGGGCATAACCCCTATGTTTGAATTTGCCTAATGGCGCGAGGGGTCGCTTGTCCTAGACTTCGAGCGTGCAACTTAAGGCGTAGAACTTTCGAGGCTTTTTGAGGCATGCATCACATTATGAAGGAGACCACATGAGCGATACGCATGGCGACCACGCCACACATGACCACGGGAGCTTTTTATCCAAGCAAAGGATCATTGCGCATCCGGGTTTTAACCGTTGGTTGGTTCCGCCTGCCGCCTTGGCCATTCATTTGTGCATCGGCATGGCCTATGGTTTTTCTGTTTTTTGGTTGCCCTTGTCTAAGGCGCTCGGCATCAAAGAGGCCATCAAGTGCGGACCTGAAATTGGTTTCTTTCAAGAGCTGTTCATCACATCGTGTGATTGGAAAATTTCGACCCTAGGGTGGATGTACACCTTGTTCTTCGTGTTGCTCGGTTCATCCGCAGCGCTGTGGGGTGGCTGGCTCGAACGTGCGGGCCCTCGCAAAGCAGGTGTCGTGAGTGCGTTTTGCTGGTGCGGCGGCATGTTGATCTCTGCACTCGGTGTTCACTTGCATCAGTTCTGGCTGATGCTGCTGGGCTCTGGGGTGATTGGCGGCATCGGGCTTGGGCTTGGGTACATCTCGCCTGTGAGCACCTTGATCAAGTGGTTCCCCGACCGCCGTGGCATGGCCACAGGCATGGCCATCATGGGCTTTGGTGGCGGCGCCATGATTGGTTCGCCATTGGCCGCTGAGCTGATGAAGATTTTTGCCACCGACACCGATGTGGGCGTGACACAAACTTTCATCGTGATGGCCGGTTTGTATTTTGTTTTCATGATGGGTGGTGCTTTGTCTTACCGCGTTCCAGCCACTGGCTGGACACCACGGGGTTGGACACCCCCTGCCACTCAAAGTGCCAACGCGATGATCACCCATGGCCATGTGCATGTCAGCAAAGTGTGGGGCATTCCACAGTTCTGGCTGGTGTGGATGGTGTTGTGCATGAACGTCTCTGCAGGTATTGGTGTGATTGGCATGGCCAGCCCCATGTTGCAAGAGGTGTTTGGCGGTGCTTTGATTGGCATCGACGCTAAGTTTGGTGAGTTAGAAAAAGCACAGCTCACTGCCATCGCTGGCGTGGCAGCAGGCTTTACCGCGCTGCTGAGTTTGTTCAACATCGGTGGCCGTTTCGTGTGGGCTAGCTTCTCTGACAAGCTGGGCCGCAAGATGACTTACATCGTCTTCTTTGTGCTGGGTGGCATCTTGTATGCCAGCATTCCTGCCAGCGCGGGCGCAGGTAGCAAGCTGTTGTTTGTGTCGGCCTTCTGCATCATTTTGAGCATGTACGGCGGTGGTTTTGCCACGGTGCCTGCTTACTTGGCCGACTTGTTTGGCACGCAAATGGTGGGCGCTATTCATGGTCGCTTGCTCACGGCTTGGGCCACGGCAGGTATCTTGGGCCCTGTGGTGGTGAACTACATGCGCGACTACCAGTTGGGTTTGGGCATTCCACGCGAACAGGTTTACAACCAAACCATGTACATCTTGGTGGGCATGCTGGTGATTGGACTGATTTGCAATTTGTTGATCAAACCCGTGGACGACAAATACTTCATGACCGATGATGAGCTCGCTCATGAGAAAAAACTCGCTCAGGAACGCGCTGCAGCCTCTGAGGTGGGGGCCAGCGATGAGGCCTTCCACAAGAACAAGGCCGCTTTGGTCTGGTTTGCATGGGCTGCCGTGGGTATTCCATTAGCTTGGGGGGTGTACCGTACAGCCCTCAGTGTTGGAAAATTCTTTAATTAACCATTGAACCCACAAGCATCCGTGCAGTTTTGTATGCTGCACGGATGTTTTGTTTTTTTGCATCATGAACCATTCAGCTTCTCACTCTTCTGTTCCCAGCGTGGTTGTGGCCTCTGTTGACCAAATGCGCGAGACGATTCGTCGCAAAGGCAAACTCAAAGGCCGACAGCCAGATGATGTGTCGTTGAGTGAAGTTCGCGCATTGATTGGCGAAGCCCCGCATCGTCGCGATTTGCTGATTGAGCATTTGCATCAGCTCAATGACGCATACCGCTGCTTGCATGAACGCCACTTGGTGGCCTTGGCCAAAGAGATGAAGCTGCCCATGGCCGACGTGTTTGAAGTAGCTACCTTCTATCACCACTTCGAAGTGGTGCGTGACGACGAGACTGCCCCGGGCCTGACCGTGCGCGTGTGTGATGGCTTGAGCTGTGAGTTGGGTGGTGCCAAACAGCTGCTGGAAAAATTGCCGGCCTTGCTGGGGCGTGATGATGTGCGCGTGGTCGCTGCCCCTTGTGTGGGCCGTTGCGAACAAGCGCCAGTGGCCGTGGTGCACCAAAACCCTGTGCCACACGCCACCCCTGAGTTGGTGGCACAAGCGGTCGCTGCTCAGCAAACGCACCAAGCCATGACGGAGCATGTGGACCTCGATGCCTATGTGGCTGATGGTGGTTACCGCCTAGTGGCAGATTTACATGCAGGCAAAGCCAATGCCGAGCAAGTGCTCCAAGCCATGGAAGACTCAGGGCTTCGCGGTTTGGGCGGTGCAGGTTTTCCGGCTGGGCGTAAGTGGCGCATCGTGCGTGAGCAACCCACGCCACGTTTGATGGCCGTCAACATTGACGAGGGCGAGCCCGGCACCTTCAAAGACCGCACCTACCTAGAGCGTGACCCACACCGATTCTTAGAAGGCTTGTTGATCGCAGTACATGTGGTGGGCATTGATGCTGTTTACATTTACTTGCGCGACGAATACCACGGCTGTCGTGAACTGCTCACGCAAGCGTTGGCGCAACTGCAAGCCAACCCTCCATGCCCTTTGCCGCACATTGAACTGCGACGCGGTGCGGGTGCCTACATTTGCGGCGAAGAGTCCGCCATGATTGAAAGCATTGAAGGCAAACGTGGCGAACCTCGCATGCGCCCACCCTACATTGCGCAAGTGGGTTTGTTTGGCAGGCCCACCCTCGAACACAACTTTGAAACCTTGTATTGGGTGCGCGACATTGTGCAAAAAGGCGCCGACTGGTTCAGTGGGTTTGGCCGTCATGGCCGCAAAGGCTTGCGCAGTTTCAGTGTGAGCGGTCGCGTCAAGCAACCGGGCGTCAAGCTCGCGCCCGCAGGCATCACCATCCAAGAGCTGATTGACGAGTATTGCGGTGGCATGCTCGATGGGCATGAGCTCTACGCGTATTTGCCTGGTGGTGCATCGGGCGGCATCTTGCCAGCGCGCATGAACGACATCCCGTTGGACTTTGACACCTTGCAGCCCTACGGTTGCTTCATCGGCTCAGCGGCTGTGATTGTGTTGAGCCAACACGACTCGGCACGTCAGGCCGCCATCAACATGATGCACTTCTTCGCCCACGAGAGTTGTGGCCAATGCACGCCTTGTCGTGTGGGTACGGCCAAAGCGGCGCAGCTGGTTCAAGCCAAGGTGTGGGACAACGCCACCTTGGAAGACTTGAACCAAGTTATGGCCGATGCCTCGATTTGTGGCTTGGGTCAAGCCGCACCCAACCCTGTGCGCTGCGTGCAAAAGTATTTCCCAGAGGAGATCGTTTAAATGAACGCCCCGACCAAAGCGACAGACTTGATGCCGCAAACCGTCGAGTTCAAGCTCGACGAAAAAACCATTCACGCCTACGAAGGCGAAACCATCCTCAAAGCCGCGCAGCGTCACGGCGTGGACATTCCCCACCTTTGTTACAAAGACGGTTTGCGCCCCGATGGCAACTGCCGTGCATGTGTGGTCGAAATCAAAGGCGAACGCACCTTGGCGCCGAGCTGTTGTCGCACAGCCACGGCTGGACTAGAAGTGTTGGTCAGCGACCGTGCAGTGAAGAGCCAGAAGATGGTGTTGGAGATGTTGCTCTCCGACATGCCCGATGAAGGTTACAAATGGAAAGGCGAAGGGCAACAACACGGTGAGCTCAGCGATTGGGCCTCGCGCATGGACGTGCAGGTGCGCCCCGAGTTGCGTGAGGTGCGCCGTGAACAACCCGTCTGCGATGTGTCTCACCCCGCCATGGCGGTGAACTTGGATGCGTGCATTCAGTGCAACCGTTGCGTGCGTGCATGCCGTGAAGAACAAGTCAATGATGTGATTGGCTACGCCAACCGTGGTGCGCACAGCCAAATTGTGTTTGACTTGAACGACCCCATGGGCAACAGCTCGTGTGTGGCGTGTGGCGAATGTGTGCAGGCTTGCCCCACAGGGGCGCTGATGCCCAAGACGCAAATCGGCTCGCAGGTGGTCGATAAAAAAGTCGACTCGGTGTGTCCGTTCTGCGGTGTGGGGTGCTTGCTGACCTACAACGTGAAGGACAACAAAATTGTCAGCGTGGACGGACGCGATGGCCCCGCCAACCACAACCGTTTGTGCGTGAAAGGCCGTTTCGGGTTCGACTACATCCACAACCCGCAACGCCTCACCATGCCGCTGATTCGCAAGCCTGGTGTGCCCAAAGACCCTGAGTCGATTTCTCACCTCAACCGCGACGCCTCTGCTTGGTCAGACGTGTTCCGTGAAGCCACGTGGGACGAAGCCTTGGCCTTGGCTGGCGGCAAGCTCAAACAGTTGCGTGACACGCATGGCAAAAAAGCGTTGGCCGGTTTTGGCTCGGCCAAGGGCAGCAACGAAGAAGCCTATTTGTTCCAAAAGCTGGTTCGCACCGGCTTTGGCTCCAACAACGTGGACCACTGCACACGCCTGTGTCATGCCTCTAGCGTGGCGGCGTTGCTAGAAGGCGTTGGCTCGGCGGCGGTGAGTAACCAAGTGAATGACGTGGAACATGCGGGCCTGATCTTTGTCATCGGCTCCAACCCCACCGTCAATCACCCCGTCGCCGCCACTTGGATGAAGAACGCCGCCAAACGCGGCGCCAAGATTGTGTTGGCCGATCCACGCATCACCGACATTGGCAAACACGCATGGCGCACCTTGCAGTTCAAGCCAGACACCGATGTGGCCATGATCAATGCCTTGATCCATACCGTCATCGAAGAAGGCTTGGTGGATGAAAACTTCATTCGCCGCCGCGCCAACAATTACGAAGCCTTGAAAGAAAACGTCAAAGGCTACAGCCCTGAAGCGATGGCACCTATCTGCGGCATTCCTGCCGAGACATTGCGTGAAGTGGCGCGTGAATTTGCTAAATCCAAAGGTTCGATGGTGTTGTGGGGCATGGGCGTGAGCCAACACGTGCACGGCACCGACAACGCTCGGTGTTTGATTGCGTTGGTCACCGTCACGGGTCAAATCGGTAAACCCGGTTCAGGCTTGCATCCACTGCGTGGGCAAAACAATGTGCAGGGTGCCAGCGATGCGGGCCTCATCCCCATGATGTACCCCAACTACCAACGCGTCACCAATCAAGCGGCGCACGATTGGTTTGAAAAATTTTGGGACACACCGCTGGATGACAAACCCGGCTACACCGTGGTGGAGGTCATGGGCAAGATCTTGGCCGATGAGAGCGATCCGCACAAGATTCGTGGCATGTACATCATGGGGGAGAACCCCGCCATGAGCGACCCTGACTTGAACCACGCACGCCACTCATTGGCTTCGTTGGAACACCTGGTGGTGCAAGACATTTTTATGACCGAAACCGCATGGCTTGCCGATGTGGTGTTGCCTGCCACGGCATGGCCTGAAAAAACCGGCACCGTCAGCAACACCGACCGCATGGTGCAACTCGGCAAGCAAGCGATCGACCCACCCGGCCAAGCCAAACCTGATTTGTGGATCATTCAACAAATTGCCAAGGGCGTGGGTTTGAACTGGAACTACCCAGGTGAACACTGCGGTGTGGCCGAGGTGTATGACGAAATGCGCCAAGCGATGCACGCCGCCATCAATGGCATCACATGGGAGCGTTTGCAGCGTGAATCCAGCGTCACTTACCCCTGCTTGAGCGCCGAAGATCCGGGCGAGCCCACGGTGTTCATCGACCACTTTGCCACCGACGATGGCCGTGTGCACTTGGTGCCTGCCGACATCATTCCAGCCAATGAGCGCCCAGACAGCGACTACCCCTTTGTGTTGATCACGGGTCGCCAACTAGAGCATTGGCACACCGGCAGCATGACGCGTCGTGCCACCGTGTTGGATGCGTTGGAGCCCATAGCCACAGCGTCCATGTGTGGTGCTGACATCCAGCGCTTAGGCGTGGAGGCGGGCGATGTCATCACCATTGCTTCACGCCGTGGCCAAGTGACCTTGCGTGTGCGCCGCGATGACGGCACACCCCAAGGCGCGGTGTTTGTGCCGTTTGCTTATTACGAAGCGGCTGCCAACATGATGACCAACCCTGCGCTTGATCCCTTCGGCAAAATTCCCGAATTTAAATACTGCGCAGTGGCCATTCATGCAGGGGGCGAGTTGCCGGTCAATGCCGGCTTCGGCGTCAACGCTTAAAGCGTGACGACCGTGATCTTCTTCGCGGCCGCACGCGCACGTTCAAGCGCGTTGGCCCCTTTGGCCAAAGCCACCGCCATGCGTCGGTAAGGGCGCGTGGTGGGTTTGCCAAAGATGCGCACATCGGTGCCGGGCTCGCTCATGGCATCTGCCACACCTGTGAAGGTGGGGGATGTGCCTTCTTGCGTGGCCAGCACCACAGCACTGGCGCCTTCCACCGTGTCGATGTTAGGAATCGGCAAACCCAAAATGGCGCGGGCGTGCAAATCAAACTCGCTCAAGTTTTGGCTGATCAGCGTGACCATGCCCGTGTCGTGTGGACGAGGGCTGAGCTCGCTGAAGATCACTTCGTCTTTCGTCACAAAAAACTCCACGCCAAATAAGCCAGCACCGCCGAGGTCTGACGTCACCTTCTCGGCCATCTGTTCGGCGGCCTTCAAATACTCGGGCTTCATCGGCTGAGGTTGCCAGCTGTACTGGTAGTCACCGCGCTCTTGCACGTGACCAATGGGTTGGCAAAACACGGTGTGGCCATTGCGTTGGCGAATGGTGAGCAGGGTGATTTCAAACTCAAAGTGGATGAACTCTTCCACGATCACGCGTCGGCGGTCGCCACGCATACCTTCGCACGCGTAGTCCCAGCTGGTTTGAATGTCGGCTTCGGTCTTGGCCACGCTTTGGCCTTTGCCAGACGAGCTCATCACCGGTTTGATGACCACCGGAAAACCAATGACTTTGGCTTGACTCATCAACTCATCCGCCGACTCGGCGTAGCTGAACTTGGCCGTGCGCACACCTAGGCCCACCGCCACATCGCGGATGCGGTCGCGGTTCATCGTCAGGTTGGCAGCGCGGGCGCTGGGGATGACTTCAAAGCCTTCTTTCTCCACCTCCAGCAGCACCTCGGTGCGAATGGCTTCGATCTCGGGCACGATCAAGTCGGGCTTGTGCTGCGCAATGGCGGCACGCAAAGCGGCTTCGTCCAACATGCTGAACACGCTGCATTCATCGGCCACTTGCATGGCGGGTGCACCTGCATAACTGTCGCAAGCCACCACATAGCAGCCCAAGCGCTTGGCGCTGATGACGAATTCTTTGCCGAGCTCGCCCGAGCCCAAGAGGAGGATTTTTTTCATGACTGACCTGTGAAAGAGTGAATGCAGCCAATTTTCCTGCGCCTGAAAAATTGGACGTATACAAAGTTAAAAGGCCTGCAAAGCAGGCCTTTTGAGTTGGGAATGAATTACTTTTGGGTGTGATAACTCGTCACACGGTCCACTTCGTTCTTCGAACCCAAGATCACGCTCACACGTTGGTGCAGTTGTGTGGGTTGAATGTCCAAGATGCGTTGTTGGCCGTTGGTGGCGGCGCCACCGGCTTGTTCGATCAGCCAGCTCATGGGGTTGGCTTCGTACATGAGGCGCAGCTTGCCGGCTTTGCCGGGCTCGCGCTTGTCCCATGGGTACATGAACACGCCACCACGGGTGAGGATGCGGTGCACGTCGGCCACCATCGAGGCGATCCAGCGCATATTGAAGTTTTTGCCGCGTGGGCCTTCTTCGCCAGCCAAGCATTCGTCGATGTAGCGCTTCACGGGCTCGTCCCAGTGGCGCATATTGCTCATGTTGATGGCGAACTCTTTGGTGTCGGCGGGCACTTTGACGTTTTCTTGCGTGAGCACAAACGATCCTTGCTCGCGGTCCAAGGTGAACATGGCCACGCCATCGCCCACGGTGAGCACCAAGGTGGTTTGTGGGCCGTACACGCAGTAACCGGCCGCCACTTGTTGTGTGCCGGGTTGCAAGAAGTCGTCTTCGCTCACGCCTTTGCTGGCATCGGCTTTTTTGAGCACGCTGAAGATGGTGCCAATGCTGACGTTGACCTCAATGTTGCTGGAGCCATCGAGTGGGTCAAACATCAAGAGGTATTCGCCTTGGGGGTAGCGGTTGGGCACGACGTGGATGCTGTCCATTTCTTCGGACGCCATGGCAGCCAAGTGACCACCCCATTCGTTGGCTTCAATCAACACATCGTTGGCGATGATGTCGAGTTTCTTTTGCACTTCGCCTTGCACGTTTTCGCTGCCGGCGGTGCCCATGACATCGCCCAAGGCACCTTTGTTGACGGCGTGGCTGATGCTCTTGCAAGCGCGTGCCACGACTTCGAGCAACAAGCGCAGCTCGGAGGGGATGAGGCCTTTGGCGCGTTGTTGTTCGACCAGATAGCGGGTGAGAGAAACACTCATGGCAAGTCCTTAGTTGGCCAACGCACGCGAGACCACCTCGCGCACATCGTTGCTTAAATCGGTTTTGGCGGCGACGCGTTTGATGGCTTCGTGCGCGGCGGTGCGGTAGGGCTCGGCGAGCTTGCGCCAACGGTCCAAGGCGCGAGCCAAGCGGGCGGCGACTTGGGGGTTGATGGCGTCGAGTTCCAACACGCGTTCGCTCCAGAACACATAGCCTGCTGCGTCCATGCGGTGGAAGGCGCCGGGGTTGGCACTGCAGAAACTGAAGATGAGGCTGCGTGCGCGGTTGGGGTTTTTGATGTGGAAGTCGGGGTGCAACATGAGGTTGCGCACCAACGACAGCACATGGCCGCCACGGTCGGACTGACCGGCTTGCAGGGCAAACCATTTGTCCATCACCAAGGCTTCGTTGCGGAACTGGTTGTAAAAGCGCTGCAGCGCGTCAGCCGCCAAGTCGTGGCCGTTGCTGACCGACTGCGCTTGCACCAACGCGTTCAAGGCGTTGAAGCGATCGGTCATGTTGTGCGCATCTTTGAAGCGCTGGTAGGTGCGGCCAGGCCACACCACATCGCCCGAAGTGCGAGCGTCTATGCACAACATGGCCAAGGCCATGCCGCTCAAAGCGCGACGGCCGCTGGACACAGGGTCGGGGCGGAATGCGCCGTTGTCTTGGTGGGCTTCAAAGGCCCACGCCCAGTCGTCGTGCAGCTCGCGGGCGAGTTGCGCGCGCATGGCTTCACGCACGGCGTGGATGCGTTGAGGGTCGACCACATCGAGCTGTTCAGCGACGTAGGTTTCAGAGGGGAGTGTGAGAACCAACTCTTTGAACGCAGCATCCAGCGCGGGGTTGCGCAGCACGGTGCGCAGGGCTTGCACCAAGGCGGCGTCCAACACGTGTGTGGGTTCGTCGCTGTGTGCGATGGCGTGCAAGGCCGCGTTCAAGCACAGGCGTTGCGCAGCTTCCCATTGGTTGAACGGGTCGGTGTCGTGCGCCAAGAGCGTGAGCAGTTGCGTGGCGGTGAAATCTTTTTCCAACACCACGGGGGCACTGAAGCCGCGCAGGATAGAAGGCACAGGCTCTTCGCCCGCTTGCAACGACAAGTCTTTGAATTCAAAGCTTTGCGTGGCTTCGGTCAGCACCAAGAGTTGCGTGGGCAACACCTCGCGGCCATCGGCGCCGAGCAAGCCCATTTGCACCGGGATGACAAACGGGTCTTTGTGGTCTTGGCCGGGGCTGGGTGGGCAGCTTTGGCTGAGTGTGAGGGTGTAGGTGCGTGTGTCAGTGTTGTAGTTGCCAGCGGCTTGCACACGCGGTGTGCCTGCTTGCGCGTACCAACGCTTGAACTGCGCCAAGTGGGTGGCGAGGGCAGAGCCGGGGTTGGCATCGGCAATCGCTTGTGCGAAGTCGTCGCAGGTCACGGCTTGGCCGTCGTGGCGCTCGAAGTAGAGCGACATGCCTTTGGCAAAGCCTTCGCGGCTCGTCAGGGTCTGCATCATGCGCACGACCTCGGAGCCTTTTTCGTAAATTGTGACGGTGTAGAAGTTGTTGATCTCTACATAGCTGTCAGGGCGCACGGGATGGGCCATGGGGCCTGCGTCTTCGGGGAACTGTGCGGTGCGCAAGAGGCGCACGTCTTCGATGCGCTTCACAGCTTTGGCTGACGCCGCTGCTGTTGGGTTGTCTTTCAACGCTTCAGCTGCCAAGTCTTGGCTGAACTCTTGGTCGCGGAAAACAGTCAGGCCTTCTTTGAGCGAGAGCTGGAACCAGTCGCGGCAGGTGACGCGGTTGCCCGTCCAGTTGTGGAAGTATTCATGGCCGACCACGCTCTCGATGTTGGCGTAGTCCATGTCGGTGGCGGTGGCCGAGTTGGCCAACACAAACTTGGTGTTGAAGACGTTGAGGCCCTTGTTCTCCATCGCGCCCATGTTGAAGTCGCTGGTGGCGACGATCATGAAGCGTTCGAGGTCGAGGCTCAGGTTGAAACGCTGCTCGTCCCACTTGATGCTGGCCATGAGCGAGTTCATGGCGTGTTCGGTTTTGTCCAAGTCGCCCGAGCGCACATAGACCTGCAGCAAATGCTCTTTGCCCGACGGTGCTTTGACGCGCTGCTCGCGGCACACAAACTGGCCTGCGACCAAGGCAAACAAGTAGCAAGGTTTTTTGTGCGGGTCGACCCACTTGGCAAAGTGACGGCCTTCATCCAAGTCGCCTTCTTCCACCAAGTTGCCATTGCTCAACAACACGGGGAAGGCTTGTTTGTCGGCGCGCAGCGTGACGCTGTAGCTCGACATGACATCGGGGCGGTCTAAGAAATACGTGATGCGGCGAAAGCCCTCGGCCTCGCACTGCGTGAAGAACGAGTCGTTGCTCACGTACAAGCCCATGAGCTTGGTGTTCTTCGCAGGGTTGCAGGTGGTGAAGATTTCCAAGTCAAAAGCCTCATGGCCTTCGGGCAAGTTCTCCAGCACCAATTGGCTGCCGTCCATCTTGAACGAGGTACCTTGGCCGTTGACCAAGACGCGGGCCAAGTTCAACTCGTCGCCATCCAAACGCAGGGGCTGTGCGGCCACGTCGGCATTGCGGCGCACGCGCATTTTGTTGAGCACGCGGGTTTTGGCGGGGTCGAGGTCAAACGTCAAATCGACGGTGTCGATCCAAAACGCGGGCGCGGTGTAGTCGGCGCGTTGAATCAATGGGGCTGTGCCTTCACGGTACATGGTGTTCCTTAGATGCCTTGCTTGAGAGACGCTTCGATGAAAGCATCGAGGTCGCCGTCGAGCACTTTTTGCGTGGCCGAAATTTCGACGTTGGTGCGCAAGTCTTTGATGCGGCTGTTGTCGAGCACGTAGCTGCGAATTTGATGACCCCAGCCCACATCGGTCTTGGTGTCTTCGAGCTTTTGTTGCTCTTCTTGGCGCTTGCGCATTTCGTGGTCGTACAGGCGCGAGCGCAGGCGCTTCCACGCCACGTCACGGTTGCTGTGCTGGCTACGGCCGTCTTGACACTGCACCACGATGCCCGTGGGGATGTGGGTCAAACGCACGGCAGAGTCGGTTTTGTTGATGTGCTGACCACCCGCGCCCGAAGCACGGTAGGTGTCGGTGCGCACGTCGGCGGGGTTGATGTCGATTTCAATCGAGTCATCAATCTCGGGGTAGACGAACACCGAAGCGAACGAGGTGTGGCGGCCGCCCGAGCTGTCGAACGGCGACTTGCGCACCAAGCGGTGCACGCCGGTTTCGGTGCGCAGCAAACCAAAGGCGTATTCGCCTTCGATCTTGATGGTCGCGCCTTTGATGCCGGCCACGTCGCCGGCAGATTCGTCTTCCACCGTGGTTTTGAAGCCTTTGCGCTCGGCGTACTTGAGGTACTGGCGCAGCAACATGCTGGCCCAGTCGCAGGCTTCGGTACCACCGGCACCGGCTTGGATGTCCAAGAAGCAATTGAGCGGGTCGGCCTCGTTGCTGAACATGCGGCGGAATTCGAGCTCTTCGATGGTTTTGACCAAGCCTTGGGTGTCGGTCTCGATGGTCATCAAGCCGTCTTCGTCGTTGTCGGCTTTGCTCATTTCAAACAACTCGGCGTTGTCTGCCAGCTCTTGCGTGAGGCGGGTGAGGGTGACGACCACGCCGTCGAGGGCTTTCTTTTCACGACCCAGCTCTTGCGCTTTTTTGGGGTCGTTCCAGATGGTGGGGTCTTCTAGCGACGCGTTGACGGTGCGCAGGCGTTCGGCTTTGGCATCGTAGTCAAAGATACCTCCGGAGATCGACCGTGCGCGCGCTCAGGTCGGCCAGGGTAGATCCAATGAGGTTGATGCGTTCTGCTTCCATGATGAGGTCTTCTTTGTGTCTGTGCGAAAACCTCAGATTTTCTCACGTTCAGAGCTGGGCTTAAAAGCTGTGTCCGTAAGCAAACAAAACGCCCGCGGTGCCAAGCACCATGACCTGGAGGGAGTCCTCATGTGAGAGGTTGTACCCAACAGACGGAATGATGGCAGGGGCGATGCCGTAGTTGTTGAATGGAATTTTTTCTTTGTATTGGCCTTTGTAGCCGTAGATCATGCCCCCGGTGATTTTGGCGAACCATTTGGGGTCCCCCATGAGCGCATCCCACTGTTGGCCGACATAGACATAGGCGGAGGGTTGCCCGAAGGAGTTGCGAAACAGGGCTAAGCCACAAAAGCGATTGCCATTGACCCGTCGGTCAACGGAGCCCAAGAAAACGGGCCGGTGCTCGGGGCTGTAGTGCCAATGGTAGGCATAGGGCGAGAGCGTCAAATCCCATTGGCTGTCACGGGCGGGTGGTGGTGCGTTGTCGTCCGCGAGTGCGTTGGGGCACGGCTGCCAATCATGGGCGTCTGATGCCAAGGTCTGCGCTTGTCCATGGCAGGTGACGAACAGGCACGCCATCAAAAGTACATGGCGAAGTTGGGGCGCGAAAGTTGTTTTCATGGATAGGTCGGATCGCAGAGGAAGCCATCTAAAAGGGCGGCCAATGCCTCGGGTTGGTCATGGTGCAGCATGTGGCCGGCATCGGCAATGACCGCATGGGTGAGCTTGGGCACCACGGCGATGCGTTGCTTGAATTCATCCAAGCTGTAGCTGTCTTTCCACCATTGGGCAATGCTGTCGCTGTCGGCGACCACGCACAGCATGGGCGCGGTGATGCGCTCGTAAATGGCCTGGGTTTCGTCGGTTTTGAAGAGGTTGGGGTTGACCACCTTGTGGGCGGCGTGGCCCAAGATGCGCCATTCCCCTTGCGCGTTGGCGCGTGCCCAGTGTTGGGCCAGCCAGTGGGCTTTGTCGGTGCCGAGGCGCGGGTTGGTTTTGATCAAGCGTTGTGCCACTGCTTCTAAGCTGGGGTAGGACTTGAGGTCCATCTCACCGCGCTGCATGGCTTTGAGCTCGTCCATCCATTTCGCCAAGCGGCTGGGGGCTTGGGCGGGGCGTGTGGCGGGCATGCCAAAGCCTTCGAGGTTGACGAGGGTTCGAAGACGTTCAGGACGGACCCCCGCAAACAGCGTGGCCACATGGCCGCCCATGCTGTGGCCAATCAAGTGGACTTGTCGGTTGCCCACGTAGTGGTCGAGCAATTGGTCGAGGTCGGCCAAATAGTCCGGGAAAAAGAAGTGATCCACGTCAGGCGCTTCGGTGAGGCCAAAGCCGCGCCAGTCGGGGGCGATGATCCAGTGGTCGTCTTTCAAAGCGTCGATGACGAACTGGAACGAGGCCGCCACATCCATCCAGCCATGCACCATGACGATGGGCGTTTTGTCGGGTGAGGGCGTGCCCCACTGCAACACGTGGTAACGCAGGTGACGGATAGGGACAAATTCGCTGCGCGAAGGCTTTTGGATTGAGTACATTGCACGTAATCATAAGGACCGAGACATGGCCAAGCACTCCGTAGGGACGACTTCACACGACTTTTACCAAGCCATGCAAGATGGCTTTGGTTGGCAGGTGCCAGCGCACTTCAACATGGCCAAGGTGTGTAGCCGCCGATGGGCGGCGCAGCCCGATGCCGCGACGCGCGTCGCCATCCTTGAGCATGTACCAGCGGATGCCGATGGCCGCGCCGTGGCCCCGCGCCGCTACACCTATGCCCAGTTGCAGCAAGCCGCAGACGCCCTCAGCCATGTGTTGGCCGACCTCGGTGTGCAACGTGGCGACCGCGTGGCCATCGTGCTGCCGCAGCGCTTTGAAACAGCCGTGGCCTACATCGCCGTGATGCAAATGGGCGCGGTGGCCATGCCGCTGTCGCTGTTGTTTGGCCCTGAAGCTTTGGAATATCGCCTGCAAGACAGCGAAGCTGTGGTGGCGCTGGTGGATGCCTCCTCCGTGAACAACGTGCTGACGGTGCGCGCGCAATGTCCCGCTTTGCACGCCGTGGTCGGCATTGACTTGCACAACGCCGCCGACATGCTGCACGTGGATGTGGATTACGCCAGCGCCGTGGCCGCGCAACAGCGTGCCTTCACCGCGGTGCAAACCAAAGCAGATGAAGGTGCGGTGTTGATTTACACCAGTGGCACCACGGGGCCGCCCAAAGGCGCGCTCATTCCACACCGCGCCTTGATTGGCAACCTGACAGGGTTTGTGTGCAGCCAAAACTGGTTTGGGTTTTCAACGACGTCGCCGACCGATAGCAGCGCTGTGTTTTGGTCCCCCGCCGATTGGGCGTGGACGGGCGGCTTGATGGATGCCTTGCTGCCCACGCTCTACTTTGGTCGCCCCATCGTGGCGTGGAACGGTCGTTTCAGCCCTGAGCTGGCTTTCACGCTCATGCAGCAGCACGGTGTGACGCACACCTTTTTGTTCCCCACGGCGCTGAAGGCCATGATGAAGGCGTGCCCCGAGCCGCGCCATCAATTCAAGCTGCAACTGCAAGCCATCATGAGCGCGGGCGAAGCCGTGGGCGATGCGGTGTTTGGCTATTGCCAAACGGAGTTGGGCGTGACGGTGAACGAGATGTTTGGTCAAACCGAAATCAACTACATCGTGGGCAACTGCGCGATGAATGGAAACACGCGCGATGGCATTGGTTGGCCCGCCAAACCCGGCAGCATGGGTAAGGGCTACCCCGGCCACCGCGTGGCAGTGATTGACGAAGAAGGCCACGAGTGCCCCGCAGGCGTGCCCGGCGATGTGGCGCTGAACCGTTACAACCAACACGGTCAGCCTGACCCGATTTTCTTTTTGGGCTATTGGAAAAACGACAAGTCCACTGCGGGTAAGTTCACGGGCGACTGGTGCCGCACCGGTGATTTGGCCTTGTGCGATGAAGACGGCTACCTGTGGTACCAAGGCCGTGCGGACGATGTGTTCAAGGCGGCGGGCTACCGCATTGGGCCGAGTGAAATTGAGAACTGTTTGGTCAAACACCCCGCCGTGGCCAACGCCGCCGTGGTGCCCAAGCCCGATGCCGAGCGTGGGGCGTTGGTGAAGGCCTATGTGGTGTTGGCCGCAGGCTTTGACGCCAGCGACGCGTTGGTGGCAGAGCTGCAAACCCATGTGCGCGGCAAGCTGGCGCCTTATGAATACCCCAAAGAGATTGAGTTCATCCACGAGTTGCCCATGACCACCACGGGTAAAGTGCAGCGTCGCGTGCTGCGCTTGCAAGAGGAAGAGCGCGCCAAGGCCCAATAAGCCAAATCAATTCAACTGCCGACAGGCTTTAGACTTGTCGGGTTTTTCATTTGTCTCCTTTCTCGGAGTGAATCCATGACTTTTCCTCTCGTTCAGCTGGGCAACAGCGATTTGCGCGTCACCCCCATTTGTTTGGGCACCATGACTTTTGGCGAGCAAGTGAATGAAACCGATGCACACGCCATCCTCGAGCGCTCGCTGGCGCGTGGTGTGAATTTCATTGACACCGCCGAGATGTATTCGGTCCCACCCAAGGCCGAGACTTACGGTCACACCGAAACCATCATTGGCAACTGGTTTGCCAAGAACCCAGCAGCACGTCAAAAGTTGGTGGTAGCCACCAAAGTGGCCGGCCCCTCGCGTGGCATGCCGTGGGTGCGTGAGAACCAAGGTTTGTCGGCGCAAGACATCATCACGTCGTGCGAAGGCAGCTTGCGCCGCTTGCAAACCGACGTGATTGACCTCTACCAAATTCACTGGCCTGAGCGCCATGTGCCAGCGTTTGGTGCGGTCTATTACGACCCGAAAAAAGAGGGCTCTAAAACCAGCATCCACGAACAGCTGGAAGCCTTGGCCCAGTTGGTGAAGGCGGGCAAGGTGCGTCACATTGGTTTGTCGAATGAAACACCGTATGGCGTGCACGAGTTTGTGCGCTTGGCCGAGCAACATGGCTTGCCTCGCGTGGCCACGGTGCAAAACCCGTACTGCCTGATCAACCGCAGCTACGAGAACGGTTTGGACGAAACCTGCCACCGCCTGAATGTGTCGCTCTTGGCGTATTCGCCATTGGGCTTTGGCTTGCTCTCGGGCAAGTACGACGACAGCGGCTTGTTGGGCGATCAAGCGCCCAAAGACGGTCGCATGGCCAAGTACGAAACCATGCGCAAGCAACGCTGGGGTCGCTCCGAGTCGTTGGCGTCTGCGCGCCGTTACAACGCCTTGGCCCGCGAGCACGGCATGACACCCGCGCAAATGGCGCTGGCGTTTTGTTACACCAAGTGGCAAGTGACTAGCACCATCATTGGTGTGACATCGCTCGCGCAGCTGGATGCCGATTTGGATGCGTGGGGCACCACGCTGTCGACAGAAGTGTTGGCGGCGATTGATGCCATCCGTTGGGACATGCGCGATTTGGCGCAATAAATTGGCGCGTCTAAGTTCGCGTCATCAGGGAGATTGATTTTGGATAAAACGTTGCTTGTGTTGGCTTTGGCTGGCTATTTGTTTGGTTCGTTGTCGTTTGCGGTGATCGTCAGCCGTGTGATGGGTTTGGACGACCCACGCACCTACGGCAGCCAAAACCCAGGCGCGACCAATGTGCTGCGCTCGGGCAACAAAAAAGCGGCTTTGGCCACGTTGTTGTTGGATGCACTCAAAGGCTACTTCCCTGTGCTGTTGGTCAAGTGGTACGGCCCCGCGTTCGGTCTGGACGATGAGGCTGTCGCCGTGGTGGCCATGGCTGCGTTTGTCGGCCATTTGTGGCCTGTCTTTTTCCGCTTCAAAGGCGGCAAGGGCGTGGCCACTGCCGCGGGCATTTTGTTTGCCGTTGAGCCTGTGTTGGGCGCTGCTGTGATGGGGACGTGGCTCTTGGTCGCGTTTGTCACGCGCTACTCGTCATTGGCCGCGTTGATGGCCTCGGTGCTGTCGCCCGGCTACTACCTGTTTGGCAACGAGGTGCTGTGGCAAACCAGCGCGGCAGAGTTGTTGTCGGTGATGGTGATGAGCTTGCTGCTCTTGTGGCGTCACAAAGAAAACATCGGTCGCTTGTTGCATGGGCAAGAGTCCAAGATTGGTGCGAAGAAAGAAGCAGACACGCCCTCGGCTTGAGCGATCGAGTCGAGTCGGGCAGTGGAGCATTCGTATCAACGACCGTTGGCGCGTGTGTTTTCGCTTTGAGCGTGGCAATGCGCAAGATGTTGAAATCATTGATTACCACTGAGGATGACTGCTATGAAAAAACCTGAGAACGGACTTGCTGCCATTCATCCTGGTGAGTTTTTGAAGGAAACGCTGGATGAGTTGGGATTGACCCAAGCGGCCTTCGCTGATGCGCTGGGTGTATCTCCCATGCGTGTGTCGCATTTGCTGCGCGGTGATCGCCCTGTGACCGCGGAAATGGCTTTACGTTTAGGTCGTGCGTTGGGGCAGACGCCCCAGTATTGGTTGAATTTGCAAACCACTTACGATTTGAAAATCGCTCAGGCTGACATGAAAGACAGCCTAGCGAATGTGCGCGCGCTGGCTGCTTAATCGCGGAAGTTGTTGAACGACAAAGGCAAGTCGGTCATTTCTTTGCGAATCAAAGCCATGGCGGCTTGCAAGTCGTCGCGCTTGGCGCCGGTCACGCGCACGGCGTCGCCTTGGATGGCGGCTTGCACCTTGAGCTTGCTGTCTTTGAGGTGGCGTTGGATCTTCTTGGACACTTCGGTCTCAATGCCGTTGCGGATTTTGATGACTTGTTTGACCTTGTCGCCGCCGATTTTTTGCACATCGCCTCGGTCGAGGAAGCGCACATCCACTTCGCGCTTGGTCAGCTTGTTGCGCAACACGTCTTCGACTTGCACCAGCTGAAAGTCGGCATCACCGAACATGGTGATTTCTTTGTCTTTCAGCTCCACAGCGGCAGAGGTGCCTTTGAAGTCAAAACGGGTGGCAATTTCTTTGCTCGCGTTTTCAACGGCGTTTTTCACTTCAACCAAGTTGGGTTCGAGGACGGTGTCAAAAGAAGGCATGGCAGTCGGCTTTCAAATTCAGAATGAGACAATCGCCCTATGTTAGTGGAACCCAACACCCCCCTTCAGGCGTACAACAGCTTTGGCATTTCAGCCAAAGCCTTGCAATTGGTGCGCGTGCACAGCGACGCCGATGTGCAGGCTGTGCTGGCCGATGCGGCCTTGCGCGACGTGCCCAAGTTTGTGTTGGGTGGCGGCAGCAACATTGTGCTCACAGGCGATGTGAAGCCCTTGGTGCTGAAGGTGGAAATGAAGGGCATGCGCTTGGTCGAAGAGACCGACAAGGCTTGGATTGTGGAAGCCGCCGCTGGCGAAAAATGGCACGACTTGGTGGCGTGGACGCTGGCGCAAGGCTGGCCCGGCCTCGAAAACATGGCCCTCATCCCCGGTACGGTGGGCGCTTCGCCTGTGCAAAACATTGGCGCGTATGGCGTGGAGCTGCAAGACCGTTTTCACGCGCTCGATGCGATTGACCTGACCACGGGCCGCAGCTTCAGCCTTGATGCTGCGCAATGCGCGTTTGGCTACCGCGACTCGGTGTTCAAACACGAGAGCAGCGGGGCGAATGGTCTGGGCTTGGCGGGCAAAGCGCTCATCACGCGCGTGCGGTTTTTGCTGCGCAAAGACTGGAAGCCCGTGCTGGGCTACCTCGACCTCGAACGCAAGATGGCCGAGACCGGCATTAGTCAGCCCACGGCGCAGCAAATTTTTGAATGGGTGTGTGCGATTCGCCAAGCCAAGCTGCCCGACCCCGCCGTCATTGGCAATGCAGGCAGCTTCTTCAAAAACCCCACCGTCACCCAAGACCAGTGTGACGACATCATTGCCCGCGAGCCCAAAGTGGTGCACTACCTGTTGGACGATGGCCGCATCAAGCTCGCGGCAGGTTGGCTGATCGACGCCTGCGGCTGGAAAGGCAAAACCGTGGGCCACGCCGGTGTGTACGAGAAGCAAGCCTTGGTGTTGGTCAACGTGGGCGGCACCGAACACCCCTGTACGGGGGGCGAGGTGATGACGCTGGCCAAAGCCATTCAAACCAGCGTGTACGAGCGCTTTGGCATCCGGCTGGAGCCGGAGCCGGTGGTCGTTTAAGCCTTCTTCACAAACTCCGTCTTGAGCTGCATCGGGCCAAAACCGTCGACCTTGCAGTCGATGTCGTGGTCGCCGTCGATCAAGCGGATGTTCTTGACCTTGGTGCCAACTTTGACGACCGAGGACGAGCCTTTGATCTTCAAGTCTTTCACCAGCGTCACGGTGTCGCCGTCTTGCAGCACGTTGCCGTGGGCGTCTTTCCAGACGCGCTCAGCAGGCTCGGCAGCAGCGGTGTCGGCGGCGTTCCACTCATGGGCGCAGACGGGGCAAACCAAGAGGCTGCCGTCTTCGTAGGTGAGGTCAGAGCCGCATTGGGGGCAGTTGGGGAGGGCGCTCATGGCTTAGCCTTGCTTGTCGTTGGAGAGGCTCAAGAAATGGTCGCCTTTGCCCAGCGACAACAAGCCGCTTTGTGAGTAGATGCCCAGCTTGGCGCGTGTGTCCACGATGTCGAGGTTGCGCATGGTCAGTTGGCCGATGCGGTCGAGTGGGCTGAACGGTGCATCCTCGACTTTTTCCATGCTCAAACGCTCAGGCGCGTAGGTGAGGTTGGGGCTGTCGGTGTTGAGGATGCTGTAGTCGTTGCCACGGCGCAGCTCAAGCGTGACTTCGCCTGTCACGGCGCGTGCCACCCAGCGTTGGGCGGTTTCGCGCAGCATGATGGCTTGCGGGTCAAACCAGCGACCTTGGTACAACAAGCGGCCCAAGCGCAGGCCGTTGATGCGGTACTGCTCGATGGTGTCTTCGTTGTGAATGCCGGTGACCAAGCGCTCGTAAGCGATGTGCAACAGCGCCATGCCGGGGGCTTCGTAGATGCCGCGGCTCTTGGCTTCGATGATGCGGTTTTCGATCTGGTCGCTCATGCCCAAACCGTGGCGGCCACCGATTTCGTTGGCTTTCAAGAACAGTTCAACGGGGTCGGTGAATTCGACGCCGTTCAAGGCAACAGGCATGCCTTCTTCAAAGCGCACGGTCACTTGTTCGGCTTTGACCACGCAGTCGTCACGCCAGAAGGGCACGCCCATGATGGGGTTGACGATCTTCATGCCGCTGGCCAAGCTCTCGAGGTCTTTGGCTTCGTGGGTGGCGCCGAGCATGTTGCTGTCGGTGCTGTAGGCCTTTTCGGCGCTCATCTTGTAGCCAAAACCGTTGGCGGTCATGAAGGCTGACATTTCAGCGCGGCCACCGAGTTCGTCGATGAATAACTGGTCCAACCAAGGCTTGTAGATTTTCAAGCTGGGGTTGGTGAGCAAACCGTAGCGGTAGAAGCGCTCGATGTCGTTGCCTTTGAAGGTGGAGCCATCGCCCCAGATGTTGACGTCGTCTTCTTTCATCGCGGCCACGAGCATGGTGCCGGTGACGGCACGGCCCAGAGGCGTGGTGTTGAAGTAGGTCACACCACCGGTGCTGATGTGGAACGCGCCACACTGAATGGCGGCAATGCCTTCGGCGGCCAGTTGAGCGCGGCAGTCGATGAGGCGGGCTTTTTCAGCGCCGTATTCCATCGCTTTGCGCGGGATCTCGTTGTAGTCCGCTTCGTCGGGTTGGCCGAGGTTGGCGGTGTAGGCAAAAGGCACAGCGCCTTTTTGTTTCATCCACAGCAAAGCGGCAGAGGTGTCCAAGCCGCCCGAGAAGGCGATGCCGACTTTTTGCCCTTTGGGCAGGTTTTGAAGAATGGTGCTCATGGTGTTGACCCTTCAGGATTAACCGAAGTGGCAGATGTAGTGGTAAGGCTCGGTCACGCGGATGTCGAACTTGGAGTTGCCGGGCACGTTGAACTGTTCGCCAGCTGATGACTTGACCCAGGTGTCAGAGCCGTCGAGTTTGTATTCGCAAGAGCCAGCCACGCATTCCATGATTTCAGGTACGCCAGTGTTGAAGGTCAACGAGGCGGGCAAGATGACGCCCACAGATTTTTTCGTGCCGTCGGCGTAAGTGATGGCGTGGCTGATGCATTTGCCGTCAAAAAACACATTGGCTTGGGTGGTGATGCTGACGCTGTCGATTTTTTCTGTGGTCATGGTGCGACTCGGTGGTTAGATGCAAAACCGTCGATTTTAAAGGATGGGGCCAAAGAAAAAGCCGCTGAGGACAGCGGCTTTCAGAGTTTGAGCGCCTAGGCTCAGTGGGGAGGGCTTAGTAGCGAGGTGCTGAGCCGGCTGGTGGCACGTTGCCGTAGCTAGGAGGTGGCGCCACAGGCGTGATTTGCAAACGCACAGTCGGGCCTGGATCTTGTGGCATTTGCACGGTGTATTGCTTGCCTGCAAATTCGTAGACCACGTTGTAGGCCATGGTGCGGTTTTCGTAGATGGTTTGGGTGCTGCAATTCTGAACGTTGCGCACTTCAGGGGTGCCCGGGCCTTCAATTTTGTCGCCCAAAATAGCGCCACCAAAAATGCCAGCCATGGTCGCCACGGCACGACCACCGCCGTGACCGATTTGGTTGCCCACGGCACCACCCGCAATCGCACCCATGGCAGCACCTGCGCCAGATTTCTGACCTTGGGTCACAACTTGTTCGTTGTTACACACTTGGCGTGGCACGGCCACTTGTTGAATGATGGGCGTGCTGGAGATGACTTTGCCAACTTCTTGTGCTTGAACGGGCGTCGAGGCCAAAGTGGCCATCAGGCCTGTGAGCAAAGTGATTTGAATCAATTGAGTTTTCATGGGATGTCCTTGTTGAACTGGGTGGAAGTGTAGTGCTTGGCTCGGCACGCTCTGTAAAGCGGCGGTAAAACCTGCACCGTCACAACTCAAGCCACAACGTTTGCCCAGGCCTCAGGGTTGACGCCCACGATCACAGTGTTGCCTTTGACCACCACGGGACGTTTGATGACACTGGTGTGTTCCAGCATTAACGCGAGTGCCGAAGCGGCGTCGACCACGCGCGCTTGGGTGGCGGTATCCAACTTGCGCCAAGTGGTGCCTTTGCGGTTGACCAAGACCTCCCAATCGACGGCTTTGAGCCATGTGTCAATGGCTTCGGCGGGCACGCCTTGTTTTTTGAAATCGTGAAATACAGCGTCCACGCCGTGCTCTGTGAACCACACGCGTGCTTTTTTCACGCTGTCGCAGTTGGGGATGCCGTAAATGGTGGTGGTTGTTTTGCTCATGGGGCTGAATCATGCCGCAAACGCGAGGGCCCGAAACGCTGGGCGACAATTGCGCCATGAATTCACTCGACAGTTGGCTCGCGCATTGCGAGCGTTTGCACCCCAAAAACATCGACATGGGACTTGACCGTGTACGCACGGTGGCCGAGCGTATGGCGCTCAAATTCAATTGCCCCGTCATCACGGTGGCCGGCACCAACGGCAAGGGTTCGACGTGCGCCATGTTGGAGGCGTGTTTGCTCGAAGCAGGCTATCGCCCCAGTGTGTACACCTCGCCGCATTTGGTGCATTTCCAAGAGCGCTGCCGCGTGCATGGCGAAACCGTGCAGCCTGACGACTTGTTGCCGCATTTTGAAAAAGTAGAAGCCGCACGCACGCAAGGTGGTGAGGTGTCGCTCACTTACTTCGAGTTCACCACCTTGGCGATTTTGAGTTTGATGGCTGCATCGCCGATTGATGTGGCCATTCTTGAAGTGGGCTTGGGCGGCCGTTTGGATGCGGTGAATGTGATTGACCCAAGCTGCTCAATCATCACCAGCGTGGACTTAGACCACATGGACTTTTTGGGCCATGACCGCGAAACCATTGGCCGCGAAAAGGCGGGCATCATGCGCACGGGCCGTCCGGTGATCGTGAGCGACCCCGTGCCGCCGCAAAGCGTGATTGACCACGCCACCGAAATCGGCGCTGACCTGTGGCTGTTTGGCCGCGATTTCAATTTCACCGGCGACAAACAGCAGTGGGGTTGGGCCGGGCGTGGCCGCCGCTACAGCGGCTTGGCCTATCCGGCTTTGCGCGGGGCCAACCAGTTGGTGAATGCCAGTGGCGTGTTGGCGGCATTGGAGGCCTTGCGTACCGATATGCCTGTGACCGCGCAAGCCATTCGCAACGGTTTGGCGATGGTGGAGCTGCCAGGGCGTTTCCAAATTGTGCCGGGCCAGCCCGCTTTGGTGTTTGACGTGGCGCACAACGCCCATGCGGTAGCCGCCCTGACTGAGAACTTGGATGCCATGGGCTTTTACCCCACCACCCATGTGGTGTTTGGCGCGATGGCCGACAAAGATGTGGCGCCCATGTTGACGCGTGTAGGCCCTTTGGTGGACCGTTGGTATTTTTGTGATTTGCCGACCGAACGGGCGGCTAAAGCGGTGCAGCTGCAAGAAGTTTGGCAAGCGTGCAATGCACGTAAAGACACGCAAAGTAGCACCCATGCCAGCCCCCAAGCTGCGCTGGATGCAGCGGTGGCTGCGGCAAGCCCCACTGATAGAATCGTGGTCTTCGGATCGTTCTTCACGGTCGGGGGGATTTTGGCGAATGGCATACCCCGTCTAGACGCCCCACATTTGAGCTCCTGAGACCCCATTCACATGGCTTTTTTCAAGTTTCGACTGCCTGGTCAAGCGACCAGCGAGCCCCAAGGCAATGCCAGTAACTCTCCTGCTGAGAGCGTAGACGTGATGCGTCGCCGCGCGCGGCACCGTTTGATTGGCGCTTCGGTGTTGGTGGTGTTGGGTGTGGTGGGTTTTCCGGTTTTGTTTGACACCCAGCCGCGTCCTGTGTCGGTGGATATTGCGGTGGATATTCCAGACCGCGCCACGGCCAAGCCTTTGGTCGATACCTCGACGCCCAAGCCGTTGTCGGCCGCTGCGGGCCTCGATGCCAAAGAAGAAGTGGTGGACACGAAGCCTGAAATCAAGCCAGAAGTGGCGGTGGCGGGGGTGGCTGGCGCAGCCGCCGTGGCTGCTGTGGCCCCTAAGGCCGACGCTAAGCCTGAGCCTGTGAAAACAGAAGTCAAAACAGAAGCAAAGACCGACGCAAAAACAGATGCCAAGCCGGAGGCCAAAGCAGCGAAACCCACAGACAGCAAAGACGCTGGCCGCTTTGTGGTGCAAGCTGGCACTTTTTCGGATGATGCGAAGTTGCGCGAAACACGCAGCAAGCTAGAGAAGGCAGGCATCAGCACCTACACCCAAGTCATTGAAGGCAAAGATGGCCGTCGCGTGCGTGTGCGCGTGGGGCCATTCAGCAGCCGCGATGAAGCCGATAAAGTGGCGCGCAAGATCAAGCAGCTGTCGTTGCAGCCGCAAGTCTTGACGCTGTAAGACGTTAACCATGCAAGCAATTTCGGCCGTAGATTGGATTCTGCTGGCCGTCTTGGGCCTGTCGTTGCTGCTCGGTATGTGGCGCGGCATTGTGCAAGAGGTGTTGTCGCTGGCCGGTTGGGTGGCGGCGTTTTATGTGTCGCAGATGTACGCTCCCATGGCTGCCGCGTGGTTACCCATGGACGGCAGTAGCCAAATGCTGCGTTACGCCGCTGGCTTTGTGGTGGTGTTCATTGCCGTTTTAGTGGCCACGGTGTTGGTCAGCTGGGTGGTCAAAAAGCTGGTGTCAGCCGTGGGGCTGGGGCCTTTAGATCGCCTGCTCGGCAGCTTGTTTGGATTGATGCGCGGTGTGGTCATTTTGTTGGCCGTGACCGTGTTTGTGGGCATGACGCCCATGCGCGAAACCGACGGCTGGAAGCAAGCCCAAGGCGCGCAGTGGTTGCAACAGTTTTTGCATGTGTTGAAGCCGGTGTTGCCGGCTGATTTTGGAAAGTACCTCCCCTAATGTGTGGCATCGTCGGCGTTGCAAGCAACGCACCTGTGAACCAGTTGATTTATGACGCCTTGTTGCTCTTGCAGCACCGAGGCCAAGATGCCGCAGGCATCGTCACTCAGCTGGACCGTAAGTTCTTCATGCACAAAGCCAAAGGCATGGTGCGTGATGTGTTCCGTACCCGCAACATGCGCGCCTTGCCCGGTAACTGTGGCTTGGGCCAAGTGCGCTACCCCACGGCGGGCAATGCGTTCAGCGAAGAAGAGGCGCAGCCGTTTTATGTGAACGCACCGTTTGGTTTGGTGTTGGTGCACAACGGCAACTTGACCAATGCGCACGCCTTGAAAGCCGAGCTGTTTTCGCAAGACCACCGCCACATCAACACCGAGAGCGACTCAGAGGTCTTGCTCAACGTGCTGGCGCACGAGATTGACAAAACCACACGCGGCTTGCCGCTCAAGTCTGACGATGTGTTTGAAGCCGTGCGCCGTGTGCACCGCCGCATCAAAGGCTCGTATGCGGTGATTGCCTTGATTGCGGGCCACGGCTTGTTGGCTTTCCGCGACCCGTTTGGCATTCGCCCTTTGTGCATTGGCCGTAGCGCCGATGGCACGTACATGATCGCTAGCGAGTCGGTAGCCTTAGAGGGCACCGGCCATGTGTTTGAGCGCGACATCGCACCGGGTGAGGCGGTGTACATCGACCTCGCCGGTCAAGCGCATTTCATGCCATGCGCCGATGCGCCGCAACTCAAGCCCTGTATTTTTGAATACGTGTACTTGGCGCGTCCTGATTCCACGATGGACGGCATTTCGGTCTACCAAGCGCGTTTGAACTTGGGTGAGACCTTGGCCAAGCGCGTGATCTCTACCGTGCCGCCGAATGAGATTGACGTCATCATTCCAATTCCTGAATCGAGCCGACCCAGCGCCACACAGCTGGCGCATTTGTTGGGCGTGCCTTATCGCGAAGGGTTTGTGAAAAACCGTTACGTGGGCCGCACCTTCATCATGCCGGGGCAGGGCGTGCGCAAAAAATCAGTGCGCCAAAAGCTCAACGTGATTGCCAGCGAATTCAAAGGCCGCAACGTGTTGTTGGTGGACGACTCCATCGTGCGCGGCACCACCAGCAAAGAAATTGTGCAAATGGCGCGTGATGCGGGCGCACGCAAGGTCTACATGGCCAGCGCTGCACCGCCTGTACGTTTCCCCAACGTGTACGGCATTGACATGCCCACGCCCGAAGAGTTGGTGGCGCACAACCGCACCGTGGACGAAGTGTGTGCCTTGATTGGTTGCGACGCCTTGATTTACCAAGATGTGGACGCCATGAAGCAAGCTGTGCGCTCGGCTGCGGCGGGTGACGCGAAGAAGCTCGACGGCTTTGATGCGTCGTGCTTTGACGGCGTGTACGTGACCGGCGATGTGTCGGTGAGCGACATCGTGCGTTTGAACGAAAAACGTGTGGGCACGGAAGAGGGCGCGGAAGACAACTCGCGCTTGGCTTTGCCCAACCCCTCGGAGTGAGCGCGCCATGAGTCAACATCCTTTGCCTGACGATTTGCATCTCGAAACCTTGGCTGTGCGTTTGGCTGCTGATCGCAGCCAATACGGCGAAAACTCAGAAGCCTTGTACCTCACCAGCGGCTATGTGCAGCCCTCAGCCGAAGCCTCAGCCCGTCGCTTTGCGGGTGAGGTAGACGGCTACACCTATGGCCGTTCGGGCAACCCCACCGTCACCAGTTTTGAAATGCGCTTGGCGGCGCTTGAAGGCAGCGAGGCTTGTTTGGCCACGTCGTCTGGCATGTCGGCGGTGATGCTGATGTTGTTCAGCTTGCTCAAGGCTGGCGACCATGTGGTGTATTCGCAGTCGATGTTTGGCTCGACCTTGAAGCTGATTGGTTCGGAGTTCGCGCGCTTTGGCGTGGAGTCCACCGTGGTGCCGCAGACCGACTTGGCTGCGTGGAAGGCGGCGATTCGCCCCAATACCAAAATCTTGTTTGCTGAAACGCCGACTAACCCGTTGACCGAGGTGTGTGACATCGCCGCCTTGGCCGACATGGCGCACAACGCCGGCGCTTTGCTGGCGGTCGACAACTGCTTTGCTACGCCTGCGTTGCAACGCCCCATCCCCATGGGGGCAGACATCGTCATGCATTCGGGCACCAAGTACTTGGATGGCCAAGGCCGTGTGATGGCTGGCGCTTTGTGCGCGAGCGAAAAGCTCATCAAAGAAAAATTGCTGCCTGTGATGAAAAACAGCGGCATGGTGTTGTCGCCCTTCAATGCGTGGGTGGTGCTCAAAGGTTTGGAAACGCTCGACTTGCGCATGCGCGCGCAAAGCGCCCATGCCCACGCTCTGGCGCAGTGGCTGGAACAGCACCCTCGCGTGGCGCGTGTGTATTACCCCGGGTTGGCAAGTCACCCACAACACGACTTGGCTATGAAGCAAATGTCGGGTGTGGGCGGCGCGGTGTTGTCGTTCGACGTCAATGGGGCTGACCCACAAACGTCGCGTGCCAATGCGTTCCATGTGCTCGACAGCTTGCGCACGCTCTCGCTGTGTACCAACTTGGGCGACACCAAAACTTTGCTCACACACCCTGCCAGCACCTCGCACGGCAAGCTCTCGGAAGATCAGCGCCAAGCCGCTGGCATTGGCCAAGGCCTGATTCGCTTGGCTGCTGGCTTAGAGCATTTAGACGACATGAAGGCCGATCTTTCACGCGGCCTAGACACTCTGTAAATTTTGTAATGACTTCAAAAATTCGTACCCGCTTTGCCCCATCTCCCACGGGCTTTATTCACCTCGGCAATATCCGTTCGGCTTTGTACCCTTGGGCGTTTGCACGCGCCACCGGTGGCGACTTTATTTTGCGCATTGAAGACACCGACCTTGAGCGTTCTACCCAAGCGTCGGTGGACGTGATCATCGAGGGCATGAAGTGGTTGGGTTTGGACCACGACGAAGGTCCGTTCTACCAAATGCAACGCATGGACCGTTACAAGGCTGTATTGGAAGAGCTGAAGGTCGCTGGCCATGTGTATCCCTGCTACATGAGCATGGAAGAGCTCGACGCTCTGCGCGAACAGCAAATGACCAACAAAGAAAAGCCACGCTACAACGGCACTTGGCGCCCAGAGCCTGGCAAAACATTGCCCGCCATCCCAGAGGGCGTGAAGCCCGTACTGCGCTTTAAAAATCCACAAGGCGGCTCGGTCGTGTGGGAAGACAAAGTCAAAGGTCGTATCGAAATCAGCAACGACGAGTTGGACGATTTGGTCATTGCCCGTCCTGACGGCACACCGACCTACAACTTCTGTGTGGTGGTGGACGACATCGACATGGCCATCACCCACGTCATCCGTGGCGATGACCATGTGAACAACACACCGCGCCAGATCAACATCTTCAAAGCACTGGGCAAAGAGCAGCCCGTGTATGCCCACTTGCCCACCGTGCTCAACGAGCAAGGCGAGAAGATGAGCAAGCGCAATGGCGCGAAGGCCGTCACGCAATACCGCGACGAGGGCTACTTGCCCGACGCGATGGTCAACTACCTCGCACGCTTGGGCTGGAGCCACGGCGATGATGAAATTTTCAGCCGTGCGCAGTTCTTGGAGTGGTTCAACCTGGACCACTTGGGCCGCAGCGCCGCGCAATTTGACGAAGCCAAATTGAAGTGGGTGAATGCCCAGCATTTGAAGGCGATGGCTGACGACGCGTTGGCTCCGTTGGTGAGCGCTGAACTTGCCAAGCGCGGCATCAGCGCCGACGATCGCTTGCCTGCCATTTGTGGTTTGTTCAAAGACCGCTGCGATACCTTGTTGGTGCTGGCTGATTGGGCTGCCGCGTTTTACAACGACGTCACGCCACAGCCAGACGATGTCGCCAAACACATCACACCTGCGGTTTTGCCCGCCCTTGATGCCTTGGCTAACAAGCTAGCTGCGTTGACTGAGTGGAGTACCGCCAACGTGAGCGCTGCATTCAAAGAAGTATTGACTGAGCAAGGCTTGAAAATGCCACAACTCGCCATGCCCGTGCGTGTGTTGGTGATGGGTACACCGCAAACACCATCGGTCGATGCGGTGCTTTTCTTGTGCGGCAAAGAAAAAGTTTTGGCGCGTTTGACCAAACGCTGAAAATCTTGCTATACTAACGTTCTCGACACCCAACGGGGGTATAGCTCAGCTGGGAGAGCGCTTGCATGGCATGCAAGAGGTCAGCGGTTCGATCCCGCTTACCTCCACCAAAAATGTCGAGACGTTTCGCAAGAGACAACAAGTTTCGAAAGAAACAGTCCAGGTTATGACCCTATCGTCTAGAGGCCTAGGACATCACCCTTTCACGGTGAGTACCGGGGTTCGAATCCCCGTAGGGTCGCCAAGTTTTGTAGCACTTGGCTTTGGTTGCGAAAGCAACTGAGCAAAAGTTACAGCTACCAGGAGTGGTAGTTCAGTTGGTTAGAATACCGGCCTGTCACGCCGGGGGTCGCGGGTTCGAGTCCCGTCCACTCCGCCAAATAAAAAGCCTAAGTAGTTCGCTACTTAGGCTTTTTTCTTTGGTGTGCCTATCTTTATGACCAAAGATGTCTGGGCATCGCGGGTGCCCGTTGTGCACGCAGGGCGTTCATGAGCAAGCATCCGACAGCTAAAAATCGCAAGGCAATCAAGCCGGTCATCCATTGCATGGGGTTTTCGCTCAAGTACACATAGGCATTGAAATAGTCCATCACCAAGGCGGTGATGGCGATGCCCACGTAAAGTACAGAGACTTTTTCAAAGTACCAGTTTTTCAAATAGCTCAAAAGATAAAGCACAGCAATCGTGATGACAAAGCAAGCGCGAAAAACAAGGTAGTGCTCAAAGGCCTCAACATCGAGTTTGCCCAGCTCAAAGTTGCCAACCGCCAAATGAGAGAAAAATAAGAGTTTGATGACTTGAGAGGTCACCACGGCCAGCAAAAATATGTTTCTGTATTTGAACCAAGTGTCTGTTTCAGAAATCGCAGGCGCATCCTCCGCCATGAGGGCCTTGAGCTCTTCATGGGTCAGTAGCGGTTCGTCTGCGTTGCGCATCTGGTTCTTTCTACTTGCCGTTTAGTGCAAGTTGCAGAATTTTAAATTCCGTCAGTGCTTATATGTGTGACAAGACCTTGAAGCTCTGTCGTGATCAGGGTTTTTTGTATGCAAACTTTCAGCGCTATGGGGCGCCCTGTCAGCGTCTTATCAACCTAATCAGGTTTAGAGCTGTTAGGCCTGCTTGGGTTTTGCGCCGACCAAGCCCGAGGCCAATGCCGTGCCTAAAACAATCACCACCGCGCAACCCATCATCCAATGGGTGACCACTTCGTCTAAAAAGATCACGCCAAACAGGTTGGCGAAAACGGGGATCAAGTAAGTCACCGTCATGGCCCGGGCGGGGCCGGTGCGTGTCATCAAGCGGAAATACAGCACATAGGCGAGGGCGGTGCACAGCAAGCCGGCAATGCCTAAAGCGGCCCAGGCGTGCAGGCTTGGGGTTTCGCTAGGCCACATGAGCCAAGCCGGAATCGCAAGCCCAAGGCTAGCGCCCCACAAACTGCCTGTGGTGGTAACGAGCGAGGGCACGCCTTGCAGGTACCGTTGGGTGAAGCTGCCGGCAATGCCATAGCAGAACGTCGCGCCGAGGCACGCCACCACCGCCATGCCCGAGCCACCCTCTTTGAACGAAATACCACCAGGCACACCGCTGGCCAGCAAGACCACGCCTGTGAACCCCAGAGCCAAACCCCAAGCCCGTGAGCGGTTGAGTTTGTGGCCCAGCCATGCCCACGCGATGAGCGCCCCAAACAACGGCGTGGTGGCGTTCAAGATGGACGTCAGGCCTGTGTTGATGTGCATCAGGGCATAGGCATAGCAAGCAAACGGAATCCCCGCATTGAGCAAGCCCGACGAGAACGTTGGCCGCCAGTGCCGCTGCAACACCGCCACTTCTCTGCGCCAAATCAAAACAGGGGTGAGGATGAGGGCCGCCAACGTGATGCGCACCCATGCCGTGGGAAACGGGCCAAACGCGTGCGCACCTTCGCGCATGAACAAAAACGACGAGCCCCACAACAAAGCCAGCAGCACAAACTCAGGCACCCATTCGCGCCAATGCAAGTGCGACTCGGTCATGCGTGTGTGGCTTCGTGGGCCAGCAGGTGTTTTTTACGGTCTAGCCCGCCCGCAAAGCCCGTGAGCGAACCATTGGCACCCACCACGCGGTGACACGGCACGATGATGCTGTGTGGGTTTTGGCCAATCGCCGCGCCGACGGCACGCACGGCTTTGGGGTTGCCAATGTCGTGGGCAATGCCGCCATAGGTGCTGGTCTTGCCATAAGGAATACGCTGCAAGGCTTGCCACACAGCGCGTTGAAACGGTGTGCCCCAAGCTGGGTAGAGCGGCAACTCAAAGCTGTGTCGTTCACCTAAGAAATAGGCGTTCAGCTGTTGGGCCGCTGCGCGCAGCACGGGGTGTGCGTCGTTCATGGCCCACTGGCTGTGGTCGGGCATGTGTTCTTGCCGGTGCACAAACCACACGCCTGCCAAGCCTTGCTCAGAGGCTGCCAGCAGCACCTCACCGAGGGGGGAGTCGATACGGCTTTGTACAAGGGTGGCTTTGGGCTGAACAGACATGTTGAACAGGCGCTTTTCAAGGTGGAGTGGGCGGGTATTTGCCCATCATAGTGGTGCGGCGAAAGCAGTGCTTGGCTCTCTACAATCTGAGCACTATGCAAGTCAACGCCTCTATCTTCAAAGCTTACGACATTCGCGGTGTCGTGCCCACCACACTCAACCCAGAAGTCGCCGAAGCGCTTGGCAAAGCCTTTGGTACGCACGCGTTGGTCAACGGCGAAACCACCGTGGCCGTGGGGCGTGATGGCCGTTTGAGCGGGCCGTCTTTGGTGGAGGCGCTGATGCGTGGCTTGGTCGCTGCCGGTGTGCACGTGATTGACGTGGGCGCTGTCACCACGCCCATGCTGTACTTCGCGGCCAGCACGCTGTGCAAGAGCGGCATTCAGGTGACGGGCAGCCACAACCCCAAGGACTACAACGGTTTCAAAATGGTTTTGGGTGGCCGCGCCATTTACGGTGACGAGATTCAAGGCTTGCGCGAGATCATGCAGGCCGAAAGCTGGACGCTCAAAGCGGGTGGCAGCGTTAAGCAAGTGGACGTGACCGCCGACTACGTGGCCCGCATCGTGGGCGATGTGCGCTTGAGCCGCCCCATGAAAGTGGTGGTCGATTGCGGCAACGGCATTGCAGGCGCCACAGCGCCCGCCATCTTCCGCGCCTTGGGTTGCGAAGTGACCGAGCTTTTCAGCGAGGTGGACGGCAACTTCCCCAATCACCACCCAGACCCCAGCAAGCCTGAGAACTTGAATGACGTGATTCACGCCTTGAAGACGACCGACGCCGAACTGGGCTTGGCGTTTGATGGCGACGGTGACCGTTTGGGCATCGTCACCAAAGAAGGCGAAACCATTTACCCCGACCGCCAAATGACCTTGTTTGCACAAGATGTGCTGTCACGCGTGCCCGGCGGCGCGATTGTGTTTGACGTCAAGTGCTCGCAGCGCTTGGCCCCCGCCATTCGCGCAGCCGGTGGTGAGGCCTTGATGTTCAAAACAGGTCACTCGCTCATCAAAGCCAAGATGAAAGAAGTCAACTCTCCCTTGGGTGGCGAGATGAGCGGCCACATCTTTTTCAAAGAACGTTGGTTCGGTTTTGACGACGGCACCTACGCCGGTTGCCGCTTGCTCGAAATTGTGAGCCGCAGCCCCGACGCCAATGCCGTGCTCAATGCCTTGCCCACCAGCTTCTCCACGCCCGAACTCAACGTGGGTTGTGCCGAGGGCGAGCCGCACCGCCTGAGCGCCGAGTTGCAACGCATCGCCCAAGCCGACCCCTTGCCATCGCCCGATCACAAGCCAGAGGCGTGTGTGATTGACGGCCTGCGCATCGACTGGGAAGACGGCTTTGGTTTGATTCGCGCCTCCAACACCACGCCGGTGTTGGTGTTGCGTTTTGAAGGCCAAACGCAAGCTGCGTTGGACCGCATTGAGCACGACATGCTGGCGCTCTTGCGCCGCGTCAAGCCCGATGCGAAGTTTCAAGAGGCCGCGCATTGAGCGTGGTTGACCGAGCTGCACCTCTGAAGGTGCTCATCGTCAAGCTCTCATCGCTGGGCGATGTGGTGCACGCCATGCCGGCGGTGATGGACATTCAAGCTGCGTTTCCTAACGCCCAAATTGATTGGGTGGTAGAGCGGGGCTTTGCGCCCTTGGCCGCACGCTGTGCTGCGGTGCATCGGGTGATTCCTTGCGACATTCGCCGTTGGCGCAAAGCATTTTTCAAAGCCGAGACCCGCGCACAAACGCGTGCTGAGTGGCAAGCGTTCAAAGTCGATTTGCAGCAAGAGGCGTACGACGTCATTCTTGATTTGCAAGGCCTCACCAAGTCAGCTCTGGTGGCTTGGCTGGCGCGCAAAGCCAAAGGCGGCAAACGCTACGCCTTGGCCAATCGCACCGAGGGTTCGGGCTACGAGCGCCCGACGCGTTGGGTGGCTGATATGGCTGTGCCCATCACGCCGCACATCCACGCGGTGGCGCGTGGCCGTGTGTTGTGCGCCCAAGCGTTGGACTACGACGTGCCGCCTCAGTTGAATTACGGGCTGGGCCAAGCCGCCACGCAACGCAAACCCGTGGTGGCTTTGGTGCACGGCACCTCGCGTGCCGACAAAGAATGGCCGTTGTCGCATTGGTTTGACCTCGGCACACGTTTGAAACAGCAAGGCTTCGATGTGGCCTTGCCGCACGGCAGCGAAGCCGAGCGCTTGCGTGGCGAAGCCATTGCCGACATGTTGCCCGGCGCTGTGGTGTGGCCCCGTTTGTCGCTGGACCAACTCACCACCGAAATGGCGCAATGCGCGGGCGTGATTGGCGTGGACAGCGGCTTGAGCCACATCGCGGTGGCGCTTGATTTGCCACATGTGCAGATTTACAACTTCGACACCGCATGGCGCACCGGCCCTGAAGGTTTGACACGCCAACGCAGCGTGGTCGATTGCCCCACGCCCAGCGTGGATGCCGTGTGGGATGCGTGGCAAAGTTGTTTGCACGCGCAAGGTGCTCACCCATGAGTGGTGTGACACGCGCAGCGTTGGGTGTGTACAGCTTGGCCATGTCGGCCTTGCAGCCTTTGCTGCGCCGCAAACTGCAACGCCGTGGCCGTGAAGAGACGGGCTACTTGCACGCCGTCGAAGAGCGCTTCGGCCATTACACGCAGCCAGCGAATGAGGGGGGCTATGTGTGGGTGCACGCGGTGTCTTTGGGCGAAACACGTGCGGCGGCTGTGTTGCTGCACGCTTTGCGTGCTGCGCAACCTGGCATTCGTATCTTGCTCACGCACGGCACAGCCACAGGGCGTGCGCAAGGCGTGAGCCTGCTGCAAGAGGACGATGTGCAAGTGTGGCAACCGTGGGACACGCCTGCGGCGGTGCAGCGCTTTTTGGCGCACTTCAAACCGTGTGTCGGCATTATCTTAGAAACCGAGTTGTGGCCCAACTGGGTGGCGCAATGCAACAAGGCCCATGTGCCGCTGGTGTTGGTCAACGCGCGCATGAGCGAGAAAAGTATGCGCCAAGCGCAGCGTTTGTCTTGGCTCTCGCGCCCGGCGTACCAAGGTTTGTCAGCGGTGCTGGCGCAAACGCAGGCGGATGCCGAGCGCTTGCAGACCTTGGGCGCCAAGGTCGATGCCGTGTTGGGTAATTTGAAATTCGATGCCAAGCCCGATGCCGCGCAACTCGCGTTGGCGAAGTCTTGGAAGCAAGGCCTGCGCAAACCCGTGGTGCTTTTCACCAGTTCACGCGAAGGCGAAGAGGCCATGTGGCTCGATGTGCTGCAAGCGTTGAAAGACGCGCCGCGTGATCACCAAGACCACATCCATGCTGTTGTGCATTGGTTGGTCGTGCCCCGACACCCGCAACGCTTTGATGAAGTGGCCACCTTGATGGAGTCGCGTGGCTGGAATGTGTCTCGTCGCAGCCAATGGACGGATGGACCAGATGGCCCCGATGCCGCCCTACAAGACGATGCCAACACCATTTGGCTCGGCGATTCGTTGGGTGAAATGGCTTTGTATTACGGCCTGTCAGATGCCGCTTTGCTGGGCGGCAGCTTCGCGCCCTTAGGCGGTCAAAACTTGATTGAAGCCACCGCGTGTGGTTGCCCCGTCATCATGGGGCCGCACACGTTTAACTTTGCCGAAGCCGCGCAATTGGCCGAAGAGGCGGGTGCGGCTTTACGTGTCGACGACATGGCGCAAGCCGTGACGACGGCGTTGCAAATGGTGAGGGTTGGCCCTGATGAGAATGCACACGTGCAAGCGTGCATGACGTTTTCACAAGCCCATCGCGGGGCTGCACAGCGCACAGCGCAAGCGCTGCTGCCGTACTTGAAAACGAATTAAGGTGCGAGCAGGTTGTTGATCGGCTGCAAGTCCGCAGGCGTCAACGTACCAGCGGCTTGGCGCAATTTCAGATTGGTCACCAACACGTCGTAACGGGCTTTGGCCAAATCACGCTTGGTTTGGTAGAGCTGGCTTTGCGAGTTCAACACGTCGATGTTGATGTTCACACCCACCGAATACCCCAGCTTGTTGGCATCCAATGCACTTTGGCTGGACGCTTCGGCGGCTTCGTAGGCTTTGACTTGGCTCAAACCAGCGATCAAACCAAAGTAGGTGTTGCGGGTGGCTTGCTCAGTGGCGCGACGTGCATTTTCTAAGTCCGCTTGTGCCTTGTCTTTCAAGGCATAGGCTTCTTTGACTTTGTAGACACCGCTAAAACCAGCAAACAGCGGAACGTTTAAGACGAGACCAACCGAGGGGTTCCAAGTTGTCGTGGGTGTTGATGCATAGGTCGATCCCACATATCCGCCCTTTAAGTTTTCAGTACGACCATAAGCCATCTGCGCATCTAGCGTTGGCTTATGCATGGCGGTGGCTTTGTCGACCTCGTAGTCAGCTACTTCCACACCCAGTTGCGCTTGACGCACAGCTGGACTGCTGGCTTGGGCTTGGTTCACCCAAAAACTAACATCTTCTTTGGGAGAGTCAACCAAAACAGAAGTCGTAGCCAAGCGTTTGGGTTTTGCATCGTTCAACCCCACCACCATATTCAGTGCTAGGCGCTTGGTTCGCAAGTCGTTCTCAGCGGCAATGGCTTGGGCGTTGGCCAAGTCGTAGCGGGCTTGGGCATCACGCACACCTGTGATGGTGGCAGTGCCCACTTCAAAGTTGCGCTGAGCCGAGGCAAGTTGCTCCTTGACGGCGATCTTTTGGTTTTGGACCAGTTCTAAATTGTCTTCACTTGTCAGGACATCAAAGTAAGCCTGTGACACGCGCACCAACAAATCTTGCTCTGATGCTTCGTACTGTGCGGCGGCCTGTTGCAATAACCGGCCACCTTGGCGGTACGCCGCCCAAGCCGCAGGGCGGTAAATGGGCTGAACCAGAGTTGCAGCCGTGGTTTTGGTATCTAGTTCTGTGACGTTCGTTTTGGGGCTACCTTCGGTTTGCCTTTGAAAGTCTGTTGTGGTGCGGCTGACAGAGACAGAGATGTTGGGTAAGACCCCGCCCAACGTCTGATTGGCCTTGGCTAGATTGGCTTCAAACTGAGCTTTTGTCGCTATGAAACCTGCATCGTAACCACGCGCTGCATCGTACATTTCCACCAAACTTTGGGCTTGAGCTTGGGAGGCTAAAACCAAAAACACGGCAGCAGTGAGGGGAAGTGGGCGAGATGCAGAGCGAGCGAGCGACATTCAGTTCTTTCAAAAATCAATACGTGGGCACAGAGGCATCCACTTGTGACGACCAAGCATGAATACCACCTGCAACGTTGGCCACGTGGCTGAAACCTTGCTGCACCAAAAACGCAGCCACTTGCATGCTGCGGCCACCGTGGTGGCACAAGACAGCAATCGGTTGGTCACGGTCCAACTCAGACAAGCGAGGCGGGATGAGGTGCATGGGAATCTGCACCAGCTCAAACCCCTGCGGGGTGACGCAAGCGGTTTGCACTTCCCACGCTTCTCGCACATCCAGCACCACAGCCGCGCCGTTGGGGGCTTGCGATGCAATCCAGTCTTGCAACTGAGCGGGTTGAACTTGATCGATCATGCCGCGCTTTTAGAACTTGAAGCGTGTGGGCTCTGTAAAGCCTTGTAAACGTGGGGCTGTGTGGTCCCACAAGGCTTTGCTGTCCCATGCGGCTTCGGCCGTGCGTGTGTACAAGGTGGCAACCATGACGTGGTCTTGGCCCACGATGGCCAAGAGGTGACCGCCGACTTTGAGTTGTTGCAACAAGGCTTGAGGCACTTCGGCCACCGAACCGCTGAGCACGATGGCATCAAACGGGGCGTCACTCGCAGCGCCTGCACTGCCATCGGCCACGCGCACATCCACGTTGGTCACGCCAGCGCGTTGCAAGTTGTTGCGAGCGGTGCTGGCCAACTCGGGGTTGATTTCCAAGCTCACCACACGCTGGGCTCGGCCTGCCAACAAAGCGGTCATGTAGCCGCTGCCGGTGCCGATTTCCAAAACTTTTTCAGCGCCTGTGAGGTGCAGGTCGTGCATCAAACGCGCAGCCACACGAGGGTGCAACATGGCTTGATCGTGGCCCAACGGAATGTCGGTGTCGGTGTAGGCCATGGCTTGATACGCCTGTGGCACGAACAACTCGCGCTGCACATTTGACAACACGGTCAGCACTTGAGGGTCGAGCACCTGCCAAGGGCGGATTTGTTGTTCGACCATGTTGAAGCGGGCTTGTTGGGTATTCATCTCAAAACTCCGAAATCATTCAGTTAAAGCTAGGCAAAATTTTAACGGGCGGGGCTGTCAGAGCCTGACGCCCATTTGCGTTTCATCCATTCGGCCAAATCGTCCAAATAGCAGTACACCACAGGCACGACGACTAAAGTAAGCAGGGACGAGGTAATCACCCCGCCAATCACGGCTTGGCCCATGGGCGCGCGTTGTTCAGAGCCCTCCGACAAGGCAAATGCCAAAGGCACCATGCCAAACACCATGGCCAAGGTGGTCATCAAAATGGGGCGCAACCGCACCTCGGCGGCCAGCAGCAGGGCGTCGTGGCGGCTTAAGCCCGGTTTGATGGAGCCATCGGGTTGTGCTTGGGGCTCTCGCGAGCGGATGGCAAAGTCGACCAACAAAATCGCGTTTTTGGTGACCAAGCCCATCAGCATGATGACGCCAATGATCGAGAACATCGACAAGCTGGAGCCAAACATCAGCAAGGCCAGCACCACGCCAATGAGGGTGAGGGGCAAGGCCGTCATCAAGGCCATGGGCTGCAAGAAGCTTTTGAACTGGCTGGCCAGAATCATGTAGATGAACACGATGGCCAAGACCAAGGCTGAGATGGCGTAGCCAAACGACTCGGCCATGTTTTTGGTGGAGCCGCCAAACTGGTAGCGGTAGCCGGGGGGCAGATGCATGCCATCCATGATTTTGCGAATGTCGCCCGACACTTCGCCCGCAGAGCGGTTGTACACGTTGGCGTTGATGGCCACCTCGCGCATCAAATCGCGGCGGTTGATTTGGTTGGGGCCTGTGCCTTCTTCTACTTTGGCGACTTGGTTCAAGCGGGCCACGCGGGGGCTGCCATCGGCATTGGCACCTAAGGTGAAGGGCAGACGCTCTAAGTCTTGCAGGGTATTGCGGGCGTTGGGGGCCAAGCGCACATTCACGTCGTAGGTTTGGTCATCGGCGGCGCGCCAGTTGGTGACGGTCGAACCTGCGACCAAGACGCGCAGCTGGTTGGCCACACTGCCCAGCGAGAGGCCAAGGTCGCTGGCCGCTTCGCGTTGGACCTTCACTTCGACGGTGGGTTTGTTGGGCTTCACGCTGGAGTCCAAATCGACCAAGCCAGGGATGGCTCGCATTTTGTCCATGGCTTGGGTGGTCAGTCGCTCCAGCTCGCGCAAGTCGCTGCCTTGCAGCGAAAACTCGACTTGTTTGTTGCCCCCCACGGCATCCAACAAGCCCACGTGGGTGACGGTGATGCCGGGCACTTGACGCAAGCGTTCACGCAAGACAGCAGACATTTGGTCCACATTGCGCTTGCGGTCTTTGCGGTCGACCAAGCGCACATAAATGCCTGCGTAAATTTTGCCGTTGGCCGCTGCGGTGTTGATGGTGGCCAAGGTGTAACGCACCTCTGGGAATTCACGAATGATGGCTTCCACCTGCTGTGCTTTGGTTTCGGTCACTTCGAGCGACGAACCTACGGGCGTGTAAAAACTTACCGAAGTTTCAGAGAAGTCGGCCTTGGGGACGAACTCTGTGCCCAGTAGCGGGACCATGAAAATGCTCAGCACAAACGTACCAATGGCCAACGCCACCGTGGCACGTTGGTGCACCAACGCCCATTTCAGGATGCGTTGGTACAGCACCACCAGTTTGTCGGTGGTTGCCTCAAACCATGCCGTCACGGGGCTGATGAAACGGGCATACAAAGCATTCGGGTGGCCATGCTCGCCATGTGCATGAATGCTCGGGTCGTGCCAAACCGATGACAGCATGGGATCGAGTGTGAAGCTGACGAACATCGAAATCAGCACGGCGGCCACGATGGTGATACCGAACTCGTGGAAGAACTTACCGATGATGCCGCCCATGAAACCAATGGGCAAAAACACCGCCACGATGGACAGCGTAGTGGCCAACACGGCCAAACCAATTTCTTGCGTGCCATCCATCGCGGCTTGGTAGGGGGCTTTGCCCATTTGCACATGGCGCACGATGTTTTCGCGCACCACGATGGCGTCGTCAATCAGCAAGCCCACGCACAGCGACAAAGCCATGAGCGTGATCATGTTGATGGTGAAGCCAAACATGTACATGAACAAAAACGTGCCAATGATGGCAATGGGCAGTGTGAGACCGGTGATGACGGTGGAGCGCCACGAGTTCAAGAACAAGAACACGATCAGCACGGTGAGCAAAGCGCCTTCAATGAGGGTTTGGCGCACGTTGGCCACGCCCACGCGGATGGGGCGCGAGCCGTCTTGCACTTGCTCTAGGCGGACGCCTGCGGGCAATTGGACCTTCATCTCGGCCACGGTTTTGTTGAGGCTGTCAATGACGTCGATGGTGTTTTCGTCTTGTGCTTTTTGCACCGTCATCAACAACGTGCGTTGGCCGTTGTACAGCGCCAAGCTCTCGACCTCTTGCGCGCCATCGCTGACGGTGGCCACTTGACTCAAGCGGATCGGGGTGGTGTTTTTATGTGCGACGATGATTTGCCCAAAATCTTCGGGGCGCAGCATGCGGCCTTCGATCTGGATCACACGGTCTTGCTGCAGCGAACGCAAATTGCCCACGGGCAAGTCTTGGCTTTCGGTTTTGACTGCATTCACCACTTGGTCAGCGCTGATGCCAAGCGACTCCATCGCTTGTGGATTCAAATACAAATTGATTTCGCGTTTGGTGCCGCCCACGAGCGACACCGAGCCCACACCGCGCACGTTCTCAAGGCGCTTCTTCAACACTTGGTCCGACCAGTTGGTCAACTCAACGGCAGAGGGTGTTTTGCCGTTGGGCATGGTTTCGGGCAACACGGCCAGCGACCAAATGGCTCGGCTCGATGGGTCGAAACGCAAGACCTTGGGTTCTTTCACTTCCTCGCGCAGGGTGGGGCGCAGGGCGGCAACTTTTTCGCGCACATCGTCGGCACCTTTGCGTCCGTCGATGTAGAGCTGAAACTCGATCACCACCACCGACATGCCTTCGTAGCTGCGTGAGGTGAGGGCGCTGATGCCAGCAATCGAGTTGACACCTTCTTCAATCTTTTTGCTGACTTCGCTCTCCACAATCTCAGGCGATGCGCCTGGGTATTCGGTGGTGATCACCACGACGGGGAAGTCGATGTTGGGGAACTGGTCAATCTTCAGACGTTGGTACGAAAACAAACCCAGCACCACAAAGGCGAGCATCACCATGGTCGCGAAGACCGGGTTTTTTAAGCTGACTTTGGTGAACCACATGGTGCGTTGCTTGTCTTACGGTGCTTTGTTCGCGGTGTACTTGACCATCAGGCCTTCGCGCAAGGCGCCGACCGTGCCTTTTAAGACGACGCTGCCTTCGTTCAGGCCGGTCACGCCGACGAGTGGCTCAGCCTCGGGGTGTGTCAAATCCATGCCCCGCACGCCGAGCGTGACGGTTTTATGCACCACTTGGAGTTGATCGCCGACTTGTTCGACTACTTGTACGTAGGGTTGCGCGCGGTCGGTGCGCACTGCAGACAAAGGCACGGCCAACACTTGGCTTTTGCCTAAGCCCAACAGGCCTTTGGCAAACAGGCCGTGGCGCAAGCCCTCGGCTGGGTCGAGGGCCAAATAAATCAGCACACTGCGGCTGCCTGTTTGGGCGCTGGGGCTGATGCGTTTGACTTTGGCTCCCACCATGGTTTGGCGGTCTTCAATTTGCACCGAGGCTGTTTGGCCCACGCGTACATCCATCGACTCACTGGGGCTCAACGGTACTTCCACTTCGAGTTGGCTCAAGTCCACCAACTCCATGATCTTGGCGTCGATGCTGACGCGCTCACCCACTTGGGCCGCGCGGCCTGAGACCACGCCCGCAAAAGGTGCGCGAAGCGTGGCATCGTCCAGCGCTTTGCGTGCCACATCGGCACCGGCGATCGCCGCTTTGTGGCTGGCGATGGCCCCTTGGTAAGACGCGATGGAGTTGTCCATCGCCGCTTTGGAGATGAAGCCTTGATCGACCAAGGCCTTGTTGCTGTCCCATGCACGCTGGGCGATTTCCATTTGCGATTTCGCTGCACTGGCGGTTTCTGCGGCTTGTAGCCAACGGCGTTGGTATTCGGTGGGGTCGATGCGAGCCAGCACATCGCCTGCTTTCACGGCATCGCCTTCGCGAGCCACCACTTCTTTGAGCTCACCCGCCACGCGTGCTTTGATGACCGCATAGTTCACCGCCTTGACCGTGCCTGAAATTGGCAAGCCTTGGGTGATGTCACGCAACTCGGCCTTCATCATGTCGGTCTGAGCCAGCTCCAGCTGAGTGACAGCGCTGGGCGGTGTCGCCGCTGCCGCTTGTTGTGCGCGCTTGTTGATCACCGCACGCACGATGCCTGTCATCAATGCCAACACGATGATGCCAATGACCATCCAACGGGGTTTGATTTTTTTCATGGGAGGTTCTTTGCACGCACGCCGTTGATCAGCAAATCAACGTGCAGATGAATAAATGCTTTGGGGTCAATGATGTTGGCTGAGGCCGCACAGGCGCCCATGGAGTGCTTCCACATCATCAGAAAAATCATCGGGGAGATGATGCTGAACACACTTTGGTGTGTGTCCATGTGACAAAACTCACCGCTGTCCACACCGCGTTGCAAAACGCTGCGAAGCAAATGTGTGCCTGGCTCAACCACCTCTTGTTGGTAAAACGCTGCGATGTCGGGGAAGTTTTGTGCTTCGCTCAGTACCAGTTTGACAATGCCGCTGGCCGGTGTGTTGCCTACGTTGTTCCACCACAAGTCCATGGCGTAGTGCAGCATGTCAGCGCTGCTGCCTGTGAACGCTTTGAACTCCTCGTTCCATGCCGGAAAAAGGTTGGCGATGTTTTCGCGAATCACCGCTTTGAACAGGTCTTCTTTGCTGGGGAAATACAAAAACAAGGTGCCTTTAGACACGCCTGCACGGGCGGCCACCTCGTCTACGCGGGTGGCGGCAAAGCCTTTCTCCACAAACAAATCCAATGCCGCCTTGACCAACTCGCCGGGGCGTGCTTCTTTTCGGCGCTCACGTTTGGGCGCTGAATCGATGGCATGAAGGAGGGCTTCGGACGACATATTTTGCTAATGACTGATTGGTTATTAATGTACCAGTTTCGTCCTTTTGAGGTGTGGGCACATCAAGCACAGGTCAATACGTGCCTAATCATAAAATCTGGCGCCATGACCGCCGCATCCGACTCCACCAACACCCACGTCATCACCTTAGGTGGGGGCTGTTTTTGGTGCACCGAGGCCGTGTTTGCACGCGTCAAGGGTGTCTTGCGGGTGACTCCAGGCTACTGCAACGGCCATACCCTCAACCCCACGTATGCCCAAGTGTGTGAGGGCGATACCGGGCACAACGAGGTGGTGCGTGTGGTGTACGACCCGCGCGTGATTGGCTTGCGCGAGTTGTTGGAAATTTTCTTTGTCATCCATGATCCCACCACCTTGAACCGTCAAGGCAACGATGTGGGCACGCAATACCGCAGCGGGATTTATTACAGCGATGAAGCCGACCGAGAGGTGGCACAGCAGCTATTGAACGAAGTCAACACAGCGTTGTCGGGGCGGGTGGTGACAGAGTTGCAACGCTTGGGCAACTATTCGCCTGCCGAGGATTATCACCAAGACTACTTTGAACGCAACCCGAATCAAGGCTATTGCGCGTTTGTGGTGGCACCCAAAGTGCAAAAGTTTGTGCAGACCTTTGCCAGCAAGGTGCGACATGACTGATGCGTCTCGCTTTGTGCCACTGGCTTTGAGCCTGCGCAGCCTGCAACGCTTGCTGTCGGTATTGTTGACGGCCTTGATCTTGGTGCAAACCGTGGGCGTGTTACACCGCGTGGCGCATGCCCAGCAAAACGCTGCGGGGTGGACACATGTCATGCCAGCTGAGGCCAAAGCCGATGTCAGTCTGTTCGCTGCCATTTGGGGTGAGCACAGCAATTCGGCCGAGTGCCAATTGTTTGATCAAGCCTGCCCCGACTTGCTTGACACGCCTGTTTGGGCATTACCAGTTGTCACAGCTTTGCCCGTCTGGGAGGCTGCTGAGCTGCGCGAGCGTTTTGCGCTGTTCGAGCGCTTTTATGCGGCCCGAGGGCCACCTGCTACTTTGCTCTGATTACAACGTCAGTGCGCCCCGTTTTGAGTTGGCGCACTGACTTTTCATTGCAAAACATTTGGGGCCGCAGACATGCCCCGCAGGAGCATCACATGACTCACGTTTTTCAACGCAGCGCCGTGGCCGCTGCCGCTTATTCATTTATTTCTCTCTCATTTGGCAACGTCTATGCGCAAACCGCGCACACCGATGATGTGCACCGTTTGGAAGAAGTCACCATCACCGCACGCAATCTTGAGGGCGGCGTGCTGGTACCCGCGCAGCAGCTTTCGGGCGCAGCGCTCACGCAGCGCCAAGGCAGCACCTTGGGCGAAACGCTGGACAACTTGCCCGGCATTGCTAACAGCTCGTTCGGGCCCAACGTGGGCCGCCCCGTCATTCGCGGGCAAGAGGGCGACCGCGTGCGCATTCTGCAAAACAGCGGCGCCAACCTAGATGTCTCTGGTTTGAGTGCGGACCACGCAGTGCCGATTGACCCCTTGACCACAGAGCGCATTGAAGTGCTGCGCGGCCCCGCTGCTTTGTTGTATGGCAGCGGCGCCATGGGGGGCGTGGTGAATGTGATTGACAACCGCGTTGCACGCGAGCGTGCGTTTGATGCGCAAGGCGGTGTGATGGGCAAAGCTGAAGTCCGCGCGGGTGGTGCTGCCAACGAACGCAGCACCGGCGCGATGGTCGAGGCCGGTAACGACCAAGTGGCGTTGCATGTCGATGCGTTTGATCGCAGCACACAAAACCTGCGTGTACCCAAAGACATGACGTGCGAGGGCACACCGAATGGTCGCCGCGTGTGTAACTCAGCCAGCGACAGCAAAGGTGGCGCCGTAGGCGGCACGCTGCTGTTCGACCGTGGCTACCTAGGCTTGTCTACCAGCGAGTACCGCAGCACCTATGGCACCGTGGCCGACCCCACGGTGAGCATTGGCATGGTGCGTCGCCACCAAGCGATGGAGGGGCAGCTGCGTGATGTGGGGGATGCGTTTCAGCACCTCAAGTTTCAACTGGGTCACACCAACTACACGCATACCGAATATGAAGGTGCAGTAGCGGGCACGCAGTTTGACAACCAAGGCACAGACGTGCGGCTGGAAGGGCGTCAGCAGCCCTTGGTGCTGAATAACGGCATGCAATTAGATGGCACAGTGGGTATTCAGCACGAACGCAACGCCTTGCAGGCCGTTGGCACAGAAAAATTTATAGGCCCAAGCCGTACGCAAAGCGCGGCGGTGTTTAGCTACCAGGCCCTCAAAACCAGCTGGGGGCAGCTCAGTGCAGGGGCGCGTGCAGAGTCGGTTCGCGTGGGCTTGCTCGAAGATTTCGGGGGCAACCTTGCGCAGACACAAACATTCAACCCCTTGAGTCTGAGCTTGGGGGCCATGCGTAATTTGCGTGAGGGTGAGATGCAAAACGGTTGGCAATTCACCAGCCATGTGGGCACCAGTCAGCGTGCCCCCAAAGATTACGAGTTGTTCGCGCATGGTCCCCATGTCGCTACGGCCGCGTATGAGGTGGGCAACGCCAACATCGGCCTAGAAAAGGGCACGCAATTCGATGTAGGTGGGGAGTGGCAGCAGGGCGCGCATAAATTCGGGGTGACGGTTTTCAGTGCTCAATTTGCCAATTACATCTCTTTGCAACCCAAAGGTACCTATCACGCCGCATTGCCAGACTATCAGTTTGACTGCGTGCGTGCGCGTTTTGATGGCATCGAGTCCACCGCCAAAGTGCGCATGGTGGGAGGCCAGGATGCGCTGCTCTCGTCCAACGCCGCACACGGCACGCTGGATTTGGACTTGCGTGCGGATGCCGTCCACGCCCAAGACTTGACGCACAACACCCCCTTGCCACGCATTGCACCGATGCGTTTGGGGGCTGATGCGGTTTGGTCGCGCAACGCATGGGGTGCACGCTTTGGGGTGATGCACGCTGCGGCACAAAACCGTGTGCCCAACAACGGGGCCAATCCGGGCGTGACCACCGCATCGAACACGTTGTGGAACGCTGCCTTGAACTACCACACACACAGCGGACCCACGCACTGGTTGTTGTTCGCCAAGCTCGACAACCTCACGAATCAGCTGGCTTACTCATCGACATCGGTGCTCACGCAAACGATGGGCACTAACGCACCGCCTTTGGCTGGGCGCAGCTTGAAGGTGGGTGCGCAGGTGAGTTTTTAAGGCGCTAGCCGCTCTCTGATCCACGCGTCGTGGTCATTTCGGCGGTAACGCAAGCGGTCATGCAAACGGCTCTTGCGACCTTGCCAAAACTCCCATTGCTCAGGCACGAGTCGATAGCCGCCCCAGTGTGGTGGGCGAGGGGGCTGCAATAGAAACTGTGCACCGTATTTGGCCGCATTCGCCACCAAAGTGCCGCGGCCCTCAATCACTTGGCTTTGTGGGCTGGCCCAAGCGCCAATGCGTGAATCGAGGGGACGGCTGTTGAAGTACGCATCACTTTCAGCATCGCTGACTTTTTCCACGCGACCTTCAATACGCACCACACGCTCTAGCTCAACCCAATGAAACTGCAAGGCAGCAAACGGGTTGCCCGCGAGTTGCTGGCCCTTACGGCTGTCGTAGTTGGTGAACCACACAAGGCCTTGCGCGTCGTAGCTTTTGATGAGCACCACGCGTGTGCTGGGCCGCAAGTCGCTGCCAACGGTGGCGAGCGTCATGGCGTTGGGTTCTGGCACTTCAGACTGGCGTGCTTCGTTGAACCATTGGTCAAACTGCTGCATGGGGTCAGCAGCAGACGCTGATTCATTGAGCTCGGCGCGTTCGTAGCTTTTGCGGAGGTTGGCAATATCACTCATGGTGTGTCGTGTGTGACAGGTGAAGGGAAAACCCGAAGGGGCATTGGACAAATCGTAAATTCTTTTCATCCATACTCCAACGTATTTTCACAGAGGAGACGTTGATGAGTGTCGATTTCCAAATCAACGGCAAAGCCGCCAAGGCCAACGCCGAAACAGACACCCCACTGCTGTGGGTGATTCGCGATGAATTGGGCCTCACCGGCACCAAGTTCGGTTGTGGTGCGGCTTTGTGCGGCGCCTGCACGGTGCATGTGGACGGTCAACCCACGCGTTCGTGCCAAACGCCGATTTCCTCTGTGGCGGGCAAGAAGGTGGCCACGGTGGAAGGCCTCTCCAAAGACAACTCTCATCCTTTGCAAGTGGCATGGCTCAAGCACGAAGTGCCTCAGTGTGGCTACTGCCAATCGGGCCAGCTCATGAGCGCGGCTGCGTTGTTGGCCAAGAACAAGAACCCCAGCGATGCTGAGATTGATGCTGCCATGAGCGCCAACCTCTGCCGTTGCGGTACCTACAACCGAGTGCGTGCCGCCGTCAAAGACGCCGCAGCCATGATGCGCAAAGCCTAAGGAGAACGAGCATGAGTCAAATTACAACTTCTCGCCGTTCGTTCTTGCAAACCTCGGCCGCCTTGTCTGGCGGTTTGATGCTGGGTTTTACTGTGCCTGGCACACGTGGCCAAGCGATGGCCGCTGGCACAGCCCACGAAGTCAACGCGTGGGTGCACATTGCCAACGACAACACGATCACCTTGCTTTCGCATTTCTCTGAAATGGGGCAAGGTGTTCACACTTCCATGCCCATGTTGATTGCGGAAGAGCTCAATGTGGACTTGAAACAGATCAAAGTCGTCAACGCACCGCCCAAGGCCGTATATGTCAACTCCTTGCTGGGTGCGCAAATCACGGGCGGTTCCTGCTCGGTGCGCGATGCATTTACCAAGCTGCGTGTGGCCGGTGCGCAAGTGCGCGAAGTGCTGATCACAGCAGCTGCCGCACGTTGGAATGTGGATCGCGATTTGATCAAAGCTGAGAAGGGCATGGTTTACGGCCCGAAAGGCTTGAAGTCCACCTACGGCGATTTGGCCGAGTTGGCCATGAGCATGCCTGTGCCTGAGAAGCCAACGCTGAAAGATCCGAAGCACTTCAAGGTGGTGGGCACACGCGCCAAGCGCACTGACACGCCAGCCAAGGTCAATGGCTCTGCGGAGTTCGGCATCGACGTCAAGTTGCCAGGCATGGTGTACGCCACTGTGGCGCAATGCCCCGTGATTGGCGGCAAGGTGAAAAGCTTTGATGCCAGCAAGGCCAAGGGCGTTGCGGGTGTCCTCGATGTGGTGCAAATCAACGACGGCGTGGCTGTGGTGGCCAACAGCTGGTGGCAAGCCAAAAAAGCCCGCGACTTGCTGAGCATTCAGTGGGACGAAGGTGCAGGCGCAGCCTTGAGCGACACCAGTGTGCTCGAAGGCACACGCCAAGCGCTCAAAACGGGCAAGGTGCTTGAAATCATCAAGCCGACGGGCGATGTGACGGGTGCACTCAAAGGTGCTGCCAAAGTGGTGGAAGCCGAGTACATCACCCCAATGCAAGCGCATGCGCCGCTAGAGCCGATGAACTTCACCGCCGATGTGCGCGACGGCAAGGCGTTGTTGGTGGGGCCGACCCAGTTCCAACAAGGCGCACAGGGCGCAGTGGCTGGTGCTTTGGGTTTGAAGCCCGAAGACGTGACGGTCAAAACCACCTTCTTGGGCGGTGGCTTCGGTCGTCGCTTGGAGTTGGATTTCATTGTGCAAGCCGCGCAAATTTCCAAGGCCGTGAACAAGCCCGTCAAGCTGGTATGGACCCGTGAAGAAGACATGACCCATGACTTCTATCGTCCTTTGGGTGTGAACCAAATCAAAGCAGGTTTGGATGCCTCAGGCAAGCCTGTGGCAGTGCATTTCAAAGTGGCATCGCAGTCCATCACACAGCGTGCGTTTGGGTTGCCCAAAGACACGTTGGACCCCTTCATGGCCGAGGCGTCGACCCCTGGCTACAACATTGCCAACACACAGCATGACCTGATCATTCACGACACGGGCGTGCGTGTGGGCTACTGGCGTGCGGTGAGCCACAACATGAACGTGTTTGCCAACGAAAGCTTCATGGACGAACTGGCCAAAGCCGCGGGCAAAGACCCGTACGCCTATCGCATGAGCTTGCTCGAAGGCAAGCCACGCTTTGCCAATGTGCTCAAGCTAGCGGCTGAGAAAGCCGGCTGGGGCAAGCCGTTGCCCAAAGGTCATGCCCACGGCATCGCGCTGATGGAAGGCTATGGCACTTACATGGCCCAAGTGGCAGAGGTTAGCTTGGGTGACCAAGGTGAAGTCAAAGTGCACCGCGTGACGGTGGCGGCTGATTTAGGTCACATGGTCAACCCCGACACGGTGGAAGCGCAAATCCAGTCCAGCATCATGTTTGGCATGGGCGCAACGCTCAAGCACCAAGTCACCATGGCCAACGGTCGTGTGCAACAAACCAACTACGACAGCTTCCAACCTGTGCGCATGTTTGAAGCACCCAAGGTGGACATCGTGTTGGTGAAGAGCTCAGAAGCCCCAGGCGGCATTGGTGAGCCCGCAACTGCAGTGGTGGCCCCAGCCATTGCCAACGCGGTGGCTACGCTGACAGGCAAGCGCGTGCGTCGCCTGCCCATCACGGCCGAAGCACTCAAGCAAACGGCAGCGGCCTAAAGGCGCGGGCATGGAGAGCTTAGACCTGCGTGTCTTGGGGGATGTGCTGGCTTGGCGTCAAGCGGGTCGGCGCGTGACCTTGGTCACGGTGGTGGAAACGTGGGGCAGTGCCCCACGCCCACCCGGGGCTTTGCTCGCTGTGCGTGACGATGGGGTGGTCAGTGGTTCGGTGTCGGGTGGTTGTGTCGAAGATGACTTGATCGCCCGCATCAAAGCCGGTGAATACGACGCGCTGGCGCATCCGTCCATGGTGGCGTATGGCGTGAGCAAGGAAGAGGCTGCTCGATTTGGCTTGCCTTGCGGCGGCACGTTGCGATTGGTACAAGAGCCTGTGGGCGATGTGGCTTGGATTGAAGAGGTGCTGCAACGCATCTCCTCGCACCAGCTGGTTGCGCGCACGGTGAAGTTGTCCACGGGTGAGGTGACCTTGCGTGAAGCCGTACGCACCGATGCGTTGCAGTTTGATGGCCTCACACTCACCACCTTGTTTGGTCCGCGCTGGCGCTTGCTGTTGATTGGTGCGGGCCAGCTCAGTCAAGCCGTGGCCCACATGGCAAAACTGCTGGACTTCGAGGTGTTGGTGTGCGATCCGCGTGAAGAGTACGCCGCCACACTTGGCTTAGAAGGCGTCACGCGTGTGATGGGCATGCCCGATGATGTGGTGCTTGAACTCAAACCTGACGCACATACGGCCATCGTGGCGTTGACGCATGACTCCAAGCTAGACGACATGGCGTTGATGGAGGCTTTGAACTCAGACGCGTTTTATGTCGGTGCGCTCGGCTCTCGGCGTAACCAAGCGACGCGCAAGCAACGCCTGATGGAGCACTTCGACATGAGCGCGCAAGCTCTTGAACGATTGCACGGCCCTGTCGGGCTGAACATTGGGGCCAAAACCCCCGCTGAAATTGCGGTGTCCATCCTTGCCGAAATCGTTCAGGTGAAGAACGCAGCGGCTGCGGCACCGGTGGCCACCGAATCGTCCTGCGTCAAAGTGTGACCGCGCTGCCAACGGTCATCGTCCTCGCGGCGGGCAAAGGCGAACGCTTTCGGGCGTCTGGTGCCACGCAAGACAAACTCCAAACCCTGTTGTGCGGTCGACCTGTGCGTGACCATGTTTTGGCGGCTGTGCATGCCAGCGGTTTGCCGTGTCATGTTGTGGAGCGTGAACACACGGCGCATCTGAAAAACCCAGGGATGGGCGACAGCATTGCGTGCGGTGTGGCGGCGACACCAGAGGCGCAGGGTTGGCTCATCCTGCCTGCCGATCTGCCTTTGATTCACGGCCACACGTTGTTGGCTGTGGCGCAAGCCTTGGCACAGCACACGGTGGTCGTGCCGCGCTACCAAGGGCAATCTGGGCATCCTGTGGGGTTTGCTTCGTCTTGCCGATCTGCTTTGCTGCAACTGACGGGCGACCAAGGCGCAAGACGTGTTGTGGCGCAACACACCGTGTGCCGCCTCGATGTCGATGACGAAGGCTGTGTCTTCGATGTGGACACCTTAGAGGCGCTGGCCTTGGCGGAAATACGGATGCAAAAAACTCGCGTCAATTGACATCCGTCAATCGAATGCGGGGAAGTCTCGTTAAGATATGCACAGCCAGCATTCTCTGGCCCAATTTCAAACTTTCCCAAGGGGACATTGATGAACCAACCTACCAACCGTCGCGTATTCATGATGCAAACCATTTCTGTTGCTGGCGTTGCTGCCTTTGCAACAACTGCTGCTCAAGCAGCGATGGTCGACGAGAAAGATCCACAAGCTGCTGGCTTGGGCTACAAGCCTGACGCCACCAAAGTGGACAAAGCTAAGCAACCCAAATACGCAGCTGGCCAACAATGCGGCAACTGCCAATTGTTCCAAGGCAAAGCAGGCGACGCCGCTGGTGGTTGCCCCTTGTTTGCTGGCAAGCAAGTGTCTAGCAAAGGCTGGTGCTCGGCTTACGCCAAGAAGGCTTAATTTCAGCCTTGGTTTTTTGCAAGCCTCCAGCTTGCAAAGCCCAAACAAAAAAGGGAGCCAGCGGCTCCCTTTTTTATGGTTTCAAAGCATCTCACGTGCCTGTGAATTTGGGCGCACGTCGCTCAGCAAACGCCGCACGGCCTTCGTCAAAGTCTTGGCTGTAGACCGAATGGCGAGATCGTTCTTTGAGTGCAGGTTCGCTGTACAAACCTGCGGCGATTTCGTTCAAACTCTTTTTGGTTTGGGCCAAAGCCAGCGGGGCCATGTGCGTCAGCGTGCTCACCAAATCTTGGATGGTCGGCTCAAAGTCATCCGCGTCGACCAATGCTTCAAACACGCCCAGCTCGTTCAGTGCTTCGTAGGGCATGGGCTGGCCAAGCAAAAAGGCGCGTTTGCTCATTTGCAAACCCAATCGGTTGACGTAGCGGCGTAGTCCGCTCGGGTAGTAGTGCAGGCCCAACGCCGCAGCGGGCATGCGCCAAGTCAAGCCGCGCTGTGCCACCGTGAAATCGCAAGCGAGCACCAAGTCGGTGGCGCCGCCGTAGACGCTGCCGTTCAAAGCACAAATTGTTACGGGGCGCAGACGCTCCAGCGCTTCGGGGATTTTTTCAAAAAACAGTGGGGCCATGGGGTCGTTGTCAAAACCGCCTACGTTGTAGCCTGCGCTGAATACCGCTTGTTTTTGGTCCGAGGTGTCGGCACGCAGCACCACCGCATGCACCAAGGTGTTTTGATTGATGGCCTCGAAATGAGCCAACAAGGTGTTGAGGTCGTCATCGTTCAAGCTGTTGCGTTGCGAGGGGCGACGCAAGGTGAGGGTGGCCACCGAGCCGGTGATGTCGAGGAGAGGAGAGCCTTCAGTCATAGCCTGTGATGTTAGCCAATCAAGGAGTAGAGTACAGGGCAAATAAAAGACAGTTGGAGGATGCAGCCATGGCCCAAGAAATCATGCAAGTTTCACCCTTGCCCCCGTTCATGATGAATGCGTTGCAGCAAGCCGATTTCATCGTGCATGACCACACCCACATCAAAGACCCAGGCGCGTTAGCCAAGGTCACGGCCTTGGTGGGCACGGGGGCGACCAAGGTGGACAAAAAGCTCTTGATGATGTTGCCCAATGTGAAGCTGATTGCCATTTGTGGGGTGGGCTACGACGGTGTGGATGTGGAAGCGGCCAAAGAAAAAGGCATTGTGGTCACGCACACACCGGGCGTGTTGACAGACGATGTGGCCGATTTGGCGATGGGCTTGGTGTTGTCGATCGGGCGGCGCATTCCGCAAGCTGACAAGTTTGTGCGCAATGGCGATTGGGTGACGGACACGTTTCCGATGGCCAATAAAGTCTCTGGCGCACGCATTGGCCTTGTGGGCATGGGGCGGATTGGTCGCGCCATTGCCAAGCGTGCCGCCGCGTTTGATATGCGCATTGCCTACACAGGGCGCGCTGCGAAAGCGGATGTGCCGTACACGTTTTACAAAACTGTGCCGGCCTTGGCTGCCGAGGTGGACTATTTGGTTGTGGCTGTGCCTGGAGGTGACGGCACCAAGAACATGATTGGGACGTCGGTATTGCAAGCACTGGGCAGCAAGGGCTACCTCATCAACATCGCGCGTGGCACGGTGGTGGATCAACCCGCGCTGGTGCAGGCCTTGAAAGACAAGCAAATTGCAGGCGCTGCGTTGGATGTGTTTTGGGATGAGCCCTTGGTTGACCCCGAGCTGCGCCGTCTGTACAACGTGGTGTTGACGCCGCACATTGCCAGCGCAACCGAGGAAACTCGTCGTGCCATGGCCGCCTTGACGATAGAGAATTTGCAGGCGTTCTATCAAAAGCGGCCCTTGTTGACACCTGTGCCTGAGTGTTGCCCTTGAGTTGCGTGAGGACGTATGTCGGCGTGATTTGCGCCAATAAAAAAGCCAGCTTTAAGCTGGCTTTTTTGCGTTTGAGTAATTGGGCTTAGCGACCGTAACCGCCGCCGCCACCAAACCCGCCGCCACTGCGGCCTCCACCTGAACGGCCACCGCCGCCAGAGCGATTGCCACCACCACCACCACCGCCTGAACGGCGACCAAAGCCACCACCACCGCCGCGTTTGCGTTCGGTCATGAGGTCAATGCTTGTACGTGTGGGGTCAGGTTGACGACCGCCACCACCTTGGGTTTTGTGGCCAAACGCATTCACACCGCTTTGCGTGCCCAAGTGGGCGTTTGCGCGCGGTTGGAAGTCGTCATCGTCGTGGTGACGTGGCTCACGGGGTCCTTCATTGCGTGGGCCACGGTTGTCGAATTGGCGGGGTGGGCGTTGGCCACCTTGGCCGCCATGTCCTTGCGGGCGATTGCCACCGCGTGCAGGTCGGTCACCCATGCGGTCGCGGCTGACATGGCTGTTGGGGCGAGGGGCTCGGCCGCCTTCGCCACCTGGGCCGCCACGGCCACCGCCAGCGGCCTTGTTGTCACGGATGCGTTGCATCATTTCACCGCGTGCGGCTTTGGCTGCAGCCGCCATCACGTCGCGGCCTGGTGGCTTGCCCAAGCCGCCCCACAGGGTTTGACGGCCCATGGCGATGGGCTCGGCCTTTTCGTCAGCCTCTGGGCCAAAGCCTTCGACCTCCACCACAGGCACTTGTTGTTTGGTGAAAATTTCAATGTCGCGCATGAAACCTTGCTCGTCCAACGACACCAAGCTCACGGCTTCGCCGCTCGAACCTGCGCGGCCTGTGCGGCCAATGCGATGCACATAGTCTTCGCTGATGTTGGGGATTTCGTAGTTCACGACGTGTGGCAACTCGTCAATGTCAATGCCGCGTGCCGCAATGTCGGTGGCCACCAAGGCACGGATTTCGCCGGTCTTGAAACCGGCCAAGGCTTGCGTACGCGCGGTTTGGCTCTTGTTGCCGTGCAATGCCATGGCGCTGATGCCGTTCTTGGTTAAGAACTCGGCCACGTTGTTGGCGCCAAACTTGGTGCGGGTGAACACCAGCACTTGGCTCCAGTTGTGCTCGTTGATGATGTGCGCGAGCAGGGCCTTTTTCTTGCCGCGGCCCACAGGGTGCACCACTTGCGTGATGCGCTGCACCGTGGTGTTGCTGGGCGTGACCTGAATGCTTTGTGGGTCTTTGAGCAGGTTGTTGGCCAATTCGCGAATTTCGTCGCTGAAGGTGGCGGAGAACAACAAGCTTTGTTTGTCTTTGGGCACCAAGGCCAAGATTTTCTTGACGTCGTGGATGAAGCCCATGTCCAACATGCGGTCAGCTTCGTCGAGCACCAAGATTTCTACCGTCGACAAATCGAGGAAACCTTGCTGTTGCAAGTCGAGCAAACGGCCTGGGGTGGCCACCAAGATGTCCACGCCTTTTTTGATGCGGGCGACTTGTGGGTTCATGCCCACGCCGCCAAAGATGACGGTGGAGGTGAGTTGCAGGTATTTGCCGTAGTTGCGCACCGACTCTTCCACTTGCGCCGCGAGTTCGCGGGTGGGGGTCAGCACGAGGGCGCGCACGCCGTACACGCCAAACTTGTTTTCTTTGCTGCGGCTCATGGTGAGCTTGTGCAACAAGGGCAGGGTGAACGCCGCTGTTTTACCGGTGCCGGTTTGGGCGCCTGCCAACAAGTCGTGTCCGGCCAAAACGGCAGGAATGGCTTGTTGCTGGATGGGGGTTGGGGTTTCGTAGCCTTGTTCTGCTACAGCTTTTTGGATGGCCGGAGCCAAATTCAATTCTTCAAATTTCATGATGGAGCGCTTGTGTCAGCGCATGACACCAACCCGCTTGGCCCGAGGGCCACCCAGTCAAAGGTTGGCAATATTTACAGGTGAGCTCTAGAAATCACAAACAGAGGTGTTTGGAACTGGCTCCAGCAGAAGTGCTGATGTTGCGGCAACTGGCGGCGGCAACGAAGCGTATTGTCGCACGGATCGAGATAGCTGGGATAATCAGCGTTTTATTGCTTCTGCTACCCGAAAGAAAAACAAATGGCTCAGTACGTTTTTAGTATGAACCGCGTCGGCAAAATCGTGCCGCCCAAGCGTCAAATTTTGAAAGACATTTCCCTGTCTTTCTTCCCCGGAGCCAAGATTGGCGTGCTGGGTTTGAACGGTTCGGGTAAGTCCACCTTGCTCAAAATCATGGCCGGCATCGACAAAGAGATCGAAGGCGAAGCCATCCCGATGGCCGGTTTGAAGATTGGATATTTGCCACAAGAGCCTCAACTCGACCCTGAGCACACGGTGCGCCAATCGGTCGAAAGCGGCATGGGCGAAGTGGCCGAAGCCAAGCAACGCTTGGAAGAGGTGTACGCCGCTTACGCAGAAGAAGACGCCGACTTTGACGCATTGGCCGCCGAACAAGCCAAGCTTGAAGCCATCATCAGCGCCGCTGGCGCAGAGGGTGACTCTGAGCACTTGTTAGAAATCGCGGCTGACGCGCTGCGCTTGCCCGCATGGGACGCCATCATTGGCAAGCTGTCCGGTGGTGAAAAACGCCGCGTAGCCTTGTGCCGCTTGTTGCTGTCTAAGCCCGACATGCTGTTGCTCGACGAACCGACCAACCACTTGGATGCTGAATCGGTGGACTGGCTGGAGCAGTTCTTGGCTCGCTTCTCAGGCACGGTGGTGGCCATTACCCACGATCGCTACTTCTTGGACAACGCCGCTGAGTGGATTTTGGAACTCGACCGTGGCCACGGCATTCCCTACAAGGGCAACTACTCCACTTGGTTGGAGCAAAAAGAAGCCCGCTTGGAGCAAGAACAACGCACCGAAGACGCACGCACCAAGGCTATGAAGAAGGAATTGGAATGGGCGCGTCAAAACCCCAAAGGCCGCCAAGCCAAGAGCAAGGCCCGTTTGGCCCGCTTTGAAGAGCTGTCTGACTACGAATACCAAAAGCGCAACGAAACACAGGAAATTTTCATTCCCGTGGCCGAGCGTTTGGGCCATGAAGTGTTTGAGTTCAAGAACGTCAGCAAGTCTTTTGGCGACCGTTTGTTGATTGACAACCTGAGCTTCACCGTGCCAGCCGGCGCGATCGTGGGCATCATCGGCCCCAACGGTGCCGGTAAATCCACCATGTTCAAGCTGATCGCGGGCAAAGAGCAGCCTGATAGCGGTGAAATCAAAGTGGGTCAAACCGTCAAGATGGCCTTTGTGGACCAAACCCGTGACGATTTGTCCGACGAAAAAACTGTGTGGGAAGACATCTCCGGCGGTTTGGACATCTTGAACGTGGGCAAGTTCCAAATGCCAAGCCGTGCCTATTGCGGCCGCTTTAACTTCAACGGTGGCGACCAGCAAAAGAAGGTCGGCATGTTGTCTGGCGGTGAGCGTGGTCGCTTGCACTTGGCCAAGACCTTGATTGAAGGCGGCAACGTGTTGCTGCTGGACGAACCCTCGAACGACTTGGACGTGGAAACCTTGCGCGCCTTGGAAGACGCGCTGTTGGAGTTCGCGGGTTCCGTGATGGTGATCAGCCACGACCGCTGGTTCCTCGACCGTATTGCCACCCACATCTTGGCCGCTGAAGGCGATAGCCAATGGGTGTTCTTCGATGGCAACTACCAAGAGTACGAAGCCGACAAGAAGAAACGCTTGGGCGAAGAGGGGGCCAAACCCAAACGCGTGCGATTCAAAGCGCTGAAGTAATCTTTACTTTTTTTGTCAAAGCCCAATCACTTGTGCGGTGGTTGGGCTTTTTGTTTTTCGGGGGGGGCAAATTTCTCTTTGGGTTAGTTCTACTTCATCATTTTTAATACTTTGATGGGTTTTCTTGATCATATAATGCATATTAAAGGTTTCATATTTGCATGTGGCTTTCTTCAGTTTGCTTCAAATAATGGGAACTTCCAATGACTATGCCTTCTTCTAAAGAACCTTACGACGGTTACTGCGGTACCAGCTACGCCGCCAAAATGTTGGGTATCTCTGTCGGCACCGTGCAGGGGCTGGTTGAGAAAAACGATCTCAAAGCATGGAAGACCCAGGGGGGGCATCGACGCATTTCATTGCAGTCAATTCAAGACTACCAACGACGTCACAACTTGATGCCTGCCTCCATGATGCAAGACGAAGACCGCTTGCGTGTTTTGGTCGTGGAGGATGACGAAAACACCCGTTTGATGTTGCAGGCCAACTTCGATCAATGGGGCTTGCCTTTGGATGCGGTGATGTATTCCTCGGCCATGGAGGCTTTGTTGGACATGCCCAGCTTACAACCGCAAGTGCTGTTGACCGATCTGAAAATGCCCAATGTGGACGGCTTTGAGTTTTTGAAAACGCTCAGCGCACATAACTTGTTCAGCAATCTGGCCGTGGTCGTGATGACGGGCATGAGTGCAGAGGCCGTGCGTGCCAAAGGTGGTTTGCCAGACGGCGTACAACTGTTGCAAAAACCCATCGACATGGATTGGTTGCACGGTTTCTTTGATGCACTCATGTCGGTACGGCAAATGAACCGACGCGCACGCCAAGTGGCTTAATTCAAAAGCCATAGCGCTTGAGTGACAGCAGGGGCATTCGGAGCCAGTTAAGCTCTGCCCCGTGCTTAAACTTTCTGTCCTCGATCAATCCGTAGCTGCTGCTGGCCGAAGCCAAGATGCAGCCATTCGTCAAACCTTGGCGCTCGCCACGCAATGCGAAGCGTGGGGCTATCACCGTTTTTGGGTGAGCGAGCACCACAGCCACCCCAGTATTGTGGGCACGGCCCCCGAGGTGTTGATGGCGGCCATTGCCGCGCGCACCACGCGCATTCGGCTGGGCAGTGCAGGTGTCATGCTGCCGCACTACGCGCCGCTCAAAGTGGCAGAACAATTTCGCGTGCTCGATGCTTTGGCCCCGGGCCGCATCGACCTTGGCGTGGGCCGTGCCCCCGGCAGCGATGGCCGCACGGCACAGCTGCTCAATCCCGATCGCCACTCCTCTGAAAACTTTCCCCAGCAAGTGATGGAACTGCAGGCGTGGGTCACTGGCGAGCCTATGCCTGCAGGCCATCCGGGCCACGGCGTGTACGCTTACCCCAGCGGCCCTACATCGCCTGATGTGTGGATGCTCGGCAGCTCTGACTATGGCGCACAGCTGGCTGCGCACTTGGGTTTGCCATATGCCTTTGCTTACTTCATCACCGAAGGGCAGGGCGTGGATAACGCCTTCAACCTCTACCGTGCCAACTATCGCCCCAACGAACGCAACCCCAAGCCACGCGCCACTGTGTGTGTATGGGCCTTGGCCGCAGACACCGAAGACGAAGCGTGGCGCTTATTTCAAAGCCGTGCGCGCTGGAAGATAGACCGCAACACAGGTCGCATTGGTGCTTTGCTGCCTCCTGATCAAGCTGCACGTGAGTACAACGCGTCTGAGCAAGTGGCGATGGCTGAGTTGCGTGCTGGCGCTTTGGTAGGCAGTGGCCCCCAAGTGGCCGACAAACTGCGCAAACTGGCCGAGCGTTTGCAGCTCGACGAAGTGGTCATCATCACCTGGACGCATGAGCCCGCGGCACAAGCCCGCTCATATGAGCTGTTGGCCCAAGAGTTTTCATTGACGACATCTACCTAAAACCAAAACGGAGACCACACCATGTTTTCAACCGCAATCGCAGGCAGCTTGCCCAAACCCGAATGGTTGGCCGAAACCAACAAACTTTGGCCCAAGTGGCAAGCCGAGGGCGATGCGCTGTTGCAAGCCAAGGCCGATGCCACGTTGTTGTGGATCAAAGCGCAAGAAGACGCAGGCCTTGATGTGATTGGCGATGGCGAGCAATCGCGCCAACACTTTGTGCATGGCTTTTTAGAGCAGGTCGAAGGCATCGACTTTGAAAACAAAGTCACCATGGGTATTCGCAACAATCGCTACGACGCGCAAGTGCCGCAAGTCATTGCGCCCTTGAAATTGAAAGGCCGTGTGCATGCGTTTGAAGCGCAGCTTGCTCGCGCCCACACGAAGAAGAAACTCAAGTTCACCTTGCCCGGCCCCATGACCATCGTCGACACCGTGGCCGATCGTTTCTACGGCAAGGGCAAAGACCCTGTGCAAGGTCGCATCGACATGGCGTTTGCCTTCGCCGAATTGCTCAACCAAGAAGCCTTGGCGCTGCAAGCCGATGGCGTGGACATCATTCAGTTTGACGAGCCTGCGTTCAACGTCTACTTAGACGAAGCCGCTGATTGGGGTGTCAAAGCCCTAGAGCGTGCTGCGCAAGGTTTGACTTGCACCACGGCGGTTCACATTTGTTACGGCTACGGCATCGAGGCCAATAACAACTGGAAAAAGACCTTGGGTGACGAGTGGCGTCAATACGAAAAAGTGTTGCCCGCCTTGGCCAAGAGCAGCATCCAACAAGTGAGCTTGGAGTGTTACCACTCACACGTGCCGCCCGAAATGATGGCTCTGCTAGAGGGCAAAGACGTGATGGTCGGCGTGATTGACGTGGCCAGCGATGTGATTGAAACGCCAGAGCAAATCGCCGACACCATTGGCATGGCTTTGAAGTACGTGCCTAAGAAGCACTTGATTGCCTGCACCAACTGCGGCTTGGCACCGATGAGCCGCGAGGTGGCGCTGAAGAAGTTAGAAGCCTTGGCCGCGGGTGCCGCTTTGGCACGTCAGCGCTACGCTTAAAGTGCAGACTTAGGCACAGCCACCATCACCGCAGCTCCCGCTGCCGTGAATTTCGCCCTCGGGCAGGGCGTCGGGTGCGGTGACTTTGCCTGTGGCTTCGTCGTAGCCTACGCGGCGCAGGTGCAGGGCCAAGGCGGCGTCCATCGTTTGCGCGTGTTGCGGAAACCAAATGCCCAGCTCGTGGGCCATTTGGCGCACCACATCCAACTCACCTTTTTCACGGCCACGGCGCAAGCCTTCGCGCATGACTTGCAACACCACATCGTGTTGCATGGTGTGGCAGTTGGTCGATGAAAACTGGGTGTCGGCCATCCACTTGTCTTCGCGACCAAAGTGGTCGTCGGTGTGGTCAATCAACGCCGAAAAACGATCGAGCACCGTTTCATCGTCGGCCAATTCGGTGGCGGCCAGCAAGTCGACAAACTCACGGTGCGTGTCGTCCATGAAGTCCAGCTCCAACACCAGCGCGTCAGACCAAGCCAAAGTAACTTCACGTGTGGGCAATTCGGTGGTGAGTGTGTCGGACATAAATACTTTCTTGAAAAGGGCTTGGCCAATCAGGTGCCAAACGAACAGATGGGCTTATTGTAAAAAACCGAGGTGTACGAAGTTTGTGCTGGGTCAAGTCTGCGTCATATGCCTTGAGCCCATGCCGCAAACCGGCGCAAATAAGCAGGCTCGGCCACAAACACAGCCAGCGTCACAACCGCGTTGGCGACGCCCGTCCAGAAGATGACGTCGGGAATGGTTAGCCCCGCGCCCAGCATCGCGCCAGCGATGAGTGAGCTCGCAATAATGAACAGCGCATTGATGATGTTGTTGGCCGCGATGATGCGGGCGCATTCGCCCGTGTTGCTTTGCTGCTGAATCAGCGCGTACATAGGCACGCTGTAAATGCCAGCGAACAAGCTGAGCAACACCAAGTCGGCCATGACACGCCAATGCGCGCTGTGGGCCACAAAGGCGTGAATGCCCATCAGCTCTGCGGTGGGCAAGCCAGACGCTGCAACATACAAATCCACGGCGAATAAGGTCATGCCCAAAGCGCCTAAGGGGCACAAGCCCATTTCCACACGTCCTCGGCTGAGGGCTTCGCACAAGAGCGAGCCTGCGCCAATGCCGACCGAGAACAAGACCAACAAGAGCGAGGCTACTTGGGCGTCGCCGTGCAACACCTCTTTGGCCAAGCTCGGGAACTGGCTGAGAAAAATAGCACCAAAAAACCACATCCAGCTGATGCCCATGAGGGTGATGAACACCGAGCGGTTGGCTTTGGCCAAACGCAGGTTGTGCAGGGTTTCGGTGATGGGATTCCAGTTGATTTGCAAAGCGGGGTTGGCCGCGGTGAGCGATGGAATGCGCGCGCTGGTCAAGCGCCCCAGCACCGCCAACGCCACACAAGCCACAGCCACGCTGGTGTGGCCCACGTCAGGAATAGCCACCAGCAAACCGCCCGCCACATTGCCCAGCAAGATGGCCACAAACGTGCCCATCTCGACCATGCCATTGCCGCCGGTGAGTTCGTGCTCTTTCAGCACTTGTGGCAGATACGCAAACTTCACGGGGCCAAAGAGGGTGGAATGCAGCCCCATCAAAAACGTGCACAGCAACAGCACGCTCACTTGCTCAGTCACAAAGCCGATGGCGCCCAGCACCATGATGCCGATTTCAAAATTCTTCACCATGCGCATCAACGTGGCGTGGCAGTATTTGTCAGCCAGTTGCCCGCTGGTGGCTGAAAACAAAAGAAAGGGGAGGATGAACAGGGCCCCAATCACCAAGCCCGCTAAAGAAACGGGCAACCAGCTCACGCTGAGTTGGTAGGTCACCATCACGGTGAAGGCGAACTTGAACAGGTTGTCGTTCGCTGCACCGCAAAACTGCGTCCAGAAAAATGGCCCAAACCGACGTTGATGTAACAGTGCGAACTGGTTGGCTTCGCGTTGGATCAAGCTGTCGTCGGTTGGGCGGTTCATGTGGGTTTAAAGACGCTCAAAAATGGCAGCGATGCCTTGGCCGCCACCAATACACATGGTGACCAAAGCGTACTTGCCGTTGATGCGGTGCAGTTCGTGAATGGCCTTGACGGTGATCAAAGCGCCGGTCGCACCGATGGGGTGGCCCAAAGAAATGCCAGAACCGTTGGGGTTCACTTTGGCGGGGTCGAGGCCCAGCTCTTTGCTTACAGCGCAGGCTTGTGCTGCAAAGGCTTCGTTGGCTTCAATCACGTCCATGTCGTTGGTGGTGAGGCCGGCCTTTTGCAAAGCCAATCGCGAAGCCGACACAGGGCCCATGCCCATGATTTTGGGGTCGAGGCCGGTGTGGGCATACGACACCAAACGTGCGAGTGGTTTTGCGCCACGGGCTTGTGCGGTTTTTGCTTCCATCAACACCACAGCGGCAGCGGCGTCGTTGATGCCCGATGCGTTACCTGCAGTGACCGTGCCGTTTTCTTTGACGAACACGGGCTTCAACTTGGCCATGTCTTCCATCTTGCAGTTGGGGCGGAAGTGTTCGTCGGTGGCGTAGGCCACGTCACCTTTTTTGCTCTTGAGCATCACAGGCACGATTTGGTCTTTGAAGTAGCCCGCCTCAGTGGCGCGTTGGGCGCGGTTGTGGCTCTCGACGGCTGCTGCGTCTTGCATCTCACGGGTGATGCCAAATTGGGCGGCCACGTTTTCAGCGGTCACACCCATGTGGATGGTGTGGAAGGGGTCGTGCAATGCGCCCACCACCATGTCGACCATCTTGGTGTCGCCCATGCGTGCGCCCCAGCGTGCGCTGAGAGATGCGTAAGGGCCGCGGCTCATGTTTTCAGCGCCGCCGCCAATGGCGATGTCGCAGTCACCCAGCATGATGGCTTGGCTGGCAGACACGATGGCTTGCAAGCCTGAACCGCACAAACGGTTGACGTTGAACGCGGGTGTGCCTTCGGCGCAACCACCGTTGATGGCCGCGACGCGAGAGAGGTACATGTCTTTGGGTTCGGTGTTCACCACATGGCCAAACACCACATGGCCCACGTCTTTGCCTTCGACGTGTGCGCGGGCCAATGACTCACGCACGACTTGGGCTGCCAGTTCGGTGGGGGGAATGTCTTTGAGGCTACCGCCGTAAGTGCCGATGGCTGTACGAACACCGCTGACCACTACTACTTCACGCATCTTCATCTCCAGTTATAAAAGTTAGAACCAAACCAGTGTGCGCCGCTTTTGCTACAGATCTCTTACGGCTGAGGGCTTAAAACATAAGGGTTTACCGCAGACCACGCCACGGGCGCCGTGAAAAGCAAAGGTTCTTCGCTGAACGGGTGCGGAAAACCAATGTCTTGTGCATGCAGCATCAGGCGTGGCGTGAGCGCCTTGATGTCTGGTGGCGCGTACAGCGAATCGCCCAACATCGGGTGCCCCAGGCTTTGCATGTGCACGCGCAGTTGGTGCGTGCGGCCAGTGAAGGGCTCTAGCTCAATCAAGCTGGCCGTGTCGCCAGCTTGCACCATGCGCCACAAGCTCAGGCTCGGCTTGCCATCGGGGTGAATGATGTGGATGGGGCGACGCTCCCAGTCGAGCAGGATGTTGCCCTCAATCGCACGCCAACCGTCTTCGTTGGTCGGTACATGCGCTTGCGTGAGCAGCGGGTTGCCCGCCACCACCGCCATGTAACGCTTGCTCACCTGACGTGTTTCAAACAAACGGCTGATGCGCCGCTGCGCCTCAATGCCACGCGCCATCACGATCAGGCCCGAGGTGTCTTGGTCGAGGCGGTGCACCACCAGCGCATCGGTGTAAATGTCTTGCACGCGTTTGGACAAGCAGTCTTGTTTCTCAGGCCCACGGCCCGGGACAGACAACAGGCCGCTCGGTTTTTCAAACACCAACAGGTGTTCGTCTTCGTAGAGTGGTTGCATGGTCAGCTGGCGCGTGCTTCGGTTTGCTCGATCACCACGTTGCTCGTGGGCCGCGCCACGCAGGGCAACACATAGCCTTCGGCTTTTTCTTCGGCGCTCAAGCCTGGCCACTCCACGGTGTAACTGACTTTGCCGCTCACCAGCTTGCACAAGCAGGTGCGGCAAGTGCCATTGCGGCACGAGCTGGGCAGTTCGATGCGCGACATCTCCGCGGCTTCGAGCAGGCTCAAGTCGCCCTCGACGTCGTATTGCAAATCGGCGGGCTCCACTTTGACGGTGAAGATTTGAAAAGGATCAGGAGCGGTCATGTTGGCGTATCAAGTTGAGCTTGGGCCTTGTCTAACACCATCGCAAGACTGTTAAGCAAATCGGTTTGGCTGAACGAACAGCTCTCTTCTGTGAACAAGGCGCTGGACTCGAGACGGTCCAGCAAGTTCAGCCACACGGTTTCAAACTTGGGCGGCAACGTGGCAAACAAGTCGGTTTGTTCGCGAGCGGTTTGCACAAACGCACGGTCAGTGATGACGTTGCTGCGCAAATCCGCCAAGGCTTGGCGCAAGGTGTGAAGGCTGTTGAGTGGGTAGGGCATGGCTAGTAATAGGGCTGAGTGGCAATTATCCCTGTGCGGGCAATATGGCTGTTTCGGCCCATGTGCCCTGCGTAAGCTCGGCCAAGGTGTAGGGGCCAATTTGGGTACGAATCAGCCGCAGCGTGGGTAGGCCCACAGCGGCAGTCATACGCCGTACTTGGCGGTTGCGGCCTTCGCGAATGGTCAACGCCAGCCACGCGGTGGGAATGTGCTTGCGTTCACGAATGGGCGGCGTGCGTGGCCACAGCCAAGAAGGGGCATCGATTGCGCGTGCATCGGCTGGCAGGGTGGGTCCGTCGTTGAGCTGTACGCCTTGGCGCAGCTTGCGCAAGGCGTCTTCGGTGATCTCGCCTTCCACTTGTGCCAAATACGTTTTGGCCATTTTGAAGCGTGGGTCGGCAATGCGCGCTTGCAGCTGGCCGTCGTCGGTCAGCAGTAGCAAGCCTTCACTGTCTGCGTCCAAGCGGCCTGCGGCATGCACGCCGGGCAGGTCGATGAAATCTTTCAGCCCACGCCAACGCCCCTCAGCCGTGAACTGGCTGAGGACGCCATAGGGTTTGTTGAAACGAATGAGCATGAAAAAAACGCCCCTAGGTAGGGGCGCATGTGTTGTGGATTACTTGGCCCAAGTGTCCTTAAGCCCCGTGATCTTGTTAAACACCAACTTACCCCCCGCATGGTCCACGCGGTCGGTCACAAAGTAGCCGTGGCGTTCAAACTGAAAGTGCGCACCTGCGGGCACGTGGGCCAGTGATGGCTCCACATACGCGGTCACCACTTTCAGGCTGTCGGGGTTGAGGGCTGCAAGGAAGTCTTTTCCGCCTGCATCGGGTTGTGCGTCGGTGAACAAGCGGTCGTACATGCGCACTTCGGCTTGCAGGCCGTCGTTCACGCCCACCCAGGTGATGGCGGCGCTGGCCTTGACGGTGGCGCTGCCGGGTGTGCCGCTCTTGGTGTCGGGGATGACGGTAGCTTGGACTTCTGTCACCACACCGTTTGCATCTTTGGTGCAGCCTGTGCACTCAATCACGTAGCCGCCTTTGAGGCGCACTTTGTTGCCGGGGTACAAACGTTTGTAGCCTTTGGGGGGCACTTCGGCGAAGTCGTCACGCTCAATCCACACTTCTTTGCCAATTTTGAAATGGCGTGTGGGCACTTCAGCGCCTTCTTCGGCGTGGGGCAGTGCAGGTTGTGTGCAAGGCTCTAGGTGGCCCGCACCCATTACGTCGTCCCAGTTGGTGAGCACGAGTTTGACTGGGTCCAGCACGGCCATGGCGCGGTGTGCGGTGTTCTCCAGCGATTCGCGCAAGCAGCCTTCGAGCGTGCTGTAGTCAATCCAGCTGTCACTCTTGGTCACGCCAATGCGTTCGGCAAAGAGTTGCAGGCTCTCGGGCGTGTAGCCACGGCGGCGCAGGCCGACGATGGTGGGCATGCGGGGGTCGTCCCAGCCGTTGACCTTGCCTTCGTTCACCAGTTGCGCGAGTTTGCGTTTGCTGGTGATGACGTAGGTGAGGTTGAGGCGCGAAAACTCGTATTGCTTGGGCGCAGGTGCCGCCAACAGCTTGCATTCGCACAGGCGTTCCATCAACCAGTCGTAGAACGGGCGTTGGTCTTCAAACTCCAGCGTGCAAATGCTGTGGGTGATTTGCTCCAACGCGTCTTCGATGGGGTGGGCAAAGGTGTACATCGGGTAGATGCACCAGGTGTCGCCCGTGTTGTGGTGTGTGGCGCGGCGAATGCGGTAGATGGCGGGGTCGCGCAAGTTGATGTTGGGCGACGCCATGTCGATCTTGGCGCGCAGCACGGCAGCACCATCGGCCAATTTGCCGTCGCGCATTTCGCGAAAGCGTGCGAGGTTTTCAGCAGCTGTACGCGCACGGAAAGGGCTGTCCACGCCGGGCTTTGAAAAGTCGCCACGGTTGGTGCGCATGTCTTCGGGCGTTTGCTCGTCCACGTAGGCGTGGCCGGCTTCAATCAAGGCCTCGGCGGCGCGGTACATGAAGTCGAAGTAGTCACTGGCTTGGTAGGCCTTGTCGTTGCCCGGTTGGCTCCAGCTAAAGCCTAGCCACTGCACCGCATCGATGATGGAGTTGACGTATTCGGTGTCTTCTTTTTCGGGGTTGGTGTCGTCAAAGCGCAGGTGGCACACGCCGCCGTAGTCACGCGCCAAACCGAAGTTGATGCAAATGCTTTTGGCATGGCCCACGTGCAAATAGCCGTTGGGCTCGGGTGGGAAACGCGTGCGAATCTTGGCGGGGTCTGGCTCGCCCTTCGCGTGATGCGCGGCGTCGCCGGGGCTGCCCGCCCAGCGGCGGCTGGCGTAAGTGCCTTGGGTCAAATCGTTCTCGATGATCTGGCGCAAAAAGTTACTCGGCTTGTGGTCTTGTTCTGTCGCAGGAGAGGCGGGTTTCGTCATGCCGTGATTTTAGGCGGGCTGACCCTTGATAATTGCACCAGTTCAAGGAGTTGTATGGATATCGTTTTGTTGCTCAAAGCCGCCGTCATGGGCGTGGTCGAAGGTTTGACCGAGTTCTTGCCCATTTCAAGCACGGGCCATTTGATTTTGGCGGGCTCGCTGTTGGGGCTAGACGATGACAAGGGCAAGGTGTTTGACATTGCCATTCAAACCGGCGCGATCTTGGCGGTCATCATCGTGTACTGGCAAAAGATTTTCAGCACCGTGGTGGCCTTGCCCAGCCAGCGCGAGGCGCAACGCTTTGCCTTGAATGTGCTGATCGCCTTTGTGCCCGCCGTGGTGTTGGGCTTGTTGTTTGGCAAGTTCATCAAGGCACATTTGTTCACGCCCACCGTGGTGGCGAGCACGTTCATCATTGGCGGCTTCATCATCTTGTGGGCCGAGGGCTGGGGCCGTGCCAAACCTGAGAGCGAAGAAGAGCCAGCCGTTGAACCTGCGCGCATCGAAACGGTAGAGGCCATGTCACCTCTCGACGCTTTGAAAGTGGGCTTGGTGCAATGCTTGGCCATGATTCCCGGCACCAGCCGCAGCGGCGCGACCATCATTGGTGGCATGTTGTTGGGCTTGTCGCGCAAGGCAGCCACCGACTTTTCGTTTTACTTGGCTATCCCGACGCTCATCGGTGCAGGGGCGTACAGCCTGTACAAAGAGCGTGAGTTGCTGAGCATGGCCGACGCGCCGATGTTTGCCGTGGGCTTGGTGTTGTCATTCATCAGCGCTTGGATTTGCGTGCGTTGGTTGCTGCGCTACATCGCCACACACAGCTTTGTGCCGTTTGCTTGGTATCGCATTGCGTTTGGCGTTGTGGTGTTGGCCACGGCGTGGACTGGCACAGTGACTTGGGCGGCCTAAGTTCAACCGATGAGGTTAAGCAGCGCCGCCTCCACTGCTGCGGCGGTGACCAAAGGCCGTTCCATTGGAAACAGATGCGTGCCATCGATCTTCATCACACGCCCATGCGTGACGCGGCGGCTGAAATCTAAACCCACTTGTTTCAACTCGCGCGATTGCAAGCCGCCGATCAGGGCGGCTTTGCATTTGAGCGGGTGGCGTTTGAAGTAGGTTTCTAAGTGGTCGGGCAGGCCGTTGTAGATGGCGCTTTCCACGTCACGGTCAAAGCTCAGCACGCGGCGCGTGCCGTGGGTCGTTTGTTCGTCGTGCGTGCCGTATTTCACATAGTCTTGCAGCACCTGTGGGTCCCACTTGGCGAATGCTTTTTTGTGTTGGAAGTGGGCCAACACCTCCGCCTCGTTCGCCCACGTGGTGCGGCGTTTGCGGCTGATGGCCGCAGGTGAAAAGGCTTCTGCACCGGGTACGCGTTTGCCTACTTTGAGCAGCTTGGCTTTCCAGCCGCCGAGCATGGGCGAGTCGAGCAACACCACGCCACGCACGAGTTCGGGGTGCTTGGCCGCCATCATCATGCTCAAGATGCCGCCGAGCGAGTGGCCTACCAAAAACACGGGACCGTTTTCTGCAGCCAAAGGCGAGGCAAAGTCGGTCAGCTGTTGCACCAAATGTGGCCAGTTGTCGGTGACGGGGTAGCGCGGGTCGTGGCCAAATTTGTCAATGGCCTCGACGCGAAAGCCGCGCGCACGCAACGACTCCAACATGACGCGATAGGTGCACGCCGGAAAACTGTTGCCGTGCGAAAAAACAATCAAAGGTGTTTGATTCATGGCGAATCAGCTCAATTTTTTGAGTTGGTACATCAAGTCCAAAGCATCGCGCGGGCTCAAGGTGTCGGGGTCGATGCTGGCCAGCTTGGCTTGCAGCGGGCTGGGGCCCACATCGTCTTGCAAGGGCGGTGGCGCAAAGAGGTCGACCTGCGCTTTCGTTGCGTCTGCATCCGCTTCTAACGATGCCAGCGCGTGTCGTGCATGGCTCAACACAGGAGCGGGCATGCCCGCCAAGCGCGCCACTTGAATGCCGTAGCTGCGGCTGGCGGGGCCGGGTTGAATTTCGTGCAAGAACACAATGCTCGCGCCGCTCTCCGCCGCACTCACGTGCACGTTGACCGCGCCTTTGTGCTTCACCGGAAAGTCGGTGAGCTCAAAGTAATGCGTGGCGAACAGCGTGAAGGCTTGGGTCTTGTCGTGCAAATGCGTGGCGATGCCGCTGGCCAATGCCAAGCCGTCAAAGGTGGAAGTGCCTCTGCCGATCTCGTCCATCAACACCAAGCTGTGCGGCGTGGCGGCGTGCAAGATTTGCGCGGCCTCGGTCATCTCCAGCATGAAGGTCGATTGCGCGTTGGCCAAATCGTCGGCCGCGCCAATGCGGGTGTGGATGGCGTCAATCGGACCCAGGCGACACGCGGTGGCTGGTACATGGCTGCCGATGCTGGCCAGCAACACGATGATGGCCACTTGGCGCATGTAGGTCGACTTACCGCCCATGTTGGGGCCGGTGATGACTTGCATGCGGTGCGGGTGGCCCAGGTGCGTGTCGTTGGCAATGAAGGTTTTGGCCGCGCCGCCGTTGACCACGCCATGCGTTTCGGCCAAGCGTGCTTCCACCACGGGGTGGCGGCCTTGGCTGATTTCAATGCACGGGTTTTTGACAAACTCAGGCGCACACCAACCCAGCGTGAGCGAGCGTTCAGCCAAGGCGCACAGCGCATCGAGTGCAGCCACGGCTTGCGCCAAGCGGGTGAGCGCGGGCACAAAGGGTTGCAAGGTGTCGAGCAACTGTTCGTACAAAAACTTCTCGCGAGCCAAGGCGCGCTCTTGGGCGCTCAGGGCTTTGTCTTCAAAGGTTTTGAGCTCGGGCGTGATGAAACGCTCGGCGTTCTTCAGTGTTTGGCGGCGCGTGTAGTCCGCAGGCACTTTGTCGATTTGGCCTTGCGTGACCTCGATGTAAAAGCCATGCACTTTGTTGAACTGCACGCGCAGGTTGCTAATGCCGGTGCGCTCGCGTTCGCGGGCTTCGAGCTCGAGCAAAAAGCCGTCGCAGTTGTTTTGAATGGCGCGCAGCTCGTCGAGTTCAGCATCAAAGCCGTGGCCCATCACGCCACCGTCGCGTACAAGTACCGCAGGCTCAGGCAGCAGGGCGCGTTCTAGCAAAGCGCCACATTCGGGCGGCACGCCCATGTCTTGGGCGATTTGCATGAGCAAAGAGGGAGACAGAGCGCTCTGCGGAGGTAAAGGAGGAGCTGGCGCAGCCAGCGGGGGACACGCAGCAGAGCGCTCTGTCTCCCTCGTCGCTGATGTCGAAGAGGTGGGAATGAGCGGCTGAATGCGCAGCGCTTTTTGCAGCGCTTGGCCCAGCGACACCAACTCGCGTGGGCGCACTTGGCGCAGCGACACGCGGGCGCTGATGCGCTGCACATCGCCCGAGCCTTTGAGGGCGTCGCGTAGCACTTTGTAACTTTGCGTGCGCGTGTCTTGCAGCGCGGCAATGGCGGCCAAGCGGTGCGTGGCTTGGCTGCGGTCACGCTCGGGCGAGAGCAGCCAGTGTTTCAGTTGGCGGCTGCCCATGCCTGTCATGCAGGTATCGAGCAACGAGAACAAGGTGGGCGAGTCTTCGCCGCGCAGGGTTTGCGTCAGCTCTAAGTTGCGGCGCGTGGTGAGCGGCAAGTCAATGAGCGCATCGTTGCGCGCCACGTACACGTCGTGCACGTGGGTGAGGGCGCGGCCTTGTGTGTGCTCGGCGTAGGCCAAGAGGGCTGCGGCTGCGGCGTGGGCTTGCGCCACGTCTTGCGCGTTCCATGCGCCGAGGGAGGCGGCTTGCAAATGCTCCAGCAGCTTGCGGCTGCCCAAGGCGGCGTCAAACTGAAACGCGGGGCGCACTTGCACGGGTAGGCCCAAATTTGAGCAAAAGCTTTTGAGCTGTTGCTCAAACACCGGGCTGACTTCGGCGCTGTAAATGATTTCGTTGGGGGCCACACGGGCCATCCAGTTGGGCAGGTCCGAGGTGTCGCACTCGGCCAAATGCACCACGCCTTGCGTGACGCTGAGCCACGCCAAGCCACAGCCGGCGCGTTCGCTTTGGTGAATGGCCAGCACATAGGCTTCGGTTTTGTCGCTCAACAGCGCGCTGTCGGTGAGCGTGCCGGGCGTGACCACGCGCACCACTTTGCGCTCCACGGGGCCTTTGCTGGTGGCGACGTCGCCCACTTGTTCGCAAATGGCGACCGATTCACCGAGTTTGATGAGGCGGGCCAAATACGTTTCGACCGAGTGAAACGGCACACCGGCCATGACCACCGGTTCGCCATTGGACTGGCCGCGCTGCGTGAGTGTGATGTCGAGCAAGCGCACCGCTTTTTCGGCATCGGCAAAGAACAACTCGTAAAAGTCGCCCATGCGATAAAAAAGCAGCGTGTCTGGGTGCTCGGCCTTGAGGCCCAAGTACTGCTGCATCATGGGGGTGTGCCCAGATAAATCACGCATTGCCATGCTCTCGCCCAAAAAGTGGTGTGACCTCGTTGTGATTTACAGCGGTGCGTCAGGCGCTTGGCGTGACAGGCTCAATGTTTTGGCGGCGCTGCTGGCAGCGCGCTTCTCGTCAGCCCCTGCAAACTTGGAGTACTTGCTGGTGATGGGCACCAATTGCGCGTAGATGCGGGGAGGGGCGGCCAAGCACTCCTGGTGCTCAAGGAAGGGGCCTTCGCCGGTGAAGTTGCTCACCAAGCCACCGGCTTCGGTGATGAGCAAGGCGCCGGCGGCCATGTCCCAAGGCTTCAAGCCGAGTTCAAAGAAGCCATCGCTGAAGCCTGCGGCCACATAGGCCAAGTCGAGTGCCGCAGCGCCAGGGCGGCGCAGGCCGGTGGTGCGTTGCATCACATCGCCCATGAGGCTCAGGTATTTGTTGAAGTCGTCTTCGGGGCGGAAAGGAAAACCGGTGGAGAGCAAACACTCTTCCAAGCGGGTGCGCTTGCTCACGCGGATGCGGCGGTCGTTCATGAACGCGCCACGGCCTTTGGTGGCGGTGAACAAGTCGTTGCGGGTGGGGTCGTAAATGACGGCTTGCTCTAAGCGGCCTTGCACTTGCAAAGCAATGCTCACGCAGTAGTAGGGGAAGCCGTGGATGAAGTTGGTCGTGCCGTCCAAAGGATCGATGATCCAGATGTGGTCAGCGTTCGGGTTGCCATGCGTCGAGCCTGACTCTTCGGCCAAGATGCCGTGGTCGGGGTAAGCGGTGAGCAGGGTGTCGATGATGGCGCGTTCGCTGTTTTGGTCAACTTCAGTCACAAAGTCGTTCACTTGCTTCTGTGAGATACGCACAGCTTCCACGTCGAGCGCGGCACGGTTGATGATGGCGCCGGCGGCGCGTGCAGCCTTGACGGCCACGTTGAGCATGGGGTGTACAGAAGAGGACGACATAGATTTTGTGAAGAGCTGAAGCCAAAGCTGGCGAAGAGGGCGCCCGAGCGATGCGGGCGGCGACAATGGGGCAGATTTTACGCGCACAGACTGACAAAACATTCATGAAAACCCGCTTCATCCTCATAAACACCAGCCACGCCGGCAATGTGGGCGCCGCCGCCCGTGCCATGAAGGTCATGGGATTCACCGATTTGGTGCTGGTCGCGCCCCGTTGGGACAATGTGCTGCGCCGCGACGAAACCATCCAACGGGCCAGCGGCGCCCTAGATGTGCTGGCCAACGCCCGCGTGGTCGAGACTTTGGACGAAGCCATTGAGGGCTTGCACCACCTGTGCGCCACCGCCATGACCCCGCGCGACTTTGGCCCGCCCACGTTGGAGCCGCGCCCGCACTTTGCGGCCTTGGCGGCTGAACACCGCGACAACGCCGACTTCGGCGTGGGCTTTTTGTTTGGCTCCGAACGCTTTGGCATGCGCAACGAAGACGTCTACCGTTGCCACACTTGCCTGCGCATTCCGACCAACCCCAAATTCGGCTCGCTCAACTTAGGCGCAGCGGTGCAGGTGTTGGCGTATGACTGGCGTGAGGCGATGGGGGGGCTGGTCACCATGGCTGAAGCTGGTTCCGCGCCCTCGGGGCATGACGCGGAAATCAGCGCATCGCCATCCGCAGACGCGTCGTTGGCCGATGCCCAACAAATGGCGGGTTTGCTGGCACATTGGCAGCAGGCCCTCACAGACATTGGTTTTTTAGACCCAGAGTCGCCCAAGAAGCTGATGCCCCGACTGAATCAGCTGTTTAACCGCGCCAACATCACGCAAGAGGAAATTCACATCTTGCGCGGCATCGCCAAAGCCATGTCGAAGGTGGCTCAGCAGCCAAGCTGATGGGCAACGATAATCACGCCACTATGTTTTCACGCCTACGCTCTGACGTTCAATGCATTTTGGATCGCGACCCCGCTGCACGCAGCTGGTGGGAAGTGCTCACCTGCTACCCCGGTTTGCATGCCGTGATGCTGCACCGCGTGGCGCACGCGTGCTGGAACGTGGGGCTGAAGTGGCTAGGCCGTTTCATTTCACACCTCTCGCGCTGGTTCACCGGCATTGAGATTCATCCTGCTGCCAAGATTGGCGACCGTGTGTTCATCGACCACGGCATGGGCATCGTCATGGGCGAGACGGTTGAAATCGGTGATGGTTGCACGATTTACCAAGGCGTGACCTTGGGCGGTACCTCGCTGTACAAAGGCGAAAAACGCCACCCAACGCTGGGTCAAAACGTGGTGATTGGCGCAGGTGCCAAAGTGTTGGGCGGTTTCACCGTGGGCGATGGTGCCAAAGTGGGCAGCAATGCCGTGGTGACCAAGCCCGTGCCCGCAGGCGCGACCGCGGTGGGCAACCCCGCACGCATCATTCAAGCCGAGACCGACGCCAAACGCGAAGAGGCGGCATCGAAGATGGGCTTTTCTGCTTATGGCGTGACGCAAAACGATGACCCAGTGAGCCAAGCCATGCGCGGTTTGATTGACAACGCATCATCGCAAGAGCACCAAATTGCCTTGTTGTGGCAAGCGATTGAACAGTTGTCAGCAGGGCAGTCTGCCCCCGACTGCGTGCCAACCGATGCGGCACGCAAAGAGCACTTTGAAGCGGCGCGTATCAACCAATTGCTGGATTGACCATGCATTTTTTGAATGTCTATCCCAAACGCCTGTGGGCCACGCTCAACCCCGTCGGGGCCTTTGAGGGGCAGTTCACTTTTGATTTGGAGCAATACGGTTTGGTCACGAGTGACATCGTGTGCGATGTGACCGTTTGCGAAGACCCGGTGATGGCGGGGCAATGGAAAATTTTGGTCAAACCCATGTTCGATGTGGAGATGCCGCACTTCGAAAAATTTGTCGAAACCTTGAATCACTATGTGTTTGAGGTGCTGCAGTACATGCCAAGTCGAAGCGCGCCTGGTAAAGATTTGCCGATGGTGAAAATCTTCTTTGACGATTTGTATTTCGACATGTCGGGCGACGAGCCGGTGGTTCAAAAAATCGGTGTGAGCACCAAGAAATAAAAAAACCCGCGCGATGCGGGCTTTTTTGTGGGCGCTTGTCGCATCACGTGTCGCATTACACGCGCTTTGACTTCAGTGCCGTTTTGGGGCGCCAGCCTTTGCAAAACGCATCACGCGTTTCCATGTAGGGGCCGCCAATCAAATCGACGCAATAAGGCACAGCGGCAAAGATGCCGTCGACCACTTGCTTGCCTTCGGTGTCTTTCAATCCACCCAAGGTTTCTTGGATCGATTTGGGTTGGCCGGGCAAGTTGATGATGAGGCATTCATCGCGAATCACTGCCACTTGGCGCGACAGAATCGCGGTGGGCACAAACTTCAAGCTCACTTGGCGCATTTGCTCGCCAAAGCCTGGCATTTCTTTGTGGGCCACGGCCAGCGTAGCTTCGGGCGTGACGTCGCGTTTGGCGGGGCCAGTGCCACCAGTGGTGAGCACCAAATTGCAGCCCGCATCGACCAGCTCAATCAGCGTTTGGCTGATGATGGCTTGCTCGTCGGGGATCAGGCGCTCGACGTAGTCAATCGGGTTGTACAAAGCTTGGCCCAACCAATCGCGCAGGGCGGGGAGGCCTTTGTCTTCATACGTGCCACTCGATGCACGGTCGCTGATGGACACGATGCCGACCTTGAGGGTGTCGCAACGGGCGTCAGGTGCGGGCACAGTGGTGTCGGTCATGGTTTGTAGCTTTCTTCGTCTTCTTCAGGCGTGTGCAAGGCGTCTTCCACCAAGTTGAACTGCTCTTTGATGAGTTGAAAAATCTCGCGGTACGAACGGCTTTGGCGCGGCAACAAACCTTTGGCAATGTCGGCCTTGGTGGTGATGTCGTCTTTGCGGGCTTGGCGCACCAGCGCGCGCAGCTGTTGGCTGTCGGTGCCTGGGTATTCGTTCATCCACTCTTGCAGGGCCGTGTCTTCGGCCATCAGGCGGTCACGCCAGCTCTCGGCCAAGTGCAAGGCCAATGTGTCTTTGGTGCTGCCCATGCGTTGCTCGTTCAAAGTGTCTTTGACGACCTCAATCGATTCGTCACTGAGCTTGCGCATGAGCTTGCCCACGAACTGCATTTGACGGCGCTTGCCTTCAAAGTTGGTGATGCGGCGGGCTTCGGCCAATGCGTCGCGCAACAGGTCGGTCATGTGGCCTTGCGCGTGCAGACGCTCGGTCAAGTCGTTGCGCAAGGTGAGCAGCTCAACGCCCAGCTCTTGGCGGCCATCGCTGTCTTTTTTGCGGTCGGTGCGGGTTTTGCCCTCGGTGCCTCGAAGCTCGGCTTTGAGCTCCAAGTCGAGTTCGCTGCCTTCGGCCACGAACATGCCTTTGACGAAGTAGCCTTTTTTGGGTTTACGTGACATAAATTGGGAGCTTGAAATAGATCGGTTTGTCCCTCGGTGCAAAGGGCAAACGCTGTGACAAGTATCATAGCCGCCGATATGACCAAAGCCGCCAAACCCCAAGCCTCTTCTCACACGCCTGCACAAGGTTTCAGCTACAGCCGCGAGCATTTTGAATCGCTGGTCGATGCCGCGTTGAAGCACGCCAAAAAGCTCGGCGCCACCGATGCTGGGGCGGACGCGTCAGAGGGCTGTGGTTTGAGCGTGTCGGTGCGCAAAGGCGAGCTGGAAAACGTGGAGCGCAACCGCGACAAATCGCTCGGCGTGACGGTGTACTTGGGCCACCGCCGTGGCAATGCGAATACCTCTGACTTCTCACAAGCCGCGATCGAGCGCACGGTGCAAGCCGCGTATGACATTGCGCGCTTCACCGCCGAAGACCCCGTGGCAGGCCTGCCCGATGAAAAAGACATTGCGCAGCACCATCCTGATTTGGATTTGTTCCACCCTTGGAGCGTGACCAGTGCCGATGCGGCCACCTTGGCCTTGCGTTGTGAAGCTGCAGCCATGCAAACTGACAAACGCATCACCAACAGCGAAGGTGCGGCGGTGTCGGCGCAGCAAAGCCACTTTTTCAGTGCGCATACCCACGGTTTTCGTGGCGGCTACGCCAGCTCGCGCCACACCATTTCGGTGGCACCCATCGCCGGTAAAGGCGATGGCATGCAGCGCGATGCGTGGTACAGCTCCATGCGCAGCGCCGATGAATTGGCTTCGCCTGAGGCTGTGGGGCGCTACGCCGCCGAACGTGCCTTGAGCCGTTTGAAATCCCGCAAGATCGCCACGGTGGAATGCCCCGTGTTGTTTGAGTCGCCCGTGGCGGCAGGCTTGTTGGGGGGCTTTGTGCAAGCCGTGAGCGGCGGCGCGTTGTACCGCAAGAGCACGTTCTTGCTCGATTCGTTGGGAAAAACCGTGTTCCCTAAACACATCGACATTTCAGAAGACCCGTTTGTCATGCGCGGCAAAGGCAGCTCGCCGTTTGACGATGAGGGTGTCATCACCCGCGCCCGTCGCGTGGTGGATGCTGGCCGTGTAGAGGGCTACTTCCTCAGCAGCTACACCGCGCGCAAGCTCGGCATGCCCACCACCGGTAACTCGGGGGGCTCACACAACTTGGTCATGTCTTCGCGCTTGACGCAAAGCACAGACGACTTAGATGCCATGCTGCAAAAGCTGGGCACCGGTTTGTTTGTGATCGAGTTGATGGGCCAAGGCGTGAACTACGTGACGGGCGATTACTCGCGTGGCGCGAGTGGTTTTTGGGTGGAAAACGGGCGCATTGCCTACCCCGTGCAAGAGATCACCATCGCGGGCAATATGAAAGACATGTTCCAAGGCATTGAAGCCATTGGTGCAGACGCTTACACGATGGGTGCGAAAACGATTGGTTCTGTGCTGATCAACCGCATGAAGGTGGCGGGTAGTTAATCGCGTTTGCGCAACATTCGGCGCAACTCGGGCGACTGAATGGGAGCCACGTCAAATGCAGGTGTGTCTAACGCATCATTGACCGTTTTCTTCAAGAAGCGGACAGTTTCTTGGTTGACCGTTTCACGCTCGTTGTCAACGGTGATCATGTGATAACTGTCGCCTAAGTAAATGAACTCTTTGGTCGCGGATTGAATGTTGTCGTAGGCCCATTCCGCATTGCGCATGTGGACGGTTTCATCGTCAGCGGCATGAATGAAGAGGGTGGGGCAGTCAATCAATTTCACGTTGCTGCGGGCTTCTTGGATGAGCAGCCGCCCCTCTGACACGTACTTGAATGGCAAGTAATCTGCACCCGATTCGGAGATGTGATCTTGCTTCATGGCCCGTTTGACCATGGCGCGCATTTCTGGATTTTTGATGCCATAAGGCTCATCTTCTGCATAGCGATAACGGTTGGCAAACGGCAGCCAACTGGCAAAGTTCAACAAGAAGCTGTACCAAGGAATGGCCCAACCGTCGTAAGCCAAGGCGGTTGAGAGCAAAACCAAACTTGTGATGGATTCACGCTGCGCCAAGGCCATGGACAAGGTGGCACCCATCGACAGACCCACCACCGACACTGTGGTGTACTGAGGACGTAAATCCCACAGGTACTGCTCGGCATGGTTCACCCAGTCTTGCCAGTCGCCACACTCGGTTCCATATGTGTAGTTAGGAATGCTCGGCGCAAAAACAGAGAAACCTGCGACGTTTAAATCTTTAGCCAGCCGAGACAATTCCAGCGGGCTAGCGCCTAGCCCATGTAACATCAACACGCAATGTTCTCCGCCCACGAGCTCAATGTCTTGTTGTGGCTTTATAGGTTGGCTCATGCTTATTCAAAATTCCAGATCTTGGGTGAAGTACTCGTTTAGCGAAGCGGCGCTAGGGACTTTGACGTTGGTGCTTTGTGCGTTCACCATTCGCTATACGTTACAGCCGTGGATTGAGCCGTATGCGCCATTTCATTTTTTCATCGTAGCATGCCTATTCATTGCTTATTTATATGGTTATCGACTCGCGCTGGCGGCAACTTTGATAAGTGCGCTCTTGGGTAGTTTCTTTTTTGTTGAGCCTTATTTCACGCTGGGGCCAGCTTCAGTTTCTGATGTGATTCAGTTCCTGAACTTTACTTCTGTCTCAGCCATTGCAATTTTGATCATTGAAAAATTACAACGTACGGTGTACGCGCGCCAGATGGTGATGAAGATCATGGCATCGCGTCACAAAATTTCGCTTTACCGTGAAAATGATCGTATTCATTACGCCAAGTCCAACAACGAAGCTTGGGCGGTGCTAGACGAAATTTTGACGGACTTTGACGACATCATTTTGCTTCAGTACGGTGGTGCCGACGTTAAATTAGAGCCCCTGTTTATGGCGCTGACGCAGAGTCAGCAGCCGGTCCTGAATTCAGAAGAATGGCAAGCCTTGCTGTCTCCGGAGGATTTGGAGGTGCTTTGGGCTAAATTGTCACAACCCATCTTTAAATCAGGTGAGCTCGATGAGTTCGCATTGCGCTTTCTCCAGTATGGCAATCTCGTCTCTTACAAGGTGGCACTAGAGTCCTTTGTGTTTTTGGGGAAGCCCCTGAGAATTTTGCGGCTTGCACAAGTGAATTCATGAAGCACGTTTGCTTTTTTTTGCTGGCACTGAGTTGGCAAATTGGATGCATAGCCGCTGATACCTCAGACAAGTTGGAAGTGACTGCTGGGTTGAGTAAAACCAGCCAGTCGCTGGTGCATGGTGTGTTGGTGACGTACCGCAACGATCCGACTTTGAATGTGAATTACGAAACTGCCCAAGGTTTTGCCAGTATGCAAAACGGTGTGGGCGTTTGGTTGGTACATGAAGAACTGTTCAAGGCTGGGGTGTCGGTGAATTACATGCTGGGGCGGCAAATGAAAGCAGACGCACGCTATGCCGGCATGGGTGATGTGGCAGGTTCTGCCATGAGCTATGCGTGGGGTGAGTGGCAACCGATCAAAGATGCTGTGACTTTGTACGGCAACGTAGGCAACTCATGGCATAGCGCCAGTGGTACATTGGCTCAGTGGGGTGCCACAGTGGGGTTCCCTGTGGTGAACCGTGTGAATGGCTTTGTGGATGTGTCGCGCTATTGGGCGAACCAACGGTATGTGCAGCAGTACTACGGTGTGACGGCCAGTCAGTCACAGGCATCTGGGTACAGCGCATTCACGGCGCGTGCTTCCGGCGTGTTGTACGCCAATGCACAAATGGGGTTGGTGTTTGAGTTAGACCATGACACTGACCTGATTGCCGCGCATGGGCGATCTACAGCCAGTAGCATGTTGATGGAAAGCCCCGTGCTCAATCAAAAAACGCAAACCATGTCTGCGTTGGTGCTGAGTCGGCGTTTTCATTGAGGCGATTTAGCCGGCCAATGCAGCCTTAACCGCAGCAGACACCAAGCCCATATCAGCCTTGCCTGCCAACTGGGTCTTCACTGCACCCATCACCTTGCCCATGTCGCCAAGGCCAGTTGCACCCACTTCAGCCACGATGGCCTTCACGGCAGCTGTGATTTCTTCGGCGCTCAAACGCTGAGGCAAGTACACCTCAAGCACTTTCATCTCGGCGCTCTCGATGTCTGCCAAATCTTGGCGTTTGGCGGTGAGGTAAGCGGCCACGGAGTCTTTGCGTTGCTTGATGAGTTTGTCCACGATGGCAATCACCATGGCGTCGTCCAGCTCCACGCGCTCGTCGACTTCTTTTTGTTTCATCGCGGCTTGCAGCAAGCGGATGGTGCCCAAGCGCACGCTGTCTTTGGCGCGCATGGCGGTTTTCATGTCTTCGGTGATTTGTGCTTTGAGGCTCATGGGGTGTTCCTGAAGGGAAAAATGATTCGAAAAAAAAGCCCGCTGAGGCGTCCCTAGCGAGCTTTTTTGGGGCAGAGGCTGCTTAGTACAGCTTCTTGGGCAACTGCATGCTGCGGATGCGCTTGTAGTTGCGTTTCACGGCTGCTGCTTTTTTGCGTTTACGTTCAGCGGTTGGCTTCTCGTAGAACTCGCGAGCGCGCAAGTCGGTCAACAGACCCAATTTTTCGATGGTGCGCTTGAAGCGACGCAGAGCGACGTCAAACGGTTCGTTTTCTTTTACACGGATGGTGGTCATTACCAAAATTTCCAATTATTTGCAGTCAGAGGGTGCCTAAGAAGATCGTGCCTAAGCGCCATGCCTGCGGTGTTCCCCAACATTAAGTTGATCAGGCCGTTGGGGGTTTGCCAGCAAAGACCGAAATTATAGCGACTAAACCGTGGGTTTCAAACGCGCCCCTAAGGCTTTTGCGCAGGCATGGGCGCTGGACCAGGCCCATTGGAAGTTGTAGCCCCCGAGCCAGCCTGTGATGTCCACCACTTCGCCAATGAAATACAGGCTTGGCTGCTTGGATTCCATGGTTTGTTGCGATAAATCGCGGGTGTCCACGCCACCCACGGTAACTTCGGCCTTTTTGTAGCCCTCGGTGCCCGTTGGTGTCAGCGGCCAAGCGCCCAAACGCTCGGCCAATTGGTTCAAGGCTTTGTCGCTGGCTTCAATCACAGGGCGTTGCCAGGCGGCGTCTTGGCTCACCCACGTGTCGGCCAAGCGGGAGGGGACCCAGGCGTTGAGTTCGTTGGCGATGAGCTTTTTGGAGTGCTGTTTGGCTGACATCAAGGCCTCAGCCAAGTCCACTTCAGGCGCGAGGTTGATGCGTATGTCCGTGCCGACTTGCCAATAGCTAGAAATTTGCAACACACCCGGCCCAGACAAACCGCGGTGGGTGAAGAGCAAGTCTTCGTCAAAGCTTTGACGGGTTTTCTTGGTGCCGGTTTCGATGCGCACGGGTAGCGATAGGCCAGAAAGTTGTGCGTAGGGTGCCCAAGCGCGCTCGTCAAAAGTGAGGGGCACCAAGCCCGGACGGGGCTCAACCACGCGCAGGTTGAATTGTTTGGCAAGGCGGTAGCCAATGTCGGTGGCGCCGATTTTGGGGATAGACAGTCCGCCCGTTGCCACCACCACAGCGGCGGTGTGTACCGTGCCTTGCGAAGTGTCTACCTCGTAGCGTTGGGTTGCAGGGGGCGCGTCTGAGTAGCGAATGGCTTGCAGGCTGCAAGGTTGCCAGCGAGTCACGCTGCCGCCATTGGCTGAGCCATTGCATTCTGCCAAGAGCATTTGAATCAGGTCTTCGGCCGAGCGCTGGCAAAACAACTGGCCTTTGTGTTTTTCTTCAAACGGGATGTTGTGTTGTTGCATCAAGCCGATGAAGTCTTGCGGCGTGTAGCGCGACAAGGCACTGCGGCAAAACTGCGGGTTGTCGCCCACAAAGTGTTTATGGGGCGCGCGCACGTCAATGTCACGGTTGGTGAAGTTGCTGCGGCCACCGCCAGAGATGCGGATTTTTTCAGCCACTTTTGCGCTGTGGTCGAGGATGAGGACTTGTAAACCTTGCTGCGCCGCGACGCCTGCACAAAACAAACCGGCTGCACCGGCGCCCACAATCACAACGTCAAAACTTTTCATGCGGCGAGTTTAGTTGGCGCTCATCCAGCAGAAGCTTGCAACTCCGCGTGGTTTTGCATCGCCAGCAACCCCTTGAACACATCCCCTACCACGATGACCGATGGGCTGGCTAACGCTTCGCGAACGATGGTGTCATGTAGATGCTGCAATTCGCACACCACATGGCGCTGTGTGGGTAGGCTCACCTGGTGAATGACGGCCACGGGGGTGTCACAGCGCATGCTTTGTAACAACGCTTCTTGCAAATGCAGCGCGCCACTCACGCCCATGTAAATGACCAAGGTGAGTTTGGCTTGTTGAGCGGTTTGGCCCAAGGCCACCCAGTCCACACTGTCTGCTGCGTTTTGCTTGGCGTGGCCCGTGATGAACACCACGCCGTGCGCGTGTTCGCGGTGCGTGAGGGGAATGCCCAGAGAGGTCACACCCGCCAAACCGGAGGTGATGCCATTGATGACAGTGACAGCAATGCCTTGCGCTTGCAAGTGCGCCACCTCTTCACCACCGCGACCAAAGATGAAGGGGTCGCCGCCTTTGAGGCGCACCACGGTTTCACCGGCGAGTGCCTCTTGCACCATGAGCTTTTCAATGAAGGCTTGCGGGGTCGATGTGCAACCCCCGCGCTTACCCACGTGAATGATGCGCGCGGCGGGGGATGCGTGTGCGGTGATGGCGTCACTCACCAAATCGTCCACCAGCAACACGGTGGCAGCTGCAATGGCTTTGACGGCTTTGAGCGTCAACAGCTCAGGGTCACCAGGGCCTGCGCCGACGAGGGTGACATGGGGTTGAAGTGGTTGCGTCATGGTCAAAGGCTCAAAGCTTTCAGCACGGCGTGTACTTGCGCGGTCAATGGCACAGGCACGGGCAGTTCGCCGCTCAGCACGGCTTGCGTGTAGCGTGCTGTGGTGTGTGCGTCAATCTCTGTGGGCAGATCTGGCAACTTGATCAGCGAGCCTGCTTGGGCCTCCACCAACGGCACGCGCGTGCCTTTGACAAATGCATCCATTTGCGGTGTGCGCCTCGCATCGGCCACCACTTCGCCTTCGGTGCCGCGTAGCAACAGGGCGCGTGCGCCGGTTAACGTGAAGGTGGCGGCCATCGACACCGCGTATTCGGGATGGGTGTAGCTGCTGACCAGCAAGGCGTTCGCATCGGTGGTGGGGTTCATCAGCTTGACCAAGCTGTGCGCAGGATTGCGCAGGCCAACCACGCGACGCACATCGAGCAAGCGCTTGAGGTGAGGGTGCAGTACTTCTGTGGGCACAAAGACCACTTCGCCAGCGGAGACTGTGCGTGCTTGTTGCAAAGCGTGGATGCCCATGGCGTTCAACACACTTTCGGAGGTGATGCGAGTGCTTTCGGTGGCCGTGCCGTGCATCACCACGGCCAAGCCTTCGCGTGCCAGCAGTTGTGCCAGCAGAGGCGTGAGCACTGGTAATTTGCGCGCACCGTTGTAGCTGGGGATGGCCACCACAGGGCCGGATGCGGGGATGGCTTGCAAACGGGCATGGGTAGCGTCGAGAAAGCCCGCCATTTCTTGGTCTGTTTCACCTTTGATGCGCATGGCAATGCAAAACGCACCCAGCTCCAGATCGCCCACGTGGCCATCCAAAATTTGGCCCATCAAATCGGCGGCTTGCGCACGGTCGAGCGAGCGCGCGCCATCGCGTCCGCGTCCGATGTCTTTGATGTAGTGGCTGATGCTCATGCTGCGATTGTCTCGCAGGCTTGATAACTTATGGCTATATGGTCAATTTCGATGGTTAGGCCAGAGGGTAGTTATGCTAATCGATTCAGCAAGAGCCCGTGGAGTTTGTCGTTGCTGTGCAGGTTTGCGGGGATGTGTTTGTATTCGATAGTTCTCACAACTTCGCCGGACCGTTCATCGCGAATCACCACATTCAGCTTTTTCTCCACGCTGTCAAACGCAAAAGACAGTGCCAAGGCGCTGGTGATTTGGACTGTGTGCGAGGTGGCCGGTGAAACTTGCGTGCTTTGTTTGCCAGCAAAGGATGTCACAGGGCTTGCCACGGGGTCTTCCCGCCGTGCTGGTGGTGTAGTGATGGGGGCAAGGTGTGACATGGCGATTCTCTGTGAGCGTTTACACCTGAACTATCGGCGGACATTGCCGCTAAATTAGTGACATGCATGTCATGCACGCGTCGATGACGCATATGTCATTTTGGACAAGGCTTCCACTTGAACTTATCGATTCAAAATGAAATCAAATCAAAAAAAGGATGGTCGGTTTGAAAGTTTTGTTGATTGAAGACGAAGCCAAGATTGCTGAATTCGTCGTCAAAGGCTTGTCCGCCGCCGGGTATGAGGTGACGCATGTGGACGATGGCGAGCGAGGCCTTGCTGCCGTGCAAGACGCAGTCCATGACTTGGTCATCTTGGATGTGATGCTGCCCAAGCTCAATGGCTTTGACTTGCTGCACCAAGCGAGAACTGCGGGGGTGACGACGCCTGTCATTATTTTGAGTGCCAAAGTTGACTTGCCTGATCGCTTGATGGGCTTTGAGATGGGCGCGGATGACTATTTACCCAAACCATTTTTTGTAGAAGAGTTGGTGGCGCGCATCAAGGCCGTCATGCAGCGCAAGTTGCCAGAGCAAGTTCAGCAAATTTCGCTGAGTCACCTGACGTTGGATGTGGTCAGCCATAAAGTTCAGTGGTTTGATGTGACGGCTGTGCTGAGCCAGCGTGAGTTCAGTTTGTTGGCATTTTTAATGCGATCGCCAGATCATATTTTCTCGCGCCAACAAATTCTCAAGCATGTGTGGGAAATCAACTTTGATCCTGAAACCAATGTGGTGGACGTGTGTGTGCGCCGCATCAAACGCAAGTTGGAGCGTGGGCGAAGTGGTCCAGCCTCGCCCATTGAGTCCGTGCGCGGCGTGGGGTATCGCTTGCGTCTGGAGGCTTGACGCATGAAAAAGTCGTTCAAACTCCGAATTTTTCTTCATGTTGTGTCAATCGCGGCCGTGGTAATTGGTTTCAACCGCTTAACAGCGCAACACTTTCTGACGAACCAGTTGCAAACACGTATCCACCAAGAAATGGGCGTGGCTTTGCAAACGTGTGAAGAACATTTTCAACAGCCCAGCGAGTTTTTGAGTTGCTTCAAAGCGCTTGAGAAAGGAGGGCTGTTTAGCAATATGTCAGACTTTTACGTCTTGTGTGACAGGCCTCACAACACTGCGAAAGCGCTTGCCGTATGTCAACATTTGTTGGCGAATGGTGAATTTTGGCGAGGCGACTCTGTGGTGACGCAAGGTCCGATTGAGTTTTCGCATGGGTCAGTCGGTCCGCAGAGTTGGTTCGCGGTTCGGTTCAAGGATCGGTTGAACAGTCCAGAGGTTTGGCTAGACGGCAAGGAAATTGATTTGTTGATGCTTCGCGTGTGGGCCTTGCGAGACCGCAACACCATTTACGCGTTGCCAACGATTTTGCTCACTTTGTTCGCCTTGACGCTGTATTTGACGTATGTGGTGATGCGCCCCATCATCTCTGTTCAAAACAACATGGCCAAGTTGACGGCTAATACGCTGGATCAATCGATTGTGTTGCAGGCACCGTTTAGAGAGTTTGAAACCCTGGTCAAAGTGTTTGATGATTTGCGCTTTCGGCTGAACGACAGCTTCACCAAAGCCCGTCGCTTTGCGTCTGATGCATCGCACGAGTTGCGAACACCGCTCACCATTTTGCGGGGCAACGTCGAGCGTTTGATTCACGATTTGCCTTTGGGATCCGATGCGCAGGTGCGGATGCGAAGCATGGGTGATGAGGTTGAGCGTTTGATCGAAATCACAGAAAAACTTTTGCTGCTTTCGCGTGCAGATGCCAACAGCTTGAAGCAGGATTTGACGGATGTGAATGTGAGCCAGCTGCTGACACAACTGGTCAAGGACGCGCATTCGTTTCAGTCAAGTTTGAAAGTGACCAGCGCCATTGCGCCCGATGTGATTTGGCACTGTGACAAAACCTTGGTGCATCAGTTGATTCTTAACTTGTATGCGAATGCGGTGAATTACAACCAAGCGCAGGGTTGGATTCATCTCACGCTGGCACAGTCGAATGGCTCATTTCAGTTGTCTGTCGAGAATCCCATCTCGAACGCGCCTGCTGATTTGAGTGAGCGCGCGTTTGACCGGTTTTACCGAGGCGATGCGTCACATGCTCGTCAAGTTGATGGCCTGGGTTTAGGTTTGAGTATTTGTTTAGAGATCGCCAAATTACACAAAGCTGCCTTGTCGCTGCGCGTGACTGAAAAGCAAACAGTCGTTGCCACCTTGTCGGCTGCCTTGTAACGCCTACGACACGCTTGTGCTGGATGACGATGCTGTCATCTGGCTCTTCTATGACGCAGTTGTCACCCATCTCTTAGGTTAGCTTGATTAACGTGGCGCATGGCCGCCACAAATCTCAAACCTGACCTGCTGACAGCGCTCCAAAGCGATGTGGATGCGGGTATCGATTTGGCAAATGGCGAACCCATTGTTTTGACGCCCTATTTGGCGCTGGCTTGTGCGCTGCTCTACATGATGGCGTCCGATGGTGAGTTGGAGGCCGCAGAAAGCAGTCAATTGCAAGCTGTGTTGGGCGGAGATCAGGCGGTACTTGCCTATGCCTTGCGATATGTGCAATCGACACCTGTCGAGCAGTTTTTTGACGCAGCCAAAGAAGTCTTGAGCGTCAAAGACAAGTGGTGCATTTTGACCAACGTGTGCGATGCCTTGCTCTCAGATGGACGAGCGGATGCGATTGAATTGGCGCTGTTTTCTCAAATGGCAAAAGCCTTTGAGGTGCGTCAATCGCAATTCGAATCGTATTTCAAAGTCCTGACGCTTAAAAATGACAAGTCTGTTTTAGGTAAGTACGCCGGCGTGCGTGAAGATCGACAGCCGATGACGCCGCACTTTGCGCTGGCGATCGCCTTGCTTTACATGTTGACGGCGGATGGTTCGATTGGTGCGCAAGAAGTCGGACAACTCGAGGCTGTGATCGGAGAGTTTGAAGGTCTGCAAAACGTTGCCTTGAAATATGTCCGTGAGGTCAAGCTCAAGCAGTTCTTGGATGAGTCTTCTGCTTTGTTGCGTCCTGAGCAAAAAATCTACATCCTGGTCAATGTGTGCGATTGCATGCTGTCGGATGGCGAGGTGGCTCACTTAGAAGATAAGTTGTTTTTGAATGTGCTTGCAGCGTTTGGATTCACAGAAAAAACGTTTGCACGTTATTGGCAGGTGTTAGAGACCAAAAACATCAAGCCTTTTGATGCCCGTGAATTCAAAAACCGTGTCACGCATGAACGTGTCACGGGATCGGAGGATGAGAAGGGTATTCGTTTCACGAATGACTTGTCTGATGCTGCCAATCAAGGCGCGTGGCATGGTGAGGTGGGTGACGCTGCGATGGGGCAGTTCATCGAACGCACCATGAGCGACAACATCCAAAGTGTGTCAGGTGACTTTGGTGAGCAAAGCAATGTGGTCAAGATTGGCCTCAATGCGACGGATGGGTTGAATTTGCAAAAAATAGGTGACGAGGCGGCTGCTGCAAATCGTCAACACATCGATCTGGCAAATGCAGAGCAGCATTTGGAAACGCTAGAAGCGTCTGTAGATGTGTCTAACCGCCAAAAGTTGGATGTAGATGGTGGGCTATCCAATCGACAAATCTTGGAGGGTGCTGCGTCAGAGGTCAATCGACAAACGATGGACTTGGATGTGGAGCCACCACATCGTGAATCTCTCTCTCCTGAGGAGCGTCTGCAAAACATTCACGAAGTGGTGGAAGTGGTCAGTGATCGACTCGATCGTTTTGAGACAGATCACTTTCGTTTTTTGCAGATTGGTCGTGCGTACAAGTTTTCTGATTCGTTTGCGTTGCTTGAGGAGGACGATTCGGGGCTCAACCGGCAGTTGGTCGACGCGTCTTACCTTCGCATGGGTGTGCACTTCGTGGGAGAGCAAGAGCCGCAGGCCGTGCTTGTTTCTGAGTCTGGTAATGACGACGTACCAACCGAACTTGATTCAGTTGCAGATGCCAATGCAGATGCCAATGCAGATGCAGATGCAGATGCAGATGATCAGGTGAATAGCCAGACAGCGGCCAGGCCTTTGATGCAGGTTGCGAATTCAACACGGCGCAAGTCTCAATGGAGTGCACAAGGGTGGCTTTGGCGTGGACGCGGATTCGTGTATGTGCAACTGATCGTCGCCAGTATGACCTTGGCTTTTGCATCGCCGATTGAGATCCAAGGGTTGAAGCGTCGAGAAGTGATTGGCCCTCTTTTGATCGCGCCTGTGCTTGTGCCGACCATTTCAAACGCTGAGGGCGAGTTTGACAATGAGCTCTTGCCGGTGTCGAGCGTACGGTAGAAGTGCGTTTTTGAGGCGGCCTGCGCATAAACTTAGCGTTTATGTTGATCCTTGGTATTGAATCTTCTTGCGACGAAACAGGTGTGGCGCTGGTCCGTTCGGATGGGCAGGCGGTGCCTACGTTGCTGTCGCACGCGCTGTACAGCCAAGTGGCCATGCATGTGGCCTATGGCGGTGTGGTGCCTGAGCTGGCCAGTCGCGACCACATTCGCCGCGTCATACCGCTGGCGCGTGAGGTGATGGCCGAGGCGCAACACACCTTGCAAGACGTTGATGTGGTGGCCTACACCCGCGGCCCCGGCTTGGCGGGGGCTTTGCTGGTGGGCTCAGGCGTGGCGTGTGCTTTGGGCGCAGCGTTGAAGAAGCCCGTGTTGGGTGTGCATCACCTCGAAGGCCATTTGTTGTCCCCGTTTCTGAGTCAAGACCCGCCCGAGTTCCCGTTTGTGGCCTTGTTGGTGTCGGGTGGGCATACGCAACTCATGCGTGTCGATGGCGTGGGGCGTTACGCCTTGTTGGGCGAAACCATTGATGATGCGGCCGGTGAGGCGTTTGATAAATCGGCCAAACTCATGGGCTTGGGCTACCCTGGTGGCCCCGCGTTGTCCAAGCTGGCAGAGCAGGGGGACCCCGCAGCGTTCAAGCTGCCACGCCCTTTGCTGCACAGCGGTAATTTAGATTTTTCGTTCGCAGGCCTCAAAACCGCGGTCATGACCCAAGCCAAAAAACTGGGCGATGACTTTGAACCACGCAAAGCCGACTTGGCCGCCTCGACCGAGGCCGCGATCGTGGAGGTGCTGTTGAAGAAGTCGCTCACCGCTTTGCGTGAGACGGGTTTGAAGCGACTGGTGGTCGCGGGTGGCGTCGGGGCCAATCGGCGTTTGCGTGAACAACTCAATGCCGCTTGCAAGCGCCAAGGCGTGCGGGTGCATTACCCCGAGCTGCATTTGTGCACCGACAACGGCGCCATGATCGCCATGGCGGCCGCCATGCGCCTGCAAAGCGGCGAGGGCGGTATGGCGCAAGCCCAGCCGCGGTACAGCTTTGATGTGAAGCCCCGCTGGCCGTTGGCCGAGCTGGCCTAATTTCATGGCTTTGGCCCAAGAGGGCTGCGCCTGCTATACTCTGCGGGCTTTACCTTTTGGGTAAGCAAAGCACGTTGCACCAACTTCCATGGTGCAACGCAAGTCAAATATTTAAGGAAAAAACCATGTTGACAGCAAAAATTGCAGAAGTCGTCAAAGACAACGCACGTTCAGCCGGCGATACAGGTAGCCCCGAAGTCCAAGTGGCTTTGTTGACTGCTCGTATCAACGAACTCACACCTCACTTCAAACAACACGCCAAAGACCACCACGGTCGTCGCGGTTTGTTGCGCATGGTGAGCCGTCGTCGCAAATTGCTCGACTACCTCAAGTCCAAAGACGCTGACCGTTACACCGCGCTGATCGCCAAGTTGGGCCTGCGCAAGTAATTGTTTAAGCTCTAACGACAAACGCCTGAGTTTTCAACAAGCTCAGGCGTTTTGCACTTTTAAACACACTTTTTAACCACCGGCACGACAACCAGGCGCAGACTCGAAAGCTGTGTCATTCCAAAAAAGCACCAACTTTTCTGGAATGGCATCGTTGACTGCGCCAGTGGCTTGCCAAATTTCATTAGGAAAACACATGTCTATTTTCAACAAAGTGACCAAAACATTCCAATGGGGCCAACACACGGTCACCATGGAAACCGGCGAAGTGGCTCGCCAAGCTGGCGGCGCTGTGCTCGTCAACATGGACGACACCGTGGTGTTGGCCACTGTTGTGGGTTCGAAGATTGCCAAAGCTGGCCAAGACTTCTTCCCCTTGACCGTCGACTACATCGAGAAAACCTACGCTGCAGGCAAGATTCCTGGCAGCTTTTTCAAGCGCGAAGCCAAGCCTAGCGAGCACGAGACATTGACCAGCCGTCTGATCGACCGCCCCATCCGTCCTTTGTTCCCAGAAGGTTTCTACAACGACGTGCACGTCGTGGTGCACACCGTGTCCTTGAACCCAGAAGTCGACGCTGACATTGCCGCCTTGATCGCTGTGTCTGCCGCTTTGAGCATCTCTGGCATTCCTTTCAACGGCCCCATCGGTGCCGCTCGCGTGGGTTACATCAACGGCGAATACGTCTTGAACCCAGGTCAAACACAACGTAAAGACAGCCAGATGGACCTCGTGGTCGCTGGTACCGAAGCGGCTGTGTTGATGGTGGAGTCTGAAGCACAACAGCTGTCAGAAGACATCATGTTGGGCGCTGTGGTGTTCGGCCACGAGCAAGGCAACATCGCGATCAACGCTATTCACGACTTGGTGCGTGATGCTGGCAAACCCGCATGGGACTGGGCTGCTCCTGCCAAAGACGAGCCGCTGATTGCCAAGGTGCAAGCCCATGGCGAAGAGAAATTGCGCGCCGCTTACCAAAACCGCAACAAGCAAGCCCGTACGCTGGCTTGCCGTCAAGCCTACGCGGCAGTGATGGAAGCCCTCAAGGCTGACGGCGTTGAGTTTGACGCGGTCAAAGTCGAAAACATGTTGTTCGACATCGAAGCCCACATCGTTCGCAGCCAAATCTTGGCAGGCGAGCCACGCATTGACGGTCGCGACACACGCACGGTGCGTCCTATCGAAATTCGCAACAGCGTGTTGCCACGCACCCACGGCTCAGCCTTGTTCACACGCGGCGAAACACAAGCCTTGGTGGTGTCGACTTTGGGTACCGAGCGTGATGCACAGCGCATTGATGCTTTGGCTGGCGAGTTCGAAGACCGCTTCATGTTCCACTACAACATGCCTCCCTTTGCCACCGGTGAAGTGGGCCGCATGGGCTCGACCAAGCGCCGCGAAATCGGTCACGGCCGTTTGGCCAAGCGTGCTTTGGTGGCTGTGTTGCCAACCAAAGAAGAGTTCCCTTACACCATGCGCGTGGTGTCTGAAATCACGGAATCCAACGGTTCTTCATCCATGGCTTCGGTCTGCGGTGGTTGCTTGTCCATGATGGACGCAGGCGTGCCGATGAAAGCACACGTGGCCGGTATCGCCATGGGCTTGATCAAAGACGGCAACCGCTTTGCCGTGTTGACCGACATCTTGGGTGACGAAGATCACTTGGGCGATATGGACTTTAAAGTGGCTGGTACCACCAACGGTATTACTGCTTTGCAAATGGACATCAAGATCCAAGGCATCACCAAAGAAATCATGCAAGTGGCGTTGGCACAAGCCAAAGAAGCACGCATGCACATCTTGGACAAGATGCAAGCTGCAATGGGCGAAGCCAAGACTGAAGTGTCGACCTTCGCGCCTAAGTTGTTCACCATGAAGATCAACCCCGAGAAGATTCGTGACGTGATCGGTAAAGGCGGCGCCACCATCCGCGCGTTGACCGAAGAAACCGGCACACAGATCAACATCGAAGAAGACGGCACCATCACCATTGCCGCCACTGACGGCGCCAAGGCTGAAGAAGCCAAGCGTCGCATCGAAGAGATTACAGCCGAAGTCGAAATCGGCAAGGTCTACGAAGGCCCGATCACCAAGATTTTGGACTTCGGTGCTTTGGTCAACTTGTTGCCAGGCAAAGACGGTTTGTTGCACATCAGCCAGATCGCACACGAGCGTGTCGAGAAGGTCACGGACTACCTCAGCGAAGGTCAAATCGTGCGCGTGAAAGTGCTCGAGACTGATGAAAAAGGCCGCGTGAAGTTGTCGATGAAGGCGTTGATCGAGCGTCCACAAGCTGACCACGCACACGACGCTGCACCTCAAGCCTAATTGGGTTTGAGTGGCGGTTGCGCACATGATGCACATCGTTGAAATCACC